>Ga0182024_10011817_pt1 | contig 17427 bp, 12 predicted proteins | sample P32metaG_FD_120480 | JGI IMG/M metagenome (GOLD analysis project Ga0182024, IMG submission 120480) | Permafrost microbial communities from Stordalen Mire, Sweden - P3-2 metaG (Illumina Assembly) | ecosystem: Environmental > Terrestrial > Soil > Wetlands > Permafrost | place: Sweden: Stordalen... | reverse complement strand
CGCGAGTACGAGAGCGAAACGGTGCCGGAATGTCAAGGATCACTTCAGCGCGTCCGCCCTCCCCTATGAGAGGCGGACTGAATATTTTTAGCATGCGGGCGGGATTGGGGCGAGTGGCCTAATTTGATCCCCTCGGTGGCCTAATTCAGCCAGTACCCTACTTCGACATGACCTTGACAGCGTGGTAACCTGCGAATAGTTTTCCGTCTTTAGCCCTCTGCCGATGTAGCTCAGTTGGTAGAGCAACTGACTTGTAATCAGTAGGTCGTCGGTTCGATTCCGACCATCGGCTATGCTTCGAGCAACATACGGGGAGAGGTTCCCGAGTGGCCAAAGGGATCAGACTGTAAATCTGACGGCGAACGCCTTCGGAGGTTCGAATCCTCCCCTCTCCACCATACATAATGTAGGATTAGCGGCGTTGGGGGAGGATTTGAGATATTGCAGGCGAGGCGCGAAGCGGGCGCAGCCGCGCCGCAGGCGCCCCGAGGCGGAGCGCAGCGGAGTCGAGGGAAGGCTTTAGCAGTAGAGAGAGCGGGAATAGCTCAGTTGGTAGAGCGCGAGCCTTCCAAGCTCGGGGTCGCGGGTTCGAGTCCCGTTTCCCGCTCCATGATATCGCCGTATGATTTAGTCGGGCTTGCGTGGGCCCATGTAGCTCAGTCGGTAGAGCACTTCCTTGGTAAGGAAGAGGTCACGGGTTCGAATCCCGTCGTGGGCTCCAAAAACAGAGGCCCAAAGGGGGCGCGAAAATCGCCCGAATGATTCCTGGTAGGGGTCGTTCGGGAACGACCCGCAACGATAGCTCAATCGGTAGAGATCCTCCGCAAGAGCGATATCGCTGCGGGCGGTTCGCGAACCGCCCCTACAAGGAAGCAGACGAGGTCGCGGAGCGGATTAGGATTCAGACGGAGCATTTAGAGGATATTTATTATGCGAGATTTAATCGGGATGGCGTGCGACGGATGCAAACGGCGCAACTATACCACCACCAAAAACAAGAAGAAGCAGACCGACAAGTTCGCCATCAAGAAGTTCTGCCCGGCCTGCCGCGCGCATACCCTGCATCGCGAATGTAAGGTTTGACACGGCCAAAGTTTTGTTCTGACGAATGAGGCCCGAAGGGGGCGCGAAGCGCCGCGACGCAGTCGCCCCGAGGCGGAGCGCAGCGGAGTCGAGGGATATTTAAAGGTGGGCCCGAAGGGGGCGCGAAGCGCCGCGACGCAGTCGCCCCGAGGCGGAGCGAAGCGGAGTCGAGGGAATATTAAAAAGGACGGGCCAGTAGCTCTAATTGGCAGAGCATCGGACTCCAAATCCGAGGGTTGCAGGTTCGAATCCTGCCTGACCCGCCACAAATATTTGCGATTATGCAAGATCGATGCTTGAATTAAGGCGCGAGAATGGATAGTTTAAAAAGTTACCTCGATCAGAGTGTGGGTTTTATCCGCGAGGCGTATACGGAACTCGCCAAGGTTCACTACCCGTCGCCTAAGGAAACGATGCAGGCCACTATTGTGGTAGTCGCGCTGGCCTTTGTGATGGCGTTATGGCTTGGGCTGGTTGACGTGGGAGCGACCCGCGCGGTGCGTTTCCTGATCGGATAAAGATGAGGCATCCGGCAGCGTCCGGAGGCCATTTTGATGGCGGAAGAAGCAAAAATAGAAGCAGCAGCATCCGAAGCAGTGCCCGTTTCGGCGGAAGTCAAGGCTAACTGGAAGTGGTATGTCATCCACACCTATTCCGGCTACGAGGCCAAGGCCAAAGCCGCGCTCGAGGAGCGTGTGCGCTCGATGCATATGGAGCAGAAGATCGGCGCCGTGCTGGTGCCGGTCGAGCGCGTGCAGGAGCTCGGCAAGGGCGGGCAGCGCAAGATTTCGAGCCGCAAATTCTTCCCCGGATACATCTTCGTGAATATGTTGCTGGACGACGAAACCTGGCACGTGATCAAGAACACGCCGAAGATCACCGGCTTCGTTGGCCATGCGACTAATCCTCCGGAAGTTCCCGAGCACGAAGTAAAAGAAATTACCCAGCAGATGGAAGAAGGGGCGCTACGTCCCAAGCCCAAGGTTTTGTTCGAGGTGGGCGAGGCGATAAAAGTAGTAGATGGTCCCTTCCAGGATTTTAACGGCACGGTGGAAGAGGTGAAGCCGGAAAAAGGCAAGGTGCGGGTGCTGATCTCGATTTTTGGCCGCGCAACCCCGGTTGAACTCGACTTTGTACAGGTAGAGAAAGCGTAGCGACAACTTGAGCGCCGTTCCTCCGGGAGGTCCCTAGTATGGGATCGCGCCGGCTGGTCGCGCTCTCCTTATTGGATAACGTTCCTTATCAGATAACGTTCCTGGCACGTTCTGGATATCAGTTAAGTGGCGAAAAAAATCGTCGGACAGATAAAGTTGCAAATTCCCGCCGGCGCGGCTAATCCCGCGCCTCCGGTCGGCCCTGCGCTCGGACAGCGCGGCGTCAACATCATGGAGTTCTGCAAGGCGTTTAACGCGCAGACCCAGAGCATGGCCGGATATACAGTCCCGGTGATCGTCACGGTCTTCAGCGATCGCTCGTTCACCTTCGTGACCAAGAGTCCGCCCGCATCCAACCTGCTGCTGAAGGCGGCCGGAATCGAGAAAGGCTCTCCCATGCCCAACAAGAACAAGGTGGGCAAGGTGACCAGGGCGCAGGTCGAAGAGATCGCCAAGACCAAGGTCAAGGATCTCACGGCGGCCAATATCGAAGCGGCAGTTAAGACGGTATCGGGAACCGCGCGGTCGATGGGTATCGACATAGTCGAGTAACGGGAATCGATATCGTCGAGTAGCGATTCGGAGAATTTTATGGCGGGAAAAAAATATCAGGCGGCGGCGAAGAGCATCGATCGCGAGAAACGCTATCCGCTCGAAGAAGCGATCAAGATGGTCGCCGGAAATAAAGTCGCGAAGTTCGACGAGACCGTCGAGACCGCGATTCGGCTCAATGTCGATCCGCGTCAGGCTGACCAAAACGTCCGCGGTACCGTCGTGCTGCCCAATGGCACCGGCAAGACCGCGCGTGTGCTGGTACTGACCAAGGGCGACAAAGAGCGCGAGGCGCGCGAGGCCGGCGCCGATTTCGTCGGCGGCGAGGATCTCATCAAGAAGATTCAGGAAGAGAACTGGCTCGACTTCGACCGCGTGATCGCGACGCCCGACGTGATGGCGCTGGTGGGCCGCATCGGCAAGATTCTCGGACCTCGCGGCCTGATGCCGAACCCAAAAGTCGGCACCGTCACCTTCGACATCGCCAAGGCGGTCGGCGAGGTGAAGGCCGGCAAGGTCGATTTCCGCGTCGATAAGGCGGGCGTCGTGCATGCGCCGATCGGCAAGGTCAGCTTCGGTGAGGACAAACTCAATCAGAATGCGCATGCGCTGCTCGACGCGATCTGGAAGGCCAAGCCGTCGACTGCGAAGGGCAACTATATAAAGAGCATTGCGGTGTCTTCGACGATGGGCCCCGGAGTGCGGGTCGACGTCACGGCCGCTTCAAAGACCTATCAGACCGCCGCCTAAGCGATTGGAACGAGTGTTCAGCTAAATGAGAAAAGAACAGAAAACCGCGGTAGTCGAGAATCTCTCCGGCACCTTCAAAAAGGCGACCATCGCGCTGGTTTCCGAGTATCGCGGGATGACGGTGTCCGAGACCACCGAAGTGCGGCGCAAGCTGCGCGCGGTTCGCGGTGAGCTCAAAGTCGCCAAGAATACGCTGATTCGGCGCGCGCTGAAGGACACCGGCTACACCTCGCTGGAAGACAAGCTGGGCGGCCCGGTCGGACTCATCATCAGCACCGAGGATCCGGTCGAGATCGCCAAGACGGTGGTCGGCTTCAAGGACCTCGGCGAGAAGTTCAAGCTGCGCGGCGGGGTGGTCGACGGACAGCCGGTCACGGTTGCGGAAATCCAGGCGCTCGCGACGCTGCCTCCCAAGGAGGTCATCCTCGCGCAGTTGCTGGGAGTCATCCAGGCGCCCGCGAGTCAGTTGGTGCGCCTGCTGAATGAACCCGGCTCGCAGTTGGCGCGGTTGATCGATGCGATCGGCAAGAAGAATGGCGAAGGCGTGGTTTCGGCAGCGCCCGCGACGGAAGCGCCTCCAGCGGCGGATGCAGCGCCCTCAAGCGACGCGCCTCCGACTGATGCGGCGCCGTCGGCATAAAGTGAGTGCAAGGCCTCGTAGCCGCGGTCTCGCGGGAGAGGCGCGAAGCGGGCGAAGCCGCGCCGCAGGCGCCGCGAAGCCGATTCGGGCTGTCTGAGGGCCGAATCGAAATTAAAGATGAGGCGGAGCGAAGCGGAGTCGAGGGTATTTTATAAAAGTGATTAGATTTTAAGATCGGCCCTCGAGGGCGGAAAAAGTTACTTATAGTAAGACAGCGTCAGGGGCGCTCCCACATTCGCCCGGTACGCGAGGACAAGGAGACTAGCGACAATGGCAGAAGCACAGCTCAGCCGCGATCAAGTGAAGAGCTATCTAAAGAATCTCACCCTGATGGAAGCGGCGGCCCTCGTAAAAGAGCTCGAAGAAGAACTGGGCGTATCGGCTGCCGCTCCGATGGCGGTTGCGGCCGCTCCAGGTGCGGGCGGCGCGGCGGCGGCTCCGGCTGCAGAGCAGGATGAATTTACCGTGATGCTGACTGGATCGGGCGAGAAGAAGATCCAGGTCATCAAGGTTGTCCGCGAATTGACTGGACTGGGCCTGAAGGAAGCCAAGGACCTCGTCGATGGCGCCCCGAAGCCGGTCAAAGAAGGCGTCAGCAAGGCCGAGGCCGAGGACATCAAGAAGAAGATCACCGATGCGGGCGGAACTGCGGAGTTGAAGTAGGCTGGGAGGGAAAAGCACGGCCAGGTTTCAGGAGAGCCGCTGCGCGAGTTCGACACTCGGAGTCGATTCGATAATCGAATCGATATTCGGATCGGGCGCGCACGGTTTTTCAACAGAGTTGTTTCATCGCGGCGGACGCGCGGAATCTATTCGCGCGTTCGGCGCTTCTATTTTTACTTTTGGCTCACCGCGCGCGGTGCGTACGCGCGCAAAGGCATCGCGCGCGACAAACGCGCGTAAAGGATAGATGATGGCTGCAGCCACCCAGGTCACCAGCAATCTTCGCCTTCGCCGTTCGTTCGGGAAAATCAAGAAGATCATCGAGATCCCGAACCTGATCGAGATCCAGAAACGTTCGTACGAGGAATTCCTCCAGGCGGACGTGGCCTCCGATCAGCGCGAGGACAAGGGACTTCAATCGGTTTTCAAATCGGTCTTTCCGATCAAGGATTTCAACGAGACGGCGTCGTTGGAGTTCGTCAGCTATGAACTCGGCACGCCCAAGTACGACGTCGAGGAATGCCATCAGCGCGGAATGACTTTCGCCGCGCCGATCAAGGTCAAAATCCAGCTCGTCATCTGGGACGTCGAGAGCGGGCGGCGTTCGATCAAGAACGTCAAGGAACAGGAAGTCTACTTCGGCGAAATTCCGCTGATGACCGGCAACGGCACCTTCATGGTGAACGGGACCGAACGCGTCATCGTGTCGCAGCTGCATCGGTCGCCCGGCGTGTTCTTCGAGCATGACAAGGGCCGCACTCATTCGACCGGCAAGCTGCTGTACTCGGCGCGTATCATTCCGTATCGCGGGAGTTGGATCGATTTCGAATTCGATCCGAAAGACATTCTGTATGTGCGCATCGATCGGCGCCGGAAATTTCCTGCGACGGTGCTGCTGCGCGCCTTGGGGATGACCACCGAGGACCTACTCAACTACTACTACAAGAAAGACATCATCAGCCTCGACCCTAAGGGCTATGCGAAAAAGTTCGAGCCCGAGCAGTTGCTCGGGATGCGCGTTACGCGCGACGTCAAGGATCCCAAGTCGGGTGAAGTGGTCGCGCGCGAGGGCCGCAAGTTCAACAAGGCGATCGTGCGCCAGCTCGAAGCTGCGAAGGTAAACGAGATTCCGATCGCGCTCGAAGAGATCGTCGCCAGGATTTCCGCTCACGACGTCATCGACTCGAACACCGGCGAAGTCCTGCTCCAGACCAACGAGGAGCTGACCGAGGAGAGCATCGAGAAGCTCAAGGAGCACGGGGTCAAGAAGATTGAAGTGCTCTTCACCGAAGACCAGCCCGGTGGCGGGCCGCTTCGTATGACGCTTTCATCTGACAAACTCGATACGCCCGAAAACGCCATCATCGAGATCTATCGGCGGCTGCGCCCCGGCGATCCTCCGACCGCGGAGACCGCAACCACCTTCTTCAACAACCTGTTCTTCAACCCCGAGCGCTATGACCTCTCGAAGGTCGGACGCCTGAAGCTGAACCATAAGCTCAAGATCGATGTTCCGCTGGAGCAGGGCACGCTGCGGCGCGAGGACATTCTGGAAGTCGTTCGCTACCTCGTCGACCTCAAGGGCGGCAACGGACAGATCGACGATATCGACCATCTCGGAAATCGCCGCGTGCGCGCGGTCGGCGAGTTGGTTGAGAACCAGTTCCGCATCGGACTGGTGCGCATGGAGCGCGCGATCAAAGAGCGCATGTCGCTGCAAGACATCGAAACCCTGATGCCGCAGGAGCTGGTGAACTACAAGCCGGCGTCCGCCGTCATCAAGGAGTTCTTCGGCTCCTCGCAGCTCTCGCAATTCATGGATCAAACGAATCCGTTGTCGGAGATCGCGCACAAACGGCGGCTTTCGGCCCTGGGCCCCGGAGGCCTGACACGCGAGCGCGCGGGCTTCGAAGTCCGCGACGTTCATCCGACCCACTACGGTCGCGTATGCCCGATCGAAACGCCGGAAGGTCCCAACATCGGATTGATCGCGGCGCTCTCGACCTATGCGCGCGTCAACGAATACGGATTCATCGAGACGCCATACCGCGTCGTCGAGAATTCGCGTGTCACCGATCGAATCGTCTATCTGTCAGCGCTGGATGAGGAAGACAAAGTCATCGCGCAGGCCAACGCCCGCATCGATGATAAGGGCCGCTACACCGATGAGTTGGTCTCGGCGCGTATCGGCGGCGAGTTCACAACTACCCGGGCCGAAGACGTGCAGTACATGGACGTGTCGCCCAACCAGTTGGTGTCGGTGGCAGCGTCACTGATTCCATTTCTGGAAAATGACGACGCCAACCGCGCGCTGATGGGATCCAATATGCAGCGCCAGGCGGTTCCGCTGCTCAAGACCGACGCGCCTCTTGTCGGCACCGGCCTCGAAATGACGGTCGGGCGCGACTCGGGCGTTACCGTAATCGCCAAGCGCGACGGGGTCGTTGAGAGCGTCGATGCCAAGCGGATCGTTGTGCGCGCCGACAAGCAGACTCGCGACGGGCGCGACGCCGGCGTGGATATCTACAATCTGATCAAGTACCAGCGCTCCAACCAGAGCACCTGCATCAATCAGCGTCCTGTCGTGGTGAGGGCTGAGCGCGTGAGCGCCGGCGACGTGCTGGCCGACGGTCCTTCGACCGATCTCGGTGAGTTGGCGCTGGGGCGCAACGTGCTGGTCGCCTTCATGCCATGGGGCGGTTACAACTTCGAAGATTCCATCCTGATCTCCGAGCGGGTCGTCAAGGAAGACCTCTTCACCTCGGTGCATATCGAGGAATTTGAATGTATCGCGCGCGACACCAAGCTGGGGCCGGAGGAAATCACCCGCGATATTCCCAACGTCGGTGAGGAAGCGCTGAAGGACCTTGACGCCAGCGGTATCATCAGGATTGGCGCCGACGTGAAGCCGGGCGACATCCTGGTCGGCAAGATCACGCCCAAGGGCGAGACTCAGCTGAGTCCAGAAGAGAAGCTGTTGCGCGCGATCTTCGGCGAAAAGGCCGGCGAGGTCCGCGACACCAGCCTGCGCGTGCCGCCGGGCAACGAGGGCACGGTTATCGACGCGCGGGTGTTCTCGCGCCGCGGCGTGAGCAAGGACGATCGCACCCAGGAAATCGAGAATACCGAAGCCGAGCGATTGAAGGTCGACGAGGCCGAGGAAATTCGCATCCTGCGCAGCGAGACGATGCGCAAGCTCAAGAAGGCGCTGGTAGGCGAGAAGCTGGCCGGCCGCGTCATCGCGGACGATCGGCACGTCATCCTTAATAAGGGCGACAAGCTGGAAGCCGAACAGCTCGACGAGTTGGCGCCTCCACTATGGGGTCAGTTGCGGGTCGAGGACGAATCGGCGCAAAACACCGCGACCCAAGCGCTGCAGGCGATGACCACCAACGTCGAGGCGATTCAGGCGCACTACGGGGCCAAGCAGGATCGCCTGAAGGCGGGCGACGAGCTCGCGCCGGGCGTCATCAAGATGATCAAGGTGTTCGTCGCCATGAAGCGCCGCCTCCAGGTGGGCGATAAGATGGCGGGACGCCATGGCAACAAGGGCGTGCTGTCGCGGATTCTGCCCGAGGAAGACATGCCGTATCTCGCAGACGGTACGCCGGTCGATATCGTGCTCAATCCGCTCGGCGTGCCCTCGCGCATGAATGTCGGACAGATCCTCGAGACGCATCTTGGCTATGCGGCGCGGGAGCTGGGACGGCGGCTCGAACAGGATATGAAGACCAACACGACGCCGGCCCAGATGAAGCGCAAGCTCAAGGAAGTCTATCCGGACAAGGAGAGTCACGACTTTATCGACGAGCTGCCCGAGGGCGACGTTTTCAGGCTGGCCGGGAAGGCGCTGGCGGGAATCCACGTAGCCTCGCCGGTGTTCGACGGCGCGCGCGAAGAGGAAATCTTCCAGATGCTGGAGCGCGCGGGATTGCCGGATACCGGGCAGTCGAAGCTTTACGACGGCCGCACCGGGGCGAGCTTCGAGCAGCCGGTAACGGTAGGCGTCATGTACATGATGAAGCTGCATCATCTTGTAGAGGACAAGATCCACGCCCGCTCGACGGGACCCTACAGCCTCGTCACTCAGCAGCCGCTGGGCGGCAAGGCGCAGTTCGGCGGTCAGCGGCTGGGAGAAATGGAAGTGTGGGCGCTGGAAGCATACGGCGCGGCTTACACCCTGCAGGAAATGCTGACGGTCAAGTCCGACGACGTCGCGGGCCGCACCCGCATGTATGAAGCAATCGTCAAGGGCGAGAACACGCTGGAGCCCGGATTGCCCGAGTCGTTTAACGTTATGGTCAAGGAACTCCAGTCGCTGTGTCTCAACGTTGAGCTCCTGGAACAGGCGCCGCGAAGCTAAGCGCGAGGAGTATTTAAAGTTATGGAAGATCTTTTCGGTCTATTCGAAAAGCCCAAGAACCCGCTCGCGTTCAACGCGATCCGAATTTCGATCGCATCACCCGAGATGATCCGGTCATGGTCGCATGGCGAAGTGAAAAAGCCCGAGACCATCAACTACCGGACCTTCAAGCCGGAGCGCGACGGACTGTTCTGCGCGAAAATTTTCGGTCCCACCAAGGACTACGAGTGCAACTGCGGCAAGTACAAGCGGATGCGTCATCGCGGCGTCGTCTGCGAGAAGTGCGGCGTCGAGGTCATCCAGTCCAAGGTGCGCCGCGAGCGGATGGGGCATATCGACCTCGCCGCGCCGGTCGCGCACATCTGGTTCTTGCGCTCGCTGCCTTCGCGCATCGGCACGCTGCTCGACATGACGCTCAAGGAGCTCGAGAAGATTCTCTACTTCGAGAGCTACGTCGTCGTCGATGCGGGTGAGACCACCCTGCAATATCGCGAGCTGCTCACTGAGCGGAAGTATCGCGAGGCCAAGGAGCAATTTGCCGACGGCTTCAAAGCCGAGATGGGCGCCGAAGCGATTCGCACTCTGCTGATGCAGCTCGAACTCGAGAAGCTATCGGGAGATCTGCGCGTCGAAATGAAAGCGACTGCCTCGGAAGCGCGGCGCAAGAAAACCGCGAAGCGTTTGAAAGTCGTCAATGCGTTTCGTGAATCGGGCAACAAGCCCGAATGGATGATCCTCACCATCCTGCCGGTAATTCCGCCCGACCTGCGTCCGCTGGTTCCACTCGACGGCGGCCGCTTCGCCACTTCAGACCTCAACGATCTCTATCGGCGCGTCATCAACCGTAACAACCGCCTCAAGCGGCTCATCGAGCTGAACGCTCCCGACATCATCATCCGCAACGAAAAGCGGATGCTGCAGGAAGCCGTCGATGCGCTGTTCGACAACGGACGGCGTGGCCGCGCGATCACCGGGCCCAGCAAGCGCCCGCTGAAATCGCTGTCCGATATGCTCAAGGGCAAGTCGGGACGCTTCCGGCAAAATCTGCTCGGCAAGCGCGTCGATTACTCGGGCCGTTCTGTAATCGTTGTCGGTCCCGAGCTGCGGCTGCATCAGTGCGGACTCCCCAAGAAGATGGCGCTCGAGCTGTTCAAGCCGTTCATCTACAACAAGCTCGAAGAAAAGGGCTACGTCACGACCATCAAGAGCGCCAAAAAGATGGTCGAGAAAGAAGGCAAGGACGTTTGGGACATCCTCGATGATGTCATCCGCGAGCATCCGGTGCTGCTCAACCGCGCGCCAACGTTGCATCGTCTTGGCATCCAGGCGTTCGAGCCGGTTCTGATCGAAGGCAAGGCGATTCAGCTGCATCCTCTTGTATGCGTCGCGTACAACGCCGATTTCGACGGCGACCAGATGGCGGTGCACGTGCCGCTGTCGATCGAGGCGCAGGTCGAATCGCGCGCGCTGATGATGTCGACCAACAACATCCTGTCGCCTGCGCATGGCAAGCCGATCATCGTGCCGACGCAGGACATGGTGCTCGGGCTTTACTACATGACGCGCGAGCGTCCGTTGGCGCAGGGCGAAGGGAAGTTCTTCGCTAATCCGGATGAAGTGCGCATCGCGTACGACCACGGCGAGATCAGCCTGCACGCGAAGATCAATGTGCGAATGGCGGCGGTGCGGGTCGATGGAATTCCGGGCATCGACGATATCGCGCGCGAGAAGGCCGAGCATGCCGAGAAGGCCAACGGCAAGGCCAGCACCAAATCGAAGAAGGCCGCCAAGCATGTCGAAGCCGATGGAAATGGCAACGGCGTGCCGCAGTTCAAGCGGGTCGAGACCACCGTCGGCCGCATCCTGCTTAATGAGATCGTGCCGCCCGAGATTCCGTTTGCGGAAATCAACCGCACCATGAAGAAGAAGGAACTCGGCAATCTGATCGACCTCGTCTACCGCAAGTGCGGCAACAAGGCGACGGTCATCTTCGCCGATCGCATGAAGGATATGGGCTACGAGTTCGCGACTCGCGCGGGCATCTCTATCTCCATCAAGGACATGAAGATTCCGTCGCAGAAGGCGCACCTCCTCGAAGAGGCGCAGAAGCAAGTCGCGGAGATTCAGAAGCAGTACAACAACGGCGTCATCACCGACGGCGAGCGCTACAACAAAGTCGTCGACATCTGGGCCGAAGTTCAGGATGAGATCGGCGGTGCCGTCATCAAGGGCCTCTCGACCCAGGTATTCGGCAAGGACAAGGACGGCAAGGAAATTATCGGCCCGTCGTTCAACCCGATTTTCATCATGGCCGATTCGGGCGCGCGAGGTTCCGAGCAGCAGATTCGTCAGCTCGCCGGGCTGCGCGGTCTGATGGCGAAGCCGTCGGGCGAGATCATCGAAACTCCAATCACCGCGAACTTCCGCGAGGGGCTCACGGTGTTGCAGTACTTCATCTCGACCCACGGCGCGCGCAAGGGTCTCGCGGATACGGCGCTCAAAACCGCCAACTCCGGTTACCTGACGCGCCGTCTGGTTGACGTTGCGCAGGACTCGATCATCACCGAGGACGACTGCGGCACGCTCGACGGTATCGAGATGACGCCGCTGGTCGAAGGCGGCGAGATCATCGAGAACCTCGGCGACCGCGTGCTCGGACGCGTGGCTTTGGAAGAGATCCGCGATCCCTTCACCAACGACATGCTGGTCCACGCCAACGACACTATCGACGAAGACAAAGTTCGCAAGATCGAAGAAGCGGGCGTCGAGCGGGTCAAGATTCGCTCGGTGCTCACCTGCCAATCGCGGGTGGGCGTGTGCGTGAAGTGCTATGGGCGCGATCTCGGGCGCGGGCATCCGGTCAACCTCGGCGAGGCGATCGGAATTATCGCGGCGCAATCGATCGGCGAGCCCGGCACGCAGCTCACGATGCGCACCTTCCATATCGGTGGTACCGCCAGCCGTCGCGCTGAGCAGACAACGCTGGAAGCGCGCAACGAAGGCATCCTGCGACTGCACGGCGTCAACACGGTGAAAGCGCGCGACGGCAGCCTGGTCGTGATGGCGCGCCACGGTGAAATTACCATCGCCGAGCAGGTCACCTCCGATACCGGCGTGGTGCGTGAGCGCGAACGCGAGCGCTATCCGCTGGTTTACGGCGCGAAACTGCGCAAGGGCGAGGGCGACAAGGTCAAGGCCGGCGAGCTCATCGCGGAATGGGATCCGTACACCACGCCAATCATCACCGAAGTCGGCGGCGCGATTAAGTACGGCGACGTCCTCGAAGGCAAGACGATGGAGGAGCGCGTCGACGAACGAACTGGCGCGCGTTCCAACGTCATCATCGAAAACCGCGAGCTCGATGTGCGCCCGCGTATCTCGATCAAAGATGCGCACGGCAAGACGTTGAAGCTGCCGCATGGCGAGAACATGGCGCGCTACTTCCTGCCGGTTCACTCGTACATCAACGTGCCGGAGCATTCGGAAGTTTTCCCCGGCGACGTCATCGCGAAGATTCCGCGCGAGACCACCAAGACCAAGGACATCACCGGTGGTCTGCCTCGGGTCGCGGAGTTGTTCGAGGCGCGCAAGCCCAAGGAGTTCGCCGTCATCTCGGAAATCGACGGACAGGTTTCCTTCGGCAAGGACACCAAGGGCAAGCGCAAGGTTGTGGTCACGCCGGAAGTGGGCGAGCCGCGCGAATATCTAATCGCGAAGGGCAAGCATATCGGCGTGCATGAAGGCGACCTGATCAAGGCCGGCGAGCCGCTGATGGAAGGTTCGTCGAATCCGCACGACATTCTCACCATCCTGGGCGAGAAGGCGCTGGCGAAGTATCTGGTCGATGAGATCCAGGAGATTTACCGGCTGCAGGGCGTGCGCATCAACGACAAGCACATCGAAGTGATCGTGCGTCAGATGCTGCGCCGGGTGCGCATCAAGGAAGTCGGCGACACCGATTTTCTGGTCGGCGACCATGTCGAGAAATGGCGCTTCGACGAGGAGAACGCCAAGGTCATCGGACGCAGCGGCGAGCCGGCGATTGCGGAGCCATTGCTGCTCGGTATCACCAAGGCATCGCTGTCGACCGAGAGCTTCATCTCGGCGGCATCGTTCCAGGAGACCACCCGGGTGCTGACCGAGGCCGCCATCAACGGCCGCATCGACCGGCTGGTCGGGTTGAAGGAAAACGTCATCATGGGACGCTTGATTCCGGCTGGGACCGGCCTCGCGGCTTACCATGAGATGGAAATGATCGTCGAAGGAGCGCCTGCGGAAGCGGACGAAATCGAGAAAGGCGCGGCCTCCGAGGCGCATGTTCCGGTGGGAGATTGACACAGCGGAATAAGTAGCTTAGATACTGATACTTCCCCCAAGGGACCTGTTCCCTTGGGGGGTTTGTTTGAAACACCCGCTTCCCGCCCCTGACGAGAATCCGGGATACCGCGCAAGTCCGAAGCTGAGCGCGGGATTTTATATATAAGGTTGAAGAAACGCCGAGCCGCAGGGGAGTGGCTTACGGCAATCGCAAAAGATTTAGAAGAAGCGAAAGAAACTAGTGCCGACAATTAATCAGCTCATTCGCGGAGCGAGAGAAAAGAAGCGCTTCAAAAGTAAGGCGCCTCAGCTTGAGGCCTGCCCACAGAAGCGCGGTGTGTGCACGCAGGTGAAAACCACTACGCCCAAAAAGCCGAACTCGGCATTGCGCAAGGTCGCACGCGTGCGCCTTTCCAATGGCTTCGAGGTATCGACATATATCCCGGGCGTCGGACACAACCTGCAGGAGCATTCGGTGGTCCTGGTACGCGGCGGACGCGTCAAGGATCTTCCGGGGGTGCGCTATCACGTTATCCGCGGCACGTTGGATTCGATCGGTGTGAACGATCGCCGCAAGGGCCGCTCCAAGTACGGCTCGAAAAAGCCGAAGTAGAAAATCATGTCACGAAAAGGTCAGGCCAAAATCCGGGACATTACCCCGGACCCCAAGTACCACGATCGCACGGTCGCGAAGTTCGTGAATATCGTGATGGAGCGCGGCAAGAAGTCGACCACCGAGCAGATCCTCTATGGAGCGATCGATCTGGTCGGCGAGCGGACCAAGGAAAACGGCTTGGAAGTTTTCAAGAAGGCGCTGGAAAATATCCGCCCCGCGGTTGAAGTCCGGTCGCGGCGGGTCGGCGGCGCTAACTATCAGGTCCCGGTGGAAGTGCCGCCGCTTAGGCGCAGCTCGCTGGCGATGCGATGGCTGGTGACGGCGGCGCGCGCACGCGGGGAAAAATCGATGGAAGAGCGGCTCGGCGCCGAGATCATGGAAGCGGCGCAGAATCGCGGCGGTGCGGTCAAAAAGCGCGAAGACACGCATCGCATGGCCGACGCCAACCGGGCATTCGCGCATTACCGCTGGTAGGATTTTAAGAAGTATTTGTAATGGCTCGCGAGACGCCAATAGAACAGGTGCGCAATATCGGCATCATGGCCCATATCGATGCCGGTAAAACGACTACCACTGAGCGGATCCTCTACTACACCGGGATTAACTACAAAATCGGTGAAGTGCACGAGGGTACCGCGACGATGGACTGGATGGTCCAGGAGCAGGAGCGCGGCATCACGATCACGTCCGCCGCGACCACGTGTTTCTGGCGCGACCATCGCATCAACATTATCGATACGCCGGGACACGTCGACTTCACTATCGAGGTCGAGCGCTCGCTGCGCGTCCTCGACGGCGCGGTGGCGGTGTTCTGCGCGGTCGGCGGCGTCGAGCCGCAGTCCGAGACGGTATGGCGCCAGGCCGACAAGTACCGGGTTCCACGCGTTGCGTTCATCAACAAGATGGATCGCGTCGGCGCCGATTTCCCGCGCGTGATCGAGGAGATCCGCGAGAAGCTGAAGGCCAACCCGGTTCCGCTGCAGATACCCATCGGAGCGGAAGAGAAATTCGCGGGCGTGGTCGACCTGATCGAGAACAAGGCGATGATTTGGGACGAGGATCGTCTCGGCGCCAAGTTCCGCGTCGAGGAAATTCCGGCCGACCTGCGCGAAGCGGCCGCCGGCTATCGCGACAAGATGATCGAGCAGCTTGCCGATCACGACGAGAAGATCATGGAGCTCTACCTCGAAGGGAAGGGCGCCGAGATCCCCGCCGACATGCTGCGCAAGGCGGTTCGCGTCGCGGCCCTCAAAATCGAAATCATTCCGGTCGTGCTCGGCTCCGCATTCAAGAACAAGGGTGTGCAGCCGATGCTCGATGCGGTGGTGGATTATCTGCCGTCGCCGGCCGACCTTCCGCCGGTGGTTGGAATCGTCGACGGAAACAAGGACAAGAAGGAAGAGCGATGGCCGCGCGATGACGCGCCGTTTGCCGCGCTCGCCTTCAAGATTATGACCGACCCGTTCCTCGGAACGGTGACGTTCCTGCGGGTCTATTCGGGCACGCTGGCGACCGGAGTGTCGGTGCTCAACTCGACCAAGAGCAAGCGCGAGCGTATCGGGCGTCTGTTCAAGATGCATGCGAACAAGCGCGAAGAGCTGACTGAGATCTACGCCGGCGATATCTGCGCGGTCGGACTGCGTGATACGACTACCGGCGACACGCTATGCGATCCGGCCAAGCCGATCGTGCTGGAAGCTATCGAGTTCCCCGACCCGGTCATTCAGATCGCTATCGAGCCCAAGACCAAGGCCGACCAGGAAAAGCTCGGCGAGTCGCTGCAGAAGCTCGCGAAAGAAGATCCGTCGTTCCGCGTCAGCGTCAACAAGGAAACCGCGCAAACGCTGATCGCCGGGATGGGCGAGTTGCACCTCGAGATCATCGTCGACCGGCTGCTGCGCGAGTTCAAAGTCGATGCGACCGTCGGCAAGCCGCAGGTGGCGTATCGCGAGACGATTCGTAAGGTGTCCGAGGCCGAGGGGCGCTTCGTCCGTCAGACGGGCGGTCACGGCCAGTTCGGCGTGGTCGATTTGAGGATCGAACCGCTCGGCAAGGGCAGCGGCTTCGAGTTCGTCGACGGCACCAAGGGCGGCTCCATTCCGCGCCAGTTCATCCGCCCGGTCGAGGACGGCATCAAAGAGGCGATGGAAAACGGGGTGCTGGCTGGCTATCCGATGGTGGATATCAAGGCCACCCTGCTTGACGGCAAGCATCACGAGGTGGATTCCTCGGAGCTCGCGTTCAAGATCGCGGGCTCGATGGCATTCAAGGAAGCATGCAACAAGGCTGCGCCATTGCTCCTCGAGCCGGTGATGGAAGTCGAAGTGGTCACGCCGCAGGAGTTCATGGGCGACGTCATCGGAGACCTGAATTCGCGCCGCGGCAAGATCCTGAACATGGAAGGCCGCGGAGGCGCGCAGGTTATCGAGGCGCGGGTGCCGCTGGCGACCATGTTCGGCTATGCGACCAAGCTGCGGTCTGTAAGCCAGGGACGCGCGACCTACACCATGCAGTTCGCGGCGTATGAGGCGGTGCCGCAGCAGATTTTTGAAGAAATAACTGCGCGCAACAGTGGCGGCGACGACGCGCGTGCTTAGATTAGATGATCCGCTCGCGGGCACTGGGCTCGCGGCGCTTAAATTTTTTGACGATATTCGCGCGATTTCATGCGCGAATTCATTCGGAGGGTGAGCAATGGGCAAGGCCAAATTCGAGCGCACTAAACCCCACGCCAACGTCGGGACCATCGGTCATATCGACCACGGCAAGACCACGTTGACGGCGGCGATCACCAAGGTGCTCGCATCGAAGAAGCTCGCCAACTTCGTCGCATTCGATCAGATCGACAAGGCGCCCGAAGAACGCGAGCGTGGTATCACGATCGCCATCGCGCACGTCGAATACGAGACGACCAAGCGCCACTATGCGCACGTCGATTGCCCGGGACATGCCGATTACATCAAGAACATGATCACCGGCGCGGCCCAGATGGACGGCGCCATTCTGGTGGTCGGCGCCAACGACGGCCCGATGCCGCAGACTCGTGAGCACATCCTGCTCGCCTACCAGGTCGGCGTGCCGTCGATCGTGGTGTTCATGAACAAGGTCGATATGGTCGACGATCCCGAGCTGCTCGACCTGGTCGAACTGGAAGTGCGCGAGCTGCTGAAGAAGTACAACTTTGATGGCGACAACGTTCCGGTCATTCGCGGCAGCGCGCTCAATGCGCTCAACTGCGGATGCGGCAAGAACGACTGCCCGAACTGCAAACCGATCCTCGACTTGATGG
>Ga0182024_10011816_pt1 | contig 17427 bp, 37 predicted proteins | sample P32metaG_FD_120480 | JGI IMG/M metagenome (GOLD analysis project Ga0182024, IMG submission 120480) | Permafrost microbial communities from Stordalen Mire, Sweden - P3-2 metaG (Illumina Assembly) | ecosystem: Environmental > Terrestrial > Soil > Wetlands > Permafrost | place: Sweden: Stordalen... | reverse complement strand
GTGCACATGCACGTCACCGTGTCGCACGTGCACCGGCCCGGCCCGCAGCACTTCGCCTCGTCAGCGGCGGCCGGGCGGATGCCGAGCAGGGCCAGCGGGAACCACAGCAGGCACAGCAGCACCGCCCGCACCATGTTGCCCCGGCAGCTCGGGACCGTCCGCCCCGGCAGGTAGTCAGGCATGCGCTTCCCCTTTTCCGCCCGCAGGTGAGGCGTCCCAGCCCCACCGCTCGGCTTCCCACTGGTCCGGTCCCTGCGGCCCGGCCAGGCCCGCCCGGAAGTCTGAGACGGCCAGCTCATCCTCACCCGGCGCCGCCGGCCGGGTGAACCGTGCCCTGGCGGCCACCGCCAGGTCCGGGCCGTACCGCAGCGCGGCCAGCAGCAGGATCGTGGTGGCCAGGCTGATGGCGGCCTCGATCAGCGCGACCCGCGTCCGCGGGCTCACAGGGCCGCCTTCCGGGCCTGCTCGTATTTCTGCACCGTCGATGTCCCCACGCCCAGAGCCCGCGCGCAGCTCGCAAGGCTGCGCCCCTGCTCGCGGAGACGGGCGAACTCGACCTGACGCTCCCGGCTGCGGGCTACCTGCTCAGGGGTCGCGCCGCGATGCCCCCGGCCAGGGCCGGGCCGGGGCTTGCGCGGCGGCACGGCGGAGGCAGGATCCCAGCCGGGCGTCCCGCGCCACCGGTACGGGACGAAAGAGTGGCCCGGGCGGGCGGCCACTGTCGTGTAGACCGCGCGGGGCGGCGGCAGCGCGGTCACCGGTCCCACGCCCGGTGCAGCTTGACCAGCGTCCGCCAGAACGGCGGCAAGCCGGTCAGGTCCATGTCCATGTCACGCTCCAGCTGGGCCACGCGGCCGGGGACCTGGAGGCGGGCCAGCCGCTCAGCCGTGTCGCGGCGGAGCCGGTCGCACTCGCCGCGCGCCCCGCGGACCATCGCGATGCAGGCGACCTGGGAGACGATGACCACGACGGCGAAGGCGGCCAGGGCGATGGTCACTGCGCCGCGTCCAGCCGGGCCGCCTGCTCACGGTCCCGCTTCTCCCCGATCGCCTCCCGCACCCACGCCGCCATCGCCATCTCCCGCGCCTGCGACGCCTCATCGACCACGCGGAACATGTCCCGCGACACCAGCACCTTGATAAGAACATCCTTCGGGTCCATGACCTGACCCTATCATGGCCCGGTCTGGTCCGTCTCGGCGCCATGAGACCTGGTCTCCACCCGGTGCGCCTCAAACACCGCGTGCCGGCCCGCGAACTCAGCCGGCCGCGTCCCCAGGTCCTTCCCGCACCGCGGGCACAGCCACGGCCGCGGCGCCGCCAGCCGGGCCCGCAGCTCCGCCTTCTCCGCATCCGACAGCGGCACCTAGACCCCCCAGCCCAGCAGCAGGTTCACCACGTCATTCAGCGCCGCCGCGTTATCGTTGAAATCCGTCTCCAGCGCATCGAAATAGGACAGCGCCGCCCCCCCCAGCGTGGACGCCGACGCGCCACCCGCCCCGGACGGCGGGGCACCAGCCGTCACCGCACCGGTAAGCGTCCCCGTCCCCGGGGTGATCCCGTTGACCGTTCCCGTCGTAATATTGAAGCCGGTCGAATCCCAGAACGCCCACTGATGGAAACCCCCGCCCGTGTCGGTGTAATCGAGTCCCCCGTTCGCGGAACTTGTCCCGCCCTCGTTGGCGCTGTTCAGCGCGATCGCAACCGAGTCGCCGTGCCCTGTCACGTTCGTGAACGGGCCGAGAATGCCGGCCGAGAGAAATGCCGCCGGGCCCGCGCCCTCCACCGCGTAATTGATCATCAGGCCCCCGTTCGGGGTGCCCTCGAAAGACGCGCCGGTCAGGAACTCCAGCACGATCTCAGGGGTTGCCGACACCGTTTTCGTCCCGAAGAAAGCCGACTCGGCACCGTTATAGATGGTGAGGCCGTCTGGGTTAACCGTGTTCCCGAAGGGGTCCACGGTCGTGTTTCCCACCAGCGATGCCACCAGCGTGCCCAGCCCCGGCGTGCCCGAGTAGTCGAAGACGCCCGCGCTGGTGCCCGAGATGATGACCAGCCGGGCGCGGACCACCCCCGCCGCCGTGCCGGGCGCCTGGGTCGGCGGGGCGTAGGTGCGCATCTGGTCGGGCCGCCGCGGCGGCAGCCCCCCGGTCCCCGGCGTGGTCATCAGTAGGCCTGCGCGTCCTGCGTGCCGATCACGTTCATGGTCGCCGTGTCGCCCGGCTTCGCCCCCGCCCACACCACGATCAGCAGGTCACCTGGCGTCATGCTGACGACGGACAGGCCGATGGTGTCACCGCCGCCCGCATACGACTGGCCGCCCTGGAGGTTGGCCGCCGCGATCGACCCGATATAGCAGGCCGCTGTCGAGCTGTCCGCTGCCCCGGTGGTGGTCGAGATCACCACGCTGGAGGGGTACCAGACGGTGCCCCACCCCTGCGGGCCTGCCGACAGCTGCGCCGCCCCGGCGCCGTTGACCGTGATCCGCCGCTGCCCGCCCGCCAGCGGGACGCCGCTGATAGCGGTGGTGAACCGCTGCACCGGCACCACCACGATCCGCCGCGCACCCGACCCCGCCGGGTACCCCGGCCTGAAGTTCAGCTTGTTCAGCGTCCGCCCGGCCGCCTGCGGGTGAATCCACGCCGGGATCAGCCGGCCCACCTCAGAACCCCCTCGCCCGGCGGCGCCGGATCCGCCGCGCCGGGTCGTCCTCATCAGCCCCGCCGCCCGGCCCGTTCCCGCCACCCGCCGGCGACGACGGGGTCACCTCCAGGTCCACCCAGTAATTCTGCGCCAGCCCGTCCACGTACAGGTATGGGTACCCATTTGCCGGGCCCATCCAGAATGTGGCCTGGCCCGGCTCCTGCACCCCATTGGAGTACGGCGGAGTACCCCCCGCGTTGCCATTGAACTCATACGCCAGCGACGCCGCCGCCAGCCCCGGCGCCAGCAGCGGGCCCGCGGCGATGCCCGCCGCCGCCGCCCCCGTCCCCCAGTAGCTGGTGCCCGCGTCCTTCGCCGACCACCCGTCCGGGACCCCCGCGGAGTTGAAGACCGTCACCTTGTAGTTCCCCGCCGGCAGGACCGCCGCGGGCATCGCCGCGGACACCCACCCCGACCCGGCCGCCCCCGACCACGCCGGGGCGGCCTGCGCGGCCACCTCAGCCTGGCTGCCGATCGACCAGACCGCCGCGCGGGTGGCCAGCTGCGCCGTCCCGGCCGGCGAGTAGTACCACACCCGGTTCAGTGCGCAGGCCTGCGACAGGTGCACCTCCGTGGCCAGCACGTAGTTGACCGGCGAGTCAGGGACCGTCGCCGAGTTCGTGGACGCCTGGTTGGGCCACAGCCGCCAGCTGCCCGCGTACCCCGCCGGCGGGGCCGTCGACACGAGCACGTCCATCCAGAAATTCGCGGCACCCGACCCGCCGTTGGGCATCGTGACGGACGGGTCGGCGCCGGCCACGGAGAACAGGCCCTGCACCCCGGTCCACGGCCCGTTGTCAGTGCCGCCCGCGGTGCCGTCCGACCAGGCCGTCAGCGGCCCGTTCACCAGGCCGGCCACGTAGGGACCGGCGGTGCCGAACTGGGCGTTGGTGATCGGGAACCCGCTGGCCGCGGTCCACCCGGTGGCCGCGATGTAGGCCCCGCCGAAGCCGAGCTGCACCGGGGCGGGCAGCGGGACCAGGTTCCACTGCCCGGCGGCCAGCGGCCCGGACGTGACCGTGGCCGCCGGGACCAGGACCCCGGCCGCGGCCGACGTCAGCGACCACAGCGCGAACTTCTGCGGGCCGGTGTCACCGCCGGGCGGGACCCACCAGTAAAACCCGTTCAGCCACATTCCGCCCGCGAACACCCCGAACTTGATGCCGGCGAGGAACGGGCCCGCGTAGGGGGTCGGGGCAGCCGGCCCGTTCGTCGCGGGAAAGAGCCGGTAGGTGGTCACAGCAGGAAATCGGCGAGGAGGTCCAGTGTCCCCACGATCGCGTCGAAGTTCACGGACAGGAACGTGGCCGTGACCGTCCCGGCGACGGTGACGAAATCGCCGGGCTGCAGGATGAACGACCTTGTCGAGTGCCATTCGGGGGAGTTCAGGGTGAGGGAGTTGACGGCGTTCTGGCCCAGGGTGGTGGGCTGCCCGCGGTAGAACCACACGGTGTCAGGGGCCAGGAGGCCGTATGCGGTGATGCGGGAGATGGCCCAGAAGTAGCCGGTCTTGGGTCCCCAGATCTCGGCGTTTCCCATGGTGACCGCGCCGATGGCGCCGCCCGCCGCGCCCTGGGTGACGATGGGCTGGATGGGGACGGTGCGGAGCCTGGAGGACAGCAGCCGGTTCCAGTCGGCCTGCGCTTTCATGCCGTCGGCGATGCGGCCGAGCTGGAGGGATACGGCGGCGTCCAGTTCCAGGCCGGCGGCGTGCGGGCCGTCCAGGGCGCTAGTCCTCATCGGGTGCCTGGTCTTCCCGCTTGGGGCGGAGGGTGTCGATGGCGATGGCGATGAGGGCCAGGCCCGCGAGGAGGGTGACGACGGCCCCGGCTTTCTCAAGCATCGGGTTGCCGGTGTCGGGCTGGGGTTCGTCTGCCATGGCACCACCTTACGCTCCGGGCCTGGCCGGGGGGATTCCCCGCATTAATGGGTTAGAGTTTCGGCGTGGCCGATGAAACTCCGAGAAACTCCGGAGAAACACCCCTGGAAACGCTCAGTGACCGGGAGCTAATCCTCCGTGGCGTCCGCATCCTGGAGCACCTTGACCTGATGATGCATGACGTGCACAACCTGACCGGCCGGGCCGCGCCGCTGCTCGACCGGTTCACCCGAGGCGGCAAGCTCCTGTTCGGCACCGGGAAGGCAGGCAAGCGCAATGGCTGACGACGACACCACCGACCCCGCCGCGCCATCCGTCGCCGAGCTCGCCGAGCGGCAGGAACGCACCGAGGGCAAGCTCGACCAGATCCTCGACATCGTCAAGGGCATCCCCGGCAAGGCCCACCCGGCCGCGCAGGACGCCACCGAGGCCCGCCTCGACGCCCCCGGAAACGTCGCCGCCCAGGTCCAGGCCGAGCTCGACCGCCGCGCCAAGGCCGAAGACACCGCCGCGACCGTGGGCAGCCTCAAGGAGACGGTGGCGAAGCTGACCGAGGTCACGCCCGCCGACCCGCCGCGCCGGATCCACCGCATCATGGGGTGGGGCAGTTGAGCTGGATCATCGTAGACATGCCCGCCCCCCCAGACGGCGAGGCGTGGTGCCAGGCCTGCGCCATGTTCACCAAGCACAAGGTCAACGCCGCGTTCGACACCCTCATCAAGGACCTGCTGGCGGACGGCAAGGACGAGGGCCACGTCATCCGGCCCGACCGGGCGCTGACCCGCCAGCTTCAGGTGGCCGTCGTCCGCGGGATCTGCGGGGAGCTCCAGCCGTTCGGGATGCTGGAGCTGTGCTGGTATCACCTGGGTGGCGTGTCGATCGAGACGGGCAGCCCGCTTGCGCAGGGCGGGATCATCATGCCGCCTGGCCTGAAGCGGGGGCGCGGCTGATGGCCCGCGTCACCGTCCTTCGCCGGCCAGGCGAGTCCGCTGCCGACTTCATAGCCCGCTGCGAGGCCGTGGGCGAGGCCGGCCCGGACGGCCAGCACCTGACCTGCTGGGCGTGCACCGTGCTCGGCGCCGTGCCGGTCGGGGCGCCGTGCTGGCTGCTGCGCTGGCACCTGGACAGGAAGGGAAGCGGCTGATGCCCGTCATCACCGGGTACTGCAACCCCTACGGGAACGCCACCGACGCGGGCCCGCAGCGGCTCCTTGGCGGCATCTACGGCCCCGAGTACGAAGGCCGCTACAAGTGGGGGTGCACCAACCGGGCGGACGGCCGGTTCGTGTTCATCTGCGCGAACGGGCACCGGGGGCAGCCGCAGTCGCTGTGCTATGCCCACGTCGCCGAGATCACCAAGCGCATGTCGTCGCTGTGCCCGCCGTGCGCGTACCCGGCCGAGGCCCGCGAGCTGACCGAGGCCATCGAGCGGGACCAGCGCGAGCTTGGCTGGCTGGCCGACCGCGGCCTGTTCGACAGCCGGCAGGGTGCGATGCTGCGGGACAAGATCGAGCGGGCGGGGTACCGGATGACGGAGCTGCGGGAGTCGGGGCGCACCCCGAACGTGGCCGGACGATGGGAAGAAATCTCATGAGTGACGCGCAGGCCATCCGCGACTGGGCACGCGCCCAGGGCCGCCCCGTCAACGACCGCGGCACCATTTCCCAGGCCCTCCGCGACGACTACGAAGCCGCCCAGCTGGAGACCGCGTTCAACACCGAGCCGGGTGATGACGACTTCGGCGACATCGCGGACGCGGGCGCCCCGCCGGCCGACGTGGCCGAGAAGCGGCCCCGCTCCATCGCCACCCCCCGCGCGTCGTCCAGGAGCCGGTGGGGCCGCCCCAAGCCCGGCGCCAAGGGCAAGGCCAAGGCCAAGCCCCGCGTCCCCCTCGACGACCTCATCGCCACCGTCTGGCGCGGCCTCGCCGGCATGGTCCGCCCGCTGCCGGCCACGTCGCGGCTGCTGAAGATCCAGGCGCCGGTGGCCGGGGCGGTGCTGGAGCCGGTGGTGAAGGGGACGATCGTGGACACGTTCCTCCAGCCGCTGGCCCGCACGTCGGCGAGCGCGGAGGCGCTGATCGTTCTGGCCGGCCCGCCGCTGCTGGTGGCCGCGATGGAGATGGACCCGGCCAAGGTCCCGGTGCTGCTGCCGGTGGCCCGCGAGCTGATGCTGCGGTGGTGCAAGATCGCCGGGCCGAAGATGGCTGAGGCGATGGCGCGGGAGAACGAGTTTGAGGCCGAGTTCGGGACGACGGTCGATGACATCCTGTCGCTGCTGGAGAAGGATTTGCCGGCGGGTGAGGAGGACGCGGCGGTGCGCGAGGTCCAGGACCAGATGCAGGGCGCGGCGGCCTGAGCGTGGCCACGTACACGCTGCACGCCCCCGGCACCAATCTCAAGGTGAGGGAGTACAAGCGGCTCCAGTCGGCGTTCCAGGCCGCCTACCGGTACCTGCCGCTGGCCAGCCCCGGCAAGTACAACCCGGCCGGCCGGTATGTCACAGTGCAGGAGTGGGACGCGGCGAGCAATCCGCTGCGGCAGTGGGTGATCTCAGGGAGGGCGGCCGACACCAGTGAGCCTGCCGGTTAGCACGGCCGCGCCGCCGCCCTCCCAGCCGTCCCACGTCGTGCTGTACCTCGACTGGCTGACCGAGGTCGTACCCTGGCTCACCGGCAAGCTCCGCAAGGTCACCCGCGACGACGGCCCCGTCCAGCTCGCCCCCCCCTGGAAGCCCGGCGACCACTGGGCACTCGTCGGCCCCACCGGCGAGGGCAAGTCCACGCTCGCCGTCGCCCTGCTGCTGCTCCGCAAGTACGTGCTGGCCCTCGACCCCAAGGGCGAGGACGAGACCCTGGCCGCGAGCGGGTTTGAGCGGGTGTTCGGCCTGCCCCCCAAGAAAAAGCTGCCCCGCGAGGTGCAGAAAGACCTGGACGAGGGCCGCCCGGTTCACCTGATCGTCGGGGGGGCGGCCACGTCAGCGGCAGAGGATGTCAAGCTCCAGCAGCTCATGGAGGAGGCCATCATCTACGCCCGCCATTCGGGCGGGTGGACGCTCTACGTCGATGAGTTCGAGCTGCTGTCCAGCCAGCGCATGTTCAACCTGGGCCGGTTCATCGACCGCATGCTCATCACCGCCCGCCGGTCCAAGTCGTCAGTCATCACCGCGTTCCAGGCCGCCGCGTGGGTCAGCAAGCACGCCACCCGCCAGGCCACGTTCGTGGTCCTGTTCCCCACGAGGGACCGGAACATGATCAAGGCCGTGGCCGAGTCGATGGGCCGCCCGTGGCAGGCGATGTGCGCGCTCGTGGACGAGCTGCCCCCGTTCCACTGCGTGATCATCCCCAAGAACCACCGCATGCCGATGGTGATTACTAAGGCCCCGAAGCTCGGGAAGTAGCGCGCGGCTTGCGCGGCGCCCTGGGCATCGCCTGGCTGGCCGCCGCCGCCTGGCCCTGCCCGCCGCGCCGCACCCGCACCGGCGCGGCCACCGCCGATCCTGGCCCGCTGCCGTAGGCCGGCGGCTTCACCGGCCGGCCGCCCACCTTCGACGCCGCACCCGCCAGCGTCCCCGCCACCTCACGCGCCGCCGACGACTTCAGCCCGTACGCCGCCAGGATCACCACCCCCGCCAGCATGATCAGCCCCCCGTTAACCAGGATCGCCGCGCCCGCGATACCCCGCGCCGACGACTTCGGCAAGATGCACTGGCCGCCCACCGTCAAGAACAGCACCTTGCCCGACGGGAACGAGATCAGGCAGTCGGGGTTCGCCGCGGTCAAGGTGGCCGGGGTGCTGGCCCCGCCCGCGGACCCGCCGCCCGCACCGCCGTTGACCCCGGTGTCCGGGGCCGGCGGGTTGCCGTTCAGGAACGCCTTGTACTTACCGCTGTTGAACGTCCCCCACGGCGAGAACCCGGACGCCTTCCACTTCGCCACGGCCAGCGCAGCGTTGCCCGCCCCGGTGTTCCAGTTCGGCCCCGGCACGCCGTGCGTGCCGTTGGAGATCTGCCACAGCCCCCAGCTGGTCTGCGTCCCGCCGTTGTCGGTCGGGTTCAGGTCGGACGTGCACCCGCCCGACTCGGCCAGGGCGATGGCCGCCGCGGTCGCGGCCAGGGCCGCCGGGCCGCCCGCGTTGATCCACAATCCCTCGAGTTCGGCGAACGTGTACCGGGTGCCCGGGCCGCCGCCGCCAGCACCCTGGCAGGCGCTGCTCATGCCTGAAGCACCGGGCCCGACCCGGACTGGACCGGGGTCGGGGTGCCTGCCTTGACCGGCGGGCCCGGCGGCGGCGCGGACGGGTCCGCGCCCTCACCCGCCGTGCCCGCCGACGTGATGCCGGGGAAAACCTCGCTGGTGGGGATCTGCCCGGGCGGCGGCCAGGCCCCGTTGTAGGGGTGCACCGGGTTGATCAGGTCGGTGAACTTCACCGGGTAGCCGCGCAGCAGGCAGTAGCCCCACAAGGCCACGGAGTACCCGAACCAGGTCACGCCCATGCCGATCGCTGGCACGCTGCCTCCTACGTCGGGTTGTCCCAGGCCAGCATAGAGGCGGTGTTCGCGCCGGCCGGGGCGCCGGGCGGGGCCGGGCCGTCAGCGCTCTTGCTGGGGTGCGCAATCTGGTATTCGTACCCGACCACGAACACCGCCGAGATGGCCGCCGACGCGATCAGCGCGAACCGGGAGCCGGTCTGCCGGGTGATCGCCCACCCGGTGGCCATGACGATCGCTGTCGCGCAGACCTCGCCCGCCCGGATCCGCTTGACGTTGCCGTCCTTGGCCGCCTGGTCGTGAAAGAACGGGCTCGCGACGGTGAACCAGGACGGGCAGAACCCGGCGAACACGCCCGACGCCTCGCCGACCAGCAGCGGCAGGATGATGGCGTCATCAGTGGACAGCGCCATCTAGATCACGTTTCTCCGTTCCCAGTGCTCGCACGCCACGGTGTATGTGGACTCCCGCACCGCGCGCACGTCGCCCGCCGCGTCCGTGATGACCACCTGGACCGTAACCGGGTGCGGCTCCGGGTGCTCACACGGCTCGCGGCGGCGCCAGAACACGTCAGGCCATGGTCGTGAAGACAGCCACGCTGCCCGAGTCGGACTGCTGCGCCCAGGTGTGGTTCCCGGTGTCGGTGACCGACACCACGTCGCCCGGCGCGCCGCCCGTGGTGACCGTGAACGGCGCCGAAGCCGACGCGGTCTGGACGCCGGTGGAGTCGGTGATGACCACGGTGGCGGTCAGCACCTGCGGGGTGCCGCCGCCGGCGGCCGGGGTGTCGGCGGTGTAGTTGACGGTCAGGGTGATGACCTGGCCCGGCGTGTAGCTGGGCTGGTCGAACGTGATGCTCTGAATGCTGGACACGTGGTGCCTCTCGGGTTGGCCTAGCTGAACGTGTGAACGACCGGGCCGAGCTTGCGCGGCACCGGGGCATCGGAGCGCGACACAACCGAGCCGGCCACGACATTGGACGGCTTGCGCAGGTTCGCCGCCGCGTCGACCAGGTCCTCGCCCACCAGCTGCCGGGCGTAGGAGATGTCCGCCGACGCGGCCGGGCCCGCCACCCGCGCCAGGTGCTTCTCCAGGGCGCCCGCGAGGCTCAGCAGCTCCGTGCTGTCCCCGGAGTCCACGGCGGCCTTGGCTGCGTCGAGCAGGGCGCCCGCGCGGTCCACGGCGCCCTGGAGCGGCGACGCGGCGGACAGGGCGCCGTGCCGGTGCTGGAGGTCGGCGAGGATCTGCTCGGCGCGGACGACCACGTCGGGCAGGCCCGCGGTCTTCTCCGCGGCCCGCTCGGCCTCGACGGCTTCCACGCGGGCCTGGAGCTGCTGGACGAACGCGAGCAGCTCGGCCACGTCCACGCCGGTGGTGCCGGGCGGGGCGGCGCCGACTCCCGCGGCGACCTGCTGGCCTAGGTCGGCCGGGCTGGCGCCGCGGATCGCCTCCGCCTGCTTGAAGTCGGCCGTCTGCGCGTGGATCTGCGCGGCGGCCTCAGCAAATCCGTTGCTCATCCGAGCCTCCTATGTTTCACGTAAAACTTTACTGAAATCTACATGTTCAGCGGTGGGCGGGGCTGGCCACCCCAGCAGGCACGACACGGCCGAACCCGCCAGGCGACACCGCGGGCACCAGCGCCCCGTCAGCCGCCCAGATGAACGGCAGATCCTCGTAGGTGGCGGTGCCCCACGGGTAGTCCTGGTTCGGCGTGTAGTTCAGCCGGAACACCGGGGTCTCGTGGGGGGTGGCGGGGAGCTGGTCGACGGCGGGGTGCGCCGTCTGCATCCAGTTCTGGTTGCTGGTGCCGACGTTGCGCACCCGGTGCTGAAGCGTCATCGCGCACCGGCCAGCAGCGCCCGCAGCGCCGCGCCGACAAGCAGGGCAGGGCGGTGGCGCCACGCCAGGTACCGGCCCATGCCCGCCAGCGCCCGCGCGTCAGTGAGCAGCGTGGCCGCCGCCACGCGCGGGCCGCACTCCAGGTAGGCCAGCTCGGTATCGCTCATCCCTTGCCCCTTGGACCGCGGCCCCACCGCCGCGGCGGGCCGCCCGTCGTCTGCGTCACGTTCGGGTTGGCCCCGTCAAAGTTCAGGTAGGCGATCATGCCCGGCTGCGGGTTGTAGGGCCGCACGAACGTGAGCGGGTCCGACGGGTCCATGCCCTGGTAGGGGTGGTCGGAGCCCGGCTGCGATACCACGCCCGCAGGCTGGCCGAGCTGAACCAGGGCCACCGACCCGCCCCGCAGGCCGGTGGCAATGTCGGTCCCGCACGCGTACGGATGCCACCGGTCATACCGCTGCCGGTGCAAGGGCTTCGTGACACGCATCAGGCCGCCTTCGTCGTGAACGCATGGTAGGCCGTCCACAGCCCGCGCGGATTCTCGCTCGACACGCGGAACCGGTAGGCCGTCTTCGCCTTCAGCGGCGACAGCTTCACGTGCACGCCCGTCGTCGTCGCGTCGATGACCGGCGTCGTCCCGGTGGCCGGCAGCACCTGGTAGTGCCATTCGGTGACGGCCGGGTTGGGCGTCCAGGCCACGTCCGCGTAGGTGGCGTACGGGGTCAGCGACAGGCCGCCGGGCGCGGCCACGTCCCCGGTCCCCGTCGTCGGCGTGGTCGGGGTGGTCCCGGTCGTCCCGGTGGTCCCGGTCCCGCCGGTCGTCCCAACGGTCCCGGTCCCCCCGCCTGAGTCGCCGCCCGAGCTGGTGCCGCTGCCCGCCGCCGTGGACAGGCCGCCGGTCGTCACGCAGTTGCCCAGGGCGTCGGAGATGCCGGGGTTGCCGTTCTGGTCCTGGCAGGGCTGCCCCGACTGGTCGATGCCCGAGTTGGTCCCGGTGACCGTGCTGATGCAGTTCCCGGACGCGTCGGTGGTGCCCTGGTTCCCGTTCGCGTCGGTGCACGCCGCCCCGGCCGCGGCCGCCGCGGGGCTCGACTTATTGCGGAGGAACAAGAACCCCAGCGTCAGGACCAGGGCGCCGATCCCGAGCGCCACGGGGGTGGGCACGCCCGCGATCTTCTTGGGCAGGCCCTTGCCCTTCGGCGGGGGCTTCGCCTCGGTCGCCGGCTCGCTCATCCGCCGCCGCCCCACACCGGCATGGCCCGCGGCGCCGACACCTGGAACTGCCCGCCGCGCCGCACCGTCTTGGCCAGCCGCGCCGGACGGCCCCGCGGATCCTGCGCCGGGACGGGCATCAGGTTGTCGGAGTAGATCCGCACCGGGGTCACGAACCCCATGGTCCCGTCACCATCCAGCGACCGCTCGAAGTACTTCTGCGGGTAGATGAAATCCGGGGCGTCGGTGCTGCGCGAGGATCCGGACAGCACCAGGTCGCCCTTGTCCGGTGACATGTAGGTGTTCCCGGTCGGCGCGGGGATCGCCTGCGTCCCCGGCTGCCCCGACACGGCGCCCTTGTACTGGGTCGCGCCGGACGCGGCGAGCCGGTTGTAGTGCGGCATGAACGCCGACACCTGGGCACCCTGGGGCAGGCCGGGCAGGACAAACTTCACGGGTCAGCTCGTCTTCCCCAGCAGGCCGTTGACGCTGACCTTCTCGATGTTCGTCCCGGCGTCGGTGAGCGTCTTGGTGCCCGCCGCGTTGTGGACCAGGTCGGCGAGGATGACGCCCAGGATCAGGGCGCCGACCGCCGACCAGATACCGGTCACCCGCATGTCATGCCGCCTTCACGGTGGGGGCCGCGGCCTTGGGGGCCGCCGCCGTCGTGGTCGTCTTGCTGTTCGTGGTGGTGCCGGTGCCGGGGAGCACCTGCATCAGGACCGCGATGTCCACGCCGAAGCCGAACGCCGTGGCCGCGAAAGCCGCGGGCTCGTACTCGGCCAGGACGGCCAGCAGGGCGAACAGGCCGGTCGCGGCGAGCATCTGGCCGGGGATGGGGGGCTGGTGGGGCTTGGCCTTGAATGTGGCGCGGTACACGATGATCCCCATGCCCAGGCCCCAGGCGAGGATCACGCCGCGCACGGCTCAGGCATTCTTGGACTTGCCGGTGTTGCCCATGCCGCTGAAGTGCTGGAACCCCCAGTAGCCGATGACCCCGACCAGCAGGCCCTTGACGAACGGACTCATTGCGAACCTCCTACCTCGGGAGTGACCACCAGATGAAAACCATGGCGCCGAGCGCAAACGCGCCGCCGCCCAGCGCCGCGAACAGCGACGTGTTGGACCCGCCGGTGTCGCCGGCGACGATGCCGAACGCCTGCTGGCCGACGGACCGCGGGCCCTGCGGGGTCGCGCCCGCGGCGGCCGGGACTGCGGCGCCGGGGTAGCCGCCCGCGAACACCGACGCGCCGAGCCCTGTCTGGAGCATGGCCTAGACCTCCGGGAGTCCCTGGATCAGCGCGCCGGACGGCACGACCTGGCCGATGACCGCGTTGATGGTGTAGGGCGGGGTGCCGCCCGACCCGAACGGGTACCCGGCCATCTCGATCTGCGTGCCCGGGTTGGTGGACAGGAAGATCTCGCCCGTGTCGAGCAGCCCGAAGTCGCGCTGCGCCAGCGAGGTCTTGCGGGTGAACGCCATCACCCCGGCCGGGCGGGGGTTCTGCGCCGAGCCCGCCGCGGTCTGGGTGCCGTTGATCGTGGCGCCGATCCCCATCGAGATCGCCATGTCCTCGTAGATCGTGGACAGCAGCGAGTCAACCAGCGGCACGCCGTCCACGACCAGCTTGGGCCGGGCCGGCCACGCATCCACCCGCGCGCCCGTCGAGTCCCGCAGGTCCAGGCCCAGGACGGTCAGGTACCCGCCGAGCCGGGGGAACTGCACGAGCCCGCTGAACGCCGCACCGAACGTGGGATTGCTCGGCTGGTAGATCCACTGGCACGTCGTGCCAATTCCGGGGGGGTCGGTCGAGACATTCGGGAGCCAGTAGAAATCACTGTCAACGGTCTCTGACCAGGCACCCTGCACCGTCAGGGCGCCCGAGTTCATGCCCGCGAAAGGCTGCATGTTGATCTGCAAAACCGGGAGGAGCGCGGCGTTCGCCCCGGAGATGACGCCGTAGCCCTTCGCGAACTCGAAGGGCAGGTACGTGGACGCGGTGAACGTGTTGGACGCGACCGTGACGCCGGTCCAGCTGGTGGCCGGCAGGTTCTGAATCGAGCGGGTCAGGTCGATGCCGAACTGGCCGGACAGCAGCTGCACCAGGAACGTCATGTCCCAGCCCGGCCCGGTCAGCAGCTGCGTCCCGAACGCGTCCTTCATCTGGACCAGCTGGGCCCAGTTGTTCGGGGTGTCCAGGACACCCTGCCCCGAGGCGGGGAGCGCTCCGGTGCTGATCGTGGACGCGGCGGCGGCCACCTGAATCCGGTAGCCCTTGTTCCAGCCCGGCGAGGACACCATCGGGCGGCCCATGAAGCCGCCCTGGACCTGGTTGTCCACGTACATGGCCCGCCGGCCGTCAGGGGCGTGGCGGACGAACGGGCCGCCCGCGGGCTCCGCGGTGGTCTGCGGCTGCGGCCGGCCGGCCACCGTGCCGGAAGTGGCGCTGGTGGCCGCGCCTGCCGGGGTGCTCACATTCGCCTCACAGGATCGTCACGATGACTTCGCCGACGCCGTGCCAGATGGTGCCGGGCTGGCGGGTGGCGAGCTGCTTCTTGCCCCACAAGCGGACCGTGCTGCGCGCAGGCCAGAACAGCACGTTGGTCACGACGATCAGCTCGAAGATCCGCCGAGTCGGCACGCTGCCTCCAGGCCGTTAGCCGCGCTAAGGGTGTACTCGGCCCCACCCTACGCTTAGACCATGCCAGGCGTGCAGCGTGACCCGGTGTCGGTGCAGTTCGACGCGGCCTCAGCCCGGCTGCTGCGCCGCGCTTACGAGCGCAAAGGCGAGTGGGCCGGGACCTACGTCCGCAACCCCGGCGCCGAGTGGCTGGCGTGGGGGCTGCGCAACGGCGTCAACCTGCTGGGGCCCGACAACGCACCGGGCGGGCAGGCCCGCACCAGGTGGGCCAGGGCGTTCGTCCGGTCGGCGTTCTACCAGCACCGCTGGTTCTACTACCCGTCGCAGGGCCTGGTCCTCGGTGCCCGCCGGAACTCGCCGTGGGGCCGGCCACTCCAATACGAGGTGGGCACCGTGCGGCTGACCCCGGCCGGGCTGGTGGTCGGCCGGGCCGTGCGCGTGCGGACCCAGTCCGGCGGGCAGGCAGCCCAGCGCGCCGCGGCCCAGCTGCCGGACTCCAAGCGGATCTACAACGATGACGGGTCTCCCGGCCCGCGGTTCAGCTCGATCGCCGGGCGGGACTGGTGAACACGGCCCTGGACCTGGTGATCCTGGCCACCAGCCTCGTGGGCCTGGCCACCGCGGTCATCACCTACCTGAGCACCCGCCGCCGGATCGATGACGTGCACACGCTGGTCAACAACCGGTCAGACCGGCAGGACGCGCGGATCGAGCAGCTGACGGGGACGCTGACGGGGGCGGATGTGCCGGTGCCGCCGCGGCCGGGGCTGGACGAGGCGGGCGAGCGGCTGGCCTGAGACAGAACAGAACCCCCGGCTTCGTTACCAGCGAAAGATCCGGGGGTTCTGTCATCAGCCGAGGGGCCGGCCGGCGTAGCATGCGTCTTGTCGAAGGGCGCCCCCCGACAATAGCAGCCCCGCCGGATAGTTTCGCGGAGAAACTAGACGTGGCGGCTAAACCCATGCGTTTCCGCAGGTCAGAAATTCGCGGAGTTTCCGTGGCTCTGCCCTCGGAGTCGGCAAAGCCGACCTCCCGAAGTTCAAAGGACGGGGGTGCCGAAGGCACGCCCCCGTCCTGTCACCAGCCACCTAACTACAGGACGAGGGCTGACCACCTAAGCCCCCTACCAGCCCCAGCGCGCGCGCGACGCCACCCCGCCGACGGAAGGAAACCCCGTGCAGGACTGCTTCAACTGCGGTCAGGACGACCACTTCTATGCCGACTGCCCCAACCGGGCACCCGCCGCGACCCGCCCGCAGGAGCGGGCGGCCGACCTCGATGAGCACATGGCCCGCATCGACGCCGCGATTCTCGCCTGGTCCCGCCGGCAGATCACCACGTCACAGAAACGTCAGGTAATCGCGGCCGAGAACTTGCTTTGGTACGCGGGGCCGGTTACCCGGAACGGTGCGCACCTGACCAGGGGCTAGAAACGCTGCGCGAAGGGATATAAACGCAGCGTTTCCGAGAAACCCCGGGGAAGTTGGCGGCAGGCGTGGCGGTACGACGGCAACTCGGGTAAGCTGGCAGCACGCCAGCGAAAGGACCCACCCGTGGTCATCACCAAGCACCAGGCCGCCGCCCTCATCCTCGCCGACGCGCTCCGCGAAGAGCAGAGCCGCGCCGCATGGGAGGACATCATGGACGGCACCGCCGACCCCGCGCCCGACGCCACCATCGAGCCCGACTACAACAAGCCCGCCGCCACCGCTGGCCCCGCCGAGCAGTCCGACGAGGACGCCGCCGCCGACCAGGTCGCATCCGCCCGCGGCATCCACGACGCCGCCTGCACCGCCGTCACCTACCTCGCCGGCATCGTCGCCGAGACCGTCTGCCAGTACGCCGCCGCCATGACGGAGCGCACCAAGGCCGCCGACGCCCTGGCCCTGGCCGAGCTGGCCCAGGCCCGCATCATCCTCGCGGCCGGCCACCGTGGCTGAGGGCGGCCGGATCGAGCCGTCCCCCCGCCACGCACGCGACGACCTCCGCCCCCAGGAACACGCCGCCATCACCGGCCACACCGCCCAGCTCGTCCACCTCGCCCAGACCGACAACGACGACCGCGCCGTCAGCTACGCATTCACCCACCCGTCCTGCACCTGCCCCGACTGCGAATGGATCCGCTCCGCCCTGGCCATCCTCCGGATCGTGGCCGGCGCGTGACCGTCTACCACTGCCCCACCTGCGGCACCCCCCTCACCGACGACAACCACTGCCCCACCTGCCACACCACCACCAAACCCCAGGAGACACCATGACCACCCCCACCCCCGACCTCACCGCCCTCACCCTCGCCCACGGCGGCCACGACACCCCCGCCGAAGGCCTCTGCCTCCTCGAAGCCGTCGCCTGGTTCCGCGGCATCCCCCACACCGACCACCCCCCCTGCGTCTCCCCGATCCTCGGCGCGTTCGGCCGGGCGCTCAACGACCGCCTGGCGGACGGGCCGCGGCAGGCACTGGTGCCGTTCATCCCCCGCATGCCCGGCACCGCGGGTGACGGGCTGGACGTGGCCCGGCTGGACGTGATGACCCGGTGGATGCTGGACAGCTGGGCTGCGCGCTGGCTGGACGTGGCCGGCATGCCTGACCACGCTGCGAAGCTCCGGGGGCTGACGGTGCCGTCCTGGCCCGCCACCGCCGCCGACGCCGCCGCCGCCGACGCCG
>Ga0182024_10011815_pt1 | contig 17427 bp, 14 predicted proteins | sample P32metaG_FD_120480 | JGI IMG/M metagenome (GOLD analysis project Ga0182024, IMG submission 120480) | Permafrost microbial communities from Stordalen Mire, Sweden - P3-2 metaG (Illumina Assembly) | ecosystem: Environmental > Terrestrial > Soil > Wetlands > Permafrost | place: Sweden: Stordalen... | reverse complement strand
TTCGCGAACTCGATTTGGTCGTGCAAGGGTCGACCTCGGTCGAACCTTGCACAACCAAAAACTTCCCATAAAGTGTAAGGGATGTCTGGAGACAAACTGTAAGGCATGTCCATAAACTTGACAGCTTCAGTCGTGCCGCAACAGCGCATCAAATCAACGGGGCTTTAGCCCCTGAGGCATGCGTTTGTTCGATCTCACCAAGATTTTGGGTTTTTCCGCAACCTCTCCAACCCGTACATCAACCCTGCAATATCAAAACGGGCTTCAGCCCCTAAGGGCGAGCATTTGCAGCCGGCCAACCACCCAAATTATGGTAACGACAAGCAGCCGTCAGGAGTGCTCGACTCTCTTGTTCAGGTCTTTCACGAGTCCGTCCAACGCCTTCTGATAATCGTCGTGGTTCTTCCAGTTGCTGAAGTCGGGAATGAAGTACTCACGAATCTCCCGCGCGGTGTCTTTGCCCGTATCTGCGTCGAAAATTTCCCACTCGCGCAGCGCTTCATAAGAACAAAGGCGAATAGGAAAGAGCACCTGCTTCCTGTCCGCCACTTCGCGCTTGCGAGCCTTGGATATCTCCGTCTCCACCCAGCTGCTCTTCAAGCTGCTCGGGGAAAGGATCAAGAGCAGGCGATCATACACGCGGATGGCCTCATCAATCTGCTTGTGAATCTTTTCGCCACTCTTCATATCATGGGGCGCAAACCAGCAGCGAACTCCCCTGTCTTGGAGATCGGCATGTAGACGCTTGGCAAACTCCTCGTCCGCAGTGGAGTAGCTGATAAAGAGCGAATAAAACTCTATGCCTGTACCCAGCAGAGATGGCAAATATTCGATCAGGACTTCAGGCACGCCTGCTCCGCGCAGGAATACATAAGGAATCTTGCCCTTGGACATGAAAATTGTGTTGACATCAATGGACGAAGGACCACTATGTTGCACGGTATTGAGTCCCTCTGTTGTGCTCAGGTCATTTCTGCCGAATATTGTCAACCCGATCATCGCCTTGGTGAGGTTCGCTCCGCGGAGGTCCGCCCCCCAGAGGTCCGCTGAGTTGAGGTTCGCCTCACCGAGATCCGTCCTGCAAAGGTTCGCCGTCTTGAGGTCCGCATTGGTGAGGTTCGCTCCGCTGAGGTTCGCCCCGATGAGACTTGTCCCGGTGAGATCCGCTCCGCTGAGGTCCGCCCCGCTAAGGTGCGCCGCGTAGAGGTTCGCCGTCTTGAGGTCCGCCGCGTCGAGGTTCGCTCCGCTGAGGTCCGCCTTCCAGAGGTCCGCCCCGGAGAGGTCCGCCTTGCGGAGATCCATCGCGTTGAGGTGCGCCCTGCGGAGGTACGCCCCGGAGAGGTTCGGAAGTATTTCCGGATTCTCCTCGCGCCACTGATTCCACGCACTTACTCCGCTCTTCAAAATCCTCAGATGCTCAGGATTGGCCATGCATCATTGTGCCTCCCCGAGCGGGTCCGCACGAAGAAGAAAACGCTGGAGGCGCTCTCAATCCCGCCGTCCAGCCCGGCCAGCCTTGCTACACTGATCGAACTTCTGTCGATCCACTTTGAAAAGGGGTTCTGTATGCGTGTCCGTCCGGTGTCGCTGCTATCCGTAAGCCTTATCGCGTTGAGTTCCATCGCGGCTCACGCCCAGCCCTCCAAGCCCGCAACGGGTAGAACCCTCGTCCGCGCCGGTCATCTGCTCGATGTACATTCAGGCAAACTCCTCGACGCGCAGACCATCGTCGTCACCGGCGACAGGATCACGGCCATCGCACCTACCGCCTCAACGCCAGCAGGCGCGGGCGACACAGTCGTCGACCTCGGCTCGATGACCGTACTGCCCGGACTGATCGATGTGCATACCCACATCACCATGAACACCGAGTTCGACCCCTACAAAGAGCTCACCAGCACCGTCGCCAAAGAAGCCATCAATGGCGTGGTCAATGCTCGTACTACCTTGATGGCAGGCTTCACGACCATTCGCAATGTAGGCGCGAGCGGATTCTCCGACGTTGACCTGCGCGACGCCGTCGATGCCGGTCAGGTCGTCGGACCGCACATGCAGGTCTCCGGCCCCGCGCTGGGCATCACCGGCGGCCATTGCGATGAGAACCTGCTCCCGATCAGCTACCACCTCGTCGGCGAAGGAGTAGCCGACGGCGTCGCCGCCGTGCAGCAGAAAGTCCGGCAGAATATCAAGTACGGCGCCGACGTGATCAAAATCTGTGCCACGGGCGGAGTGCTCTCCAAGGGCGACAGCCTGCAGGCCTCGCAATACACCCTCGAAGAAATGAAGGCCATCGCCGCCGACGCCCACCGCCTCGGCATCAAGGTCGCCGCCCATGCCCACGGCGCGCAGGGCATTCTATGGGCATCTCAGGCGGGCATCGACTCCATCGAGCACGGCAGCTTCATTGACGCCGCTGGTATCGCCGAGATGAAGAAGAACGGCACCTATCTCGTTCCGACACTCTATCTCGAAGACTGGATGATGGAGTTCGGCCACCTGCCCCCTTTTTACCAGCAAAAGATGAAAGACGCCATCGCCGTAGCCAAGCCCAATATCCGCAAAGCCTATGAGGCTGGAGTCAAAATCGCCCTCGGCACCGATGCCGCAGTCTATCCCCACGGCCTCAACGGCCACGAACTGGAAGTCTACGTCCGCGACCTCGGCATGACCCCGCTCGCCGCGATTCAGTCAGCCACCGTAAACGCCGCAGATTTGATGAACTGGACCGACCGCACCGGCTCCCTCGACGCCGGCAAATGGGCAGACATCATCGCCGTCGACGGCAATCCCCTAAGCGACATAAAGCTGCTTCAGGATGTGAAATTCGTAATGAAATCCGGCGTGGTCTACAAAGGGACCGGGGCAAAGTAAAACAAAGCCACGCACAATCCGTTTCCACGCGAAATCAGCTCGGCCCAACGGAGGGAGCAGGGGCCTTCAGGCCCCTGAAAAAAGCATTCTTCCCTCAGGGGCTTCAGCCCCGGAAACCCGTCGCATTGAAGGCGAATCATACGCAGCCGGGGAGTGTTCCACGCCCGTTCAACAGCGAGAATTACCATTCGCTGTAACAAGGCACAAAAGCCCCATAAAATTCGCAAATAGAATTCTCTGAAAACAAAGCACTTCCGAAAGGGCCTTTCTAGCCCTTCCCGTTCGCCGAACGATGCTCTACGTAGAACAATGCGTGGAACAATTTGCCCACTACTTTTCGTAGCTCCTCACCCACTCCAGAATGCTACGCACACCAAACCCACTCGGCCCCTTCGCGATAAACGGCTTGGTGTCCTCATACCAGGCCATACCCGCAATATCCAGATGAATCCAAGGCGTGTCGCCCGCGAAAACTTGCAGGAACTGGGCTGCGGTGCTTGCCCCACCCCAGCGCCCGCCGGTGTTCTTGATATCCGCGATGTCGGACTTGATCTGGTCGAAGTATTCGTCTCCCAGCGGTAGCCGCCAGACCTTTTCACCGGAGATGTCGAGCGCCTTGTGCAGCTTCTCAAAAGTCTCGTCATCGTTCGAGAAGCCGCCGGCGTTGACCGGTCCCAGCGCCACAACGCACGCTCCGGTAAGAGTCGCCGCGTCGATTAGGTGGGTGCAGCCAAGCTGGCGAGCGTAGGTAAGCCCATCGGCGAGAACCAGGCGGCCCTCAGCGTCGGTGTTGATTATCTCGATGGATTTACCGGGCTCACCTTCCTTGAATGGCATGGCGATCTGCACATCGCCCGGCTTCTGCGCCTTGCCGTCGGGCATGTTCTCCGCCGAGCAGATCACGCTGATCACCTTGACAGAGGGCTTGATGCGGCCGATGGCGGCCATCGCGCCCAGCATCGCTGCCGAGCCTGCCATGTCGTACTTCATCAACTCCATTTTGTCGGCGGGTTTAATGGAGATGCCGCCGGTGTCAAAGGTGATGCCCTTGCCCACCAGTCCCAGAACCGGGCCGGAATAGGTGGCCGCGTCGTAGCCCTCCGGTTCATACGTGAGCACGATCAGCGCCGGCGGCTCTTCGGAGCCCTGCGAAACGCTCCAGAATGCGCCCATCTTCAGCTCGTGCAGCTTCTCAGTCGAGTAGACCTCGGCCTTCAGCCCATTGGTCTTGGCCATGGCGGCGGCGCGCTGGCCGAGGATCGTAGGGGTGAGCTTATTGCCCGGCTCATTGACCAGTTCGCGGGCAAAATTCTGGCTCTCCGCAACGATAATGCCCTCGGCATAGCCCAGTTCGACGGCAGCCGCGTCGGTGCCGGCGAGCGCTGCCAGCTTGAAGGAGTAAATACTCTGATCCTTGCGGTCGGAGCGGTAGGTATCGGGATCGTAGTCGGCTAAAAGAGCGCCCTCGACAGCGGCCCGCGAACAGGGGCCCGGAGGCAATTCGGCAGCTTCGGCCAGTGCAAAGGCAATATCGCGAATGCCGCGCGGCTTGGCAAAGCGGACGGCGGTTCCCGCAGCGCTCCGGACCGAATGCTGCGTCGCCTTCGCGGCGTTGCCTACGCCGACAATCAGCAGGCGCTTGGCGGCGAGACCCGCCGGCGCATGCAGCAGAAGCGTCTCGTTTGCCGCAGCCTTGAATTCCCCTGAAGCCAGCACTGCAGCCGCAGCGGCAGTGACGATGGCGTCGCTCGTGAGCAGGCCAGGCTTCGGCTTGGCGTCCGCGCCTTTTTCAGTTTGGGAATCGGCTGCCGTCACGACGAGCAATTCAGTTTCAATCCCGGAAAGATTGGCAAAAACGAGTTCAGTTTTCATATGCCTCATTATTTCATCGCGAAGAGGGAGTTCAGCCGGACGCGCCTAACGCCCCATCTTGTGTTTGCTTTCGTTGATGGCGGCGCGGGATTCACGGTCGGCTTCGCGGCGTTTTTCCGTCTCGCGCTTGTCCCACTCCTGCTTGCCCTTGCCGACGGCCAGTTCGCACTTTACCCGGCCATTGCGAAAATAGAGCCGCACGGGGATGAGCGTATTTCCCTTGATCTGCGTCTTGATGGATAGCTTGCGGACCTCTTCCTTATGCATGAGCAGTTTGCGGGTCCGGAGTGCGTCGTGATTGGCAATGTTCCCATGAGAATAAGGACCGATATGCACGTTGAGCAGAAAAGCCTCACCATCCTTGATGAGCCCGTAGGCATCTTTCAGATTGGCCTGGCCCTCGCGGATGGACTTGACTTCGGTCCCGCGCAGAACTACACCGGCCTCAACTTTGTCTTCGAGGAAGTAGTTGAAGGTGGCGCTGCGGTTGAACGCGGCGTCGCGCTGGCCGCTGGCGACAGGGTCGCGCGGCTTGGAAGCTTTGGCTGCCGGCTTGGCGGCGGGGACGATAGTGTGACTGCTCTGGCGCGGCATTGCGAAACTTCCTCGAATCTAAATCTTAGCACTGGCTTGCTTTCAAACCAGTGCTGGCCGGAGCTTTGCTAGAATGAGGCATCGCTGGAGCAGCGCTGGCATTGACCGGAATCGTCGTCTGGTTGACGGTTATTCTGTTTCGCGGCCGATACGTGCGGGCGGTCAGAATCTGCCAGCTTTGGCAAGGCCCCATGGGAGTTTGATGAACCGCTTCGCAATTCCGCTCAAGGCCGGCAAGAACGCCGTTGCCATCCTTCTGAACGTCACGCTGACGCTGGGAACCCTGACAACCGTTTCCACGCCCGCTTTCGCCAAGGAAGATTCGGCGAAGAAGCTGTACGCCAAGGGGCAGTCCGCTGAGGCACGGGAGGACTACGACCTCTCCTACGATTATTTCCGCAAGGCCTACGCCAAGAGCCCGAACGACTTGCGCATGCGCGCCGCCTATTACCGGCTGCGGCAGACCGCGTCTTCTACGCATGTGACGCGCGGCCGCAAGGTGCTTGCGCAGGGCGATGAGACTGGCGCGCTTGCTGACTTCATGCGCGCGGCGGAGATCGATCCCGGGAACGAAGCGGCTATTCAGGAGATCAACCACCTGCGGGCCCACATGCAGCCACCACCACCGCGCAGTGAAACCAGCGTAAGCGAACCCTCCCGGTCGGAGATGGAGGACGCCGCCGCTCCCGCCATTCTGAAGCCGGTTTCGAATGAGCCGCTGACCCTGCACTACGCCGAAGATTCAAAGAACGTCTACCAGGCCATCGGCAAAGCCGCCGGCATCAACGTTCTCTTCGATCCGGATTACAACGGCAAGCGTATTCAGATTGATCTAAACAACGTTTCTCTGCTGGATGCTCTGCGCATCGTAGGCACGCAGTCTTCGACCTTCTGGCGCCCGATTACAGAAAACACTATTTTTGTTGCGCAGAACACGCGCGCCAAGCGTACGGAACTCGACGAGCAGGCTGTCCAGACCTTTTACCTTTCGAACGCGTGGCAAACCAACGATTTGAACGATGTGCAGACGGCGCTGCGCAACGTGGTGACCAACGCCAAGGTCTATGGAGTTCCCAGCCAGAACGCCATTGTGATGCGCGCGACGCCCGATGAGCTGATGCTGGCCCAGAAGGTCATCAACGATCTGGATAAGGCGCGCCCTGAGGTGGTGGTGGATATTGCCATTATGGAAGTCAACAAGGACAAGCTGCGTAACATCGGCCTGAGCTGGCCGGGCAGCATCAGTTTTGCCTTGCAGCCGCCCCAGACCTCGACTTCGTCCACTACAACCACGACGACAACCGACACTACCGCCAACTCGACCACCGGATTGACACTGAATAATCTGGGCAATCTGAATGCCAACAATTTCGCGGTCACAGTGAGCGCCGCGACTGCCAACCTGCTGATCTCCGATTCGGATACCAAGGTGCTGCAGAATCCACGCATCCGCGCCACGGATGGGCAAAAGGCCACGATGAAGATCGGTTCAAAGATTCCGATTGCGACGGGTTCATACCAGACAGGCGCCGCCACCGCCATCACCAGCTCGCTGGTGAACACCCAGTTCCAGTTTCAGGATGTCGGCGTGCAGATCGAAATGACCCCGACCGTTCATTTCGACCACGATGTAACTCTCAAGCTCAAGATCGAAGACAGCTCGGTTTCCGGCAGCTCCACCATCAGCGGCGTTACCGAACCGATCATCGCCCAGAAGACCTCGGAGCAGACGATTCGGTTGAAGGAAGGCGAGGCCACCATCCTTGCCGGAATTCTGAACAAGCAGGACATTATGAGTTCCAGCGGCATCCCCGGCCTGAGCGAACTGCCGCTGCTGCGCTACATTTTCGGATCCAAGTCGCACGAAGTCATCGACAACGAAGTGGTCTTTGTGCTCATTCCGCATGTGGTGCGCGGGCAGGAAATCACGCCGCTGAACCTGCGCCGCATCGACACAGGCTCCGGGCAGGCGATTGAACTGCGTCATGTCGCGTCTATCGATTCCAAGACCAGCCCTGCTGCTTCGCAGAAGCCTGTGAGCATGCCGGTGCGTCCGGCGGCCGGTGTCGGTCCATTGAATGGACAGACGGCGGCGGCGGCTCTCCCATCGGCCCTGAACCAGCTTCGCCAGGGGAATGCGGCGGATGTGCCCTCGGCAGCTCAGCCAACTCCATCGGCGCCATCGACTCCTCCGGGTACCGCGCCGACGACACCTGACGCTGCTCAACTGCAACCGGTCAGTTTCGTGCTGACGCCTCCGACGGCTACTCCGGCGGTTGGCGCCAGCTTCCCGATTGCGGTTACCGTAAACGGCGCTCAGGATCTTTCTTCGGTGCCCTTGCAGATTCAATACGACGCGAGCAAACTGTCTTTGTTGAACGTGGACTCGGGCGATCTGTTGGGCAAGGATGGGCAGGCTGTGGCCCTGGTACATCGCGACGACGGGCCAGGCATGATCACGATTGCCATCTCCCGCCCGCCGGGAACAGCGGGTGTCACGGGCTCAGGGACGGTTTGCGTGCTCACCTTCCAGCCCAAGGTTGCGGGTGAGAGTGATTTGGTTATTACGCGTCCTGGGGCGATTGATTCAGCGCAACGACAGATTCCTGCGAGCGCTCAGAATGCTCACATCGTCGTTCACTAGCAGAGGTTGTGTGCTCGGATGCTTCGGTCCTTCTATCTTCGATTGCGGCTCAGGGGAAATCACTCAGTGAAACCGCGCTCTGCGGAGCGCGGACTGACGCTGGTGGAATTGATCGTGACCGTCGCGATTCTGGGGATACTGGCATCGGCCGCAGTGCCCATCGCCCGGTTCAAGGTACAGCGCGATAAGGAGCGCGAACTGCGCTACGACCTCTGGCAGATACGCGACGCCATCGACCATTACAAAGACGCAGCCGATAAAGGAGCAATCCAGACCAAGGTGGACAGCCAGAATTATCCTCCCGACCTCGAAGAACTGGTCAAGGGCGTGGATATTCAGGGCAAGAAAGTGAAGTGGCTGCGCCGGATTCCGGTGGACCCGATGACCGGCAAGGCCGAGTGGGGATTGCATTCCATGCAGGATGATCCGAAGAGCGACTCTTACGGCGGGCAGAGTGTATTCGATGTCTACACCAAGTCGACTGGAACGGCGCTGGACGGGACGAAGTATTCAGAGTGGTAAGGGAATTGTGAATGGCAGGGCGAATGGCAATGCGCAGGAAAAAGTCGGGTGAGTCCGGATTTACGCTGATCGAGTTGATGGTCGTCATGCTCATCATCGGCGTGCTGATGGCTATTGCCATACCCAAATACGCCACCGCTATCAAGATGGCCAAAGAGGCGGTCCTCAAGGAAGATCTGCACGTGATGCGCCAGGCTATTGACTCCTACACGATGGACAAGCAGAAGGCTCCGCAGTCTTTGCAGGAGCTGGTCGAGGCCGGCTATCTGAAGTCGATTCCCAATGACCCCATGACCCGCACAACGGACCAGTGGGTTGCCGACCAGAGCGATGCTATGCATTCGATCGACCAGAGCGAGCCGGGTATCGACGACGTACACTCCGGCAGCCAGGAATCCGGCAGCGACGGCCAGCCCTACTCCACCTGGTAAAAGAGCTTTCTCTCTCCGTGCGTTTGCAGATGATTCCCCAACTACACTGGTTGGAATGACTTCCGATTTCTCATCTTCTGCCTCTGTTGCTGTCAATCCTGCTGAACCGGTGTATCGCGCTTATGCCGCGCTGGCTAGCGTGTCTCCGCTTGATGTCGAGGCTGGTCTTGGAGGGAAGTTACTGTTTGCGGGGGAGATTAAGGAGCGCAGCCGTGAGCTGCTCTTCGCTGCGAACATCGCCGGGGCCGCTTCGCTGGCTGCATCGGCGGATCCCGGCTCGCTTCGCCTGGCGATTCGCGATGGCGTGATCGACTTTTCGGTGACCTCTCTTGAGGAGGCGCTACGGATACTCAAGAACGAAATTCGAAAGCGGCAGCCGGTCTCTGTCGGAGTTGCTGTTGATTCGAGAGTGCTGGTGGAGCAGATGGCCGATCGGGGTGTTTTACCGGATCTGCTGCCGCCGCTTGAGCTGGCCGCCACATTCCTTAGGCAGGGTGCGCGTGAGGTGGTCCATCCGGTGGATCAAGTCGGTGAGTTTGTGAGCTGGTCAGTGGACCGCGAGTTCAACCGCTGGCTGCCCAGGCTCGATGCATGCGTGCAGGCTATCGTTCCGGAGAATGATTATTTGCGACTGCGCTGGCTGCGGCTGGCTCCGCGCTATCTGGGCCGGTTGGCGCGGCGTCAGCATGGAGTCGTGCTCAGTATGGAAGAAGTGACGCAGTTTCGGGCTAAAGCCGCGGATATGTTTCAACAGCATACGGATGCGAATGCGAGGATCGAGATCAACGGTCAGCTTCTCGCGTAGGCACTGAATTCATAGCGGGTGCTATTCAGAGAGGCCCGCAGCGTCCTCGACGCGTTTCCAAAGCTCCTTCAATCCGTAGCCGGTCTTTGAGGAGAGAAAGAGGAGATCGTCGATTCCCAGGCCGCGCTTGAGAGCGGCGAGCTTCGTGGTGCGTTCATTGCCGCTTTGCTTGTCTACCTTGGTGCCTACGACTGCGAAATCGCGCCCGACGTGACGCAGCCATTGGATGAGTTGGAGGTCGCTTTCCTGCGCGGGGATATTTGAGTCGACGAGGCAGACGCAGAGCTTCAATTGCTCTCTCTCGGCGAGGTAGGGATCGATGAATTTCGGCCACTCGGAGGAGATGGACTTCGAAATTTTTGCGTAGCCGTATCCGGGCAGGTCGGCGAAGACCAGCTTATGGCGGCCGGGTTGGTCGGGGTTGCCGAGGGCGAAGAAGTTGATGGCGCGGGTGCGTCCCGGGGTGGACGAGACTTTGGCTGCTTTTTCGCCGACCAATGCGTTGAGCAGGCTCGACTTGCCGACGTTGGAGCGCCCGAGGAAGGCGATCTCCGGGGCGTTCGAGGCGGGGAAGTGAACGGCGTCCATGGCCGAAAGCAGGAATTGTGTCTGATAGCGCATAGGGAAGGGACCTGCTCTCCGGGAGCCGGAGTGCTTGTCCAGTCAACCTATTTCAGGATACAGGAGTGCGACTATGTCGCGGTTACGTCTGGGTGAGGTTGGAGAGGATGAGTGGGATGGCGAGAAGGAAGACGCGCCGGTACCATCGCGGGAAACGGGAGATGGAGGACGCGGCGACCTTAAATACGGTCAAATCGTGTTGAGAGACATACCGAGTTGGTGAGGAAGATCGGAGGGTCAGTTGTGTTCGGAGGGGCTACCGGTTGGGGAGTCGTCGTGGCCGTTGGAAGGGACGAGGCTGTAGTTGGCGACTACCTTGTTCATGAAGACGTCTGATCGGAATGCGCCGGAGGTGGGCTTGACGCTGCCGTCGGGATTGGTCTGGTGGGGGATGATCATTTTGTCGATGCTGGGGCTGGCGGGTATGGTGCGTGAGTATTCGCTGCGAAACTTGTGTCCGCAGGCTGAATAGATGGAGACGATGAGGGTCCAGTTACCTTCGCCGCCATCAATTCGCTCGTGTATTTCGACTTTTTTGTCGCGCATCTTGCGAAAGATAGCTCCGAAGGAATCGATGCCTAACTCGATGCCGTCGAGTGTCTCTACGACGTGGCCCTGATTGACGGAGAGGCTCACGAAGTTGGCGGCATTGTCGGGTCCAGAGTTACCGGTTGTTAGCGAAAAAGCATACTGGTCCCACTCGGCGGAGTCTTTGTCGTGCTTTGTTTCTTTGCCGTAGGTGGTTCGGAACTGCTCGATGGAGGCGCCGGGCACAACTCTGGGCTCGACGAGTTCGCCGGGCTTGGTGATGAAGTCTTCGTTACAGCCGTCGACGTGGAGGCTTTTCGTCGTGGGTGATTGAGAGTTCGAGGGGTGTTGGGAAGCGGTGAGTGATCTGGCGTTGATGACGGCGCGGGGGCGTGTGACCCAGACGACGTAGGCTCCTGCGGCGGAGAGAATGATCACACCGGCGATGATCCATGCGCGGAAATCAAGCATGGCGATGGGCTCGGGGGCGGATGGTCAGATACGGGTTGGGCGGCGACACTCTCAAGATAAGAAAGATTATTCCAGAAAAACGGCCCAGTTTATGGCTGGGCCGCAGTTCGATGAACACGCTTTGGGTGAATATTTACTGCCTCGCGGTTTGACCGGTGGTCAATTCACTGGGTGGAATTGCCGCCATGGCCGCTGCATCGGGCTCGGTAAGAGCGATCAACGGTGATTGAAGCGCAATTTTCAATACCTCGTCCATCTGGTCGACGAAGTGTAGTTTCATGGCCGACTTGAGGGCTTCGGGCAGGTCGGGAATGTCTTTTTCGTTGGCCTTGGGCAGGATGACTTCGAAGACTCCTGCGCGCTGTGCTGCGAGGAGCTTTTCTTTCAGGCCGCCGATGGGGAGGACTTTGCCGCGGAGCGTGATTTCGCCGGTCATGGCGATGTCGCGCCGGACGGGGATTTTGGACAGCGCGCTGGCGAGGGCGGTGGCCATGGTGATGCCGGCCGAGGGGCCGTCTTTGGGGATTGCGCCCTCGGGCACGTGCAGATGGATGTCGATATTGCGATAGAAATCGCGGGGCAGGCCAAGGGCATTGGAGCGCCCGCGGATGTAGCTGAGGGCCGCCTGCGCCGACTCCTGCATCACGTCGCCTAACTGGCCGGTGATGGTGAGCTTGCCTTTGCCGTCGAGGACCTGCACTTCGGTGGTGAGAATGCTGCCGCCGACCTCTGTCCAGGCGAGGCCGGTTACGAGGCCTACCTCGGGGCTGTCGTGAACTTCGGAGTCGCGGAAGCGGGCTACGCCGAGGAATTCGCCGATGTTGGCGGCGGTGATCTCTTCCTTGTGTTTGAGGCCGTGCTTGACCACGCGGCGGGCTACCTTGCGGCAGACGTTGCCGATCTCGCGCTCGAGGTTGCGGACGCCGGCTTCGCGGGTGTAATCGCGAATGACGGAGACGATGGCGTCGTCATGGAAGACGATGTTGGCTTCGGTGAGGCCGGTGGCTTCGCGCTGCTTTTTGAGCAGGTAATTGCGCGCGATCTCGAGCTTTTCGACTTCGGTGTAGCCGTGCAGGCGCAGGATTTCCATGCGGTCCTGCAGTGGCGCGGGGATGGTGTGCAGGACGTTGGCTGTGGCCACGAAGAGGACTTCGGAGAGGTCGTAGTCGACGTCGAGATAGTGATCCTGGAAGGTAGTGTTCTGCTCTGGGTCGAGGACTTCGAGCAGGGCAGAGGCTGGGTCGCCGCGGAAGTCGTTGGCCATCTTGTCGACTTCGTCGAGGAGGAAGACCGGATTCTTGGTTCCGGCTTTCTTCATCGACTGGATGATCTGGCCGGGGAGTGCTCCGATGTAGGTGCGGCGATGGCCGCGAATCTCGGCTTCGTCGCGCACGCCGCCGAGGGAGAGGCGGACGAATTTGCGGCCGGTGGCTTTGGCGATCGACATCCCGAGCGAGGTCTTGCCTACGCCTGGAGGTCCGGCGAAGCAGAGGATCGAGCCTTTGGGGTTCTTGACGAGCTGACGCACGGCTAGAAATTCAAGGATGCGCTCTTTGATCTTTTCGAGGCCATAGTGGTCTTCGTTGAGTACTTTTTCGGCGTGGTCGACGCTGCGGGTTTCTTTGGAGCGCTTCTTCCACGGCACGGCGAGCAACCAGTCGAGGTAGTTGCGGCTGACGGTGGACTCGGCGGACATGGGAGGCATGGCTTCGAGCTTGGCGAGCTCCTGCGTGGCCTTTTCCATCACGTCTTTGGGCATGCCGGAGGCTTCGATCTTCTTGCGAAGCTCGTCGAACTCGCTCTTCTCGCCGCGGCCCAGTTCTTTCTGTATGGCCTTGATCTTTTCGTTGAGGTAGTACTCTTTCTGGGCGCGCTCCATCTGGCGCTTTACGCGGGACTGGACGTTGCGGTCGAGGTCGAGCTTTTCGATTTCGACGTCGAGGACGTCGGCGATGCGAGCGAGACGGGCGGCGGGGTCGAAGATACCCAGCAGCTCCTGCTTCTCTTCGATGCCGAGCTGGAGATTGGCCGCGATGACGTCGGAGAGCTTGCCTGCCTCGTCCATGCGGACGCTGGCGATCATGGTCTCGTAGTTCAGGGACTGCTGCAGCTTGACGTAGCTCTCGAAGAGCGTCGTTACGCGCTGCATGAGGGCTTCAGTGCCCGGCGTCATCTCAAAATTGCTTTTGCCCTTGCGGACGGTGGCGACGAAGAAGCCGTCCACATCGGTGACTTCAGTGGACTTGGCGCGCTCTACGCCCTCGACAAGGACCTTGATGTTGCCGTCGGGCATTTTGACGGACTGAACGATGTTGCAGATGGTGCCGACCTGATAGATTTCCTTGGCCTTGGGCTCGTCTACGCTGGCGTCATGCTGGGTGGCGAGGAAGATCTTGCGGTCGCCGTTGAGAGCCTCTTCGAGCGAGCGCACGCTGGATTCGCGGCCAACGACGAAGGGCGTCACCATGTGCGGGAAGATCACCATGTCCCGGATGGGCATCATGGGCAGCTTGCGTGGTTCATTCTTTTCGCGGGAAACGGTCATCGAACCCCCATTGCGATTGGATGCTCTATGACGGCACTGGATTCAGGGCTGGTCCAGAGTTTAGTGGAGAAGGAGCGGCTCATACAGCGATTGTACAGCGGATAAGGTTGTCCGGCTGAACGAGCGGGGTTGGTCAGGATCCGATTTGGGGAGGCCGTTTGCCTGGGTAAACAAAAAGCTGCGAGGCAAACGGCCTGTCGATACGGAGTGGAGAGTTACTTGGCGGTGAGTCCGTGGGGACTACCGACACCGGTGCAGAGATCGTAACCGGTGCCAGAGAAGGTGCCGGAATAATAGCCGCAGGCACCATAGGTGATGTCGTTGAAGTCAGCGGCTACGGCTCGATTGGCGTATATGGTGGTGAGTTCGGCGTTGCTGGAGGCAGCAAAGTGGCCGGCAGCATTGACTATTCCAGCGAGCGTCGGAGAAGCGACGCTGGTTCCTCCCACGATAAACCAAGTGTAGTAATAGCCGCCGTAGGGGAATGAGTCGTAGATCCAGACGCCCGTGTTGGGGTTGGCGTCGGAGGAGAGGTCGGGTGCGCCGCGATACTTCCCGACAATGCCGGAAATCGCAGCCTGATAGCTGGGTCTGAGCTCATAAAGGCTAATACCGCCGCCGGCATCCGACCATGCGATCTCTTCGATAAGATTGCCGGTTACCAGACTGCGCGCTGTGCTGGTGCCTCCGGCGCAGACTACATTAGGCGAGACACAGGGATAGAGGGTGCCCGCCGAGTCGCCGGAGGAGGCGAAGTAGACCACATTTTTGCCTTTCAGGTAGGAGTCCCAAGTAGTCTCGGCAGGAAACTCGCCGCCGCCCCAGCTCATGGAAACTTCTCCCTTGCCGGTGCTGGTCGTTGGGCAAGTGGTGGTCTTGCCGCAAAGCACCAGATTGCTGGCGATGGTAACTGCGGCGAAGAGGTCAGTGTAGTAATTGGAGTTCGCCTCTACCAGATAGATTGTGGCGTTGGGCGCCATGGCGTGGGCATATTCAATGTCCAGGGACTCTTCCAACTCCCAGCCTCCCGATGGATCTGTAGGTGGAGGGGTGGAAGGAGTCTGGTAAACCACGCTGAATTTCTCCGGCGAAAAGGGGAGGCCGAATTGATCGGAGAAGTAGGCCAGGTCGGCGGCCGCTTCCGGATCGTCAAATGCGTCGACGATGGCAATCGTCTGGCTGCCACCGGCGGGATTAGTGATTGTGGAGTTGGGATTGCACCCGGCAATCGGTGTTACCACGTGATAAATGCAAGCAAGTGAAGCGGGAGTTTCGTAAAGCAAGCCGTTGTAGGGCGGCAACTCATCAGGAGAAGCAGTGGAGGGGATAATGAAGTGGACATTGGTGTGAGCGCGCTTTCCACGATCGGCAGGGGTGAACTGGGTGGAGGCAGGGGTAATCACTATTCCGGGCATAACGGCCGGCCTCTTTTGGCCTGTCAGGGCGGCGTAATCAGGGGATGGCTGATTCTGGACTGCTTCCTGCGCGAATGCGGGGGTGAGAGCGGCGAATAGAGTTACGGTGCCCGCGGTGATTGTCAGCCTCGATGCAAATCGCTTGCTGCGAATCTCTTTCTGTGAATCGGTCGACCTGGAGGCCGACGGAGCGGTGGTGATGCCGAGAGATAAGCGATCGTTCCTGTACATAAATTCTCCTTTTCGAGGTTGCCCGGTTGATCATCGGTAACGCGAGTTCGAAAGGAAAGAATCAATCAAGCCCGCGACCCTGGGATGGAGAACGCCCCCGCTAACACTGGTCCGGATTTACTGAAAGCTTCGCTAAACGGGGAATATCTAATGAGCTCAGGGGGAGCTGAGCAATTCGGGGAAGCAAGTCGTACCTAATACACTGGTTGATTTCCACCTGGAGAAGGAACGATGAAGCTCACTCCATCTCTGATAAGCAGCCAAATTACGGAAGGAGCCGTAATAAGTCAAGCACTTTGTGGGGTTATTTTCCGGGCAGGAAGTAAGTGCGGGTTTTCAGAGGTGATGTATATTACTTAGCAAATAATTCATGGGTGCTAAGAAGATTTCATTCAAAGTGGGTGCACCCATACCCAGCTTCGATAATTCAGTTATGGGCAGGCCGGCGAGGTCAGCCGGCCTTTTCAAGAAGTGAGAGAGATAGATCGCGGCGCTCGACCATGTCTTTGGTGATCTCGAGGTCGCGGACGCGCTTGTTGCTGGGCAGGTGATACATGAGGTCGAGCATGAGCTCTTCGAGGATCATGCGCAGGCCGCGGGCTCCCACTTTGCGGTGCAGGGCTTCGCGGGCCACTGCGGAGGCGGCGTCGGCGGTGAAATGCAGATGCACGTTTTCGTATTCGAAGAGGCGCTGATACTGCTTGAGGATGGCGTTGCGAGGCTTGGTGAGGATCTCGACGAGAGCGGCTTCGTCCAACTCATCGAGGACACCCATGACGGGCAGGCGGCCTACGAATTCGGGGATCAGGCCGAACTTGATGAGGTCCTGAGGCTCAGTCTGGCGCAGCAATTCGGTGTCGCGCTGCGAGCGGATGGCGATTGCGCCTTCAGTATCGCCGTCGGCTGCGAACTTGAAGCCCAGCGCCTTCTTGCCGACGCGACGGCCAATAATCTTTTCGATGCCGACGAAGGCTCCGCCGCAGATGAAGAGGATGTTGGTGGTGTCGATGGCTGTGAATTCCTGATGAGGGTGCTTGCGTCCGCCTTGCGGTGGAACATTGGCAACGGTGCCTTCGAGAATCTTGAGCAGTGCCTGCTGAACGCCTTCGCCGGAAACGTCGCGGGTGATGGAGGGGTTCTCGTCCTTGCGGCCGATCTTGTCGATCTCGTCGATATAGATGATGCCGGTCTGGGCGCGGGCCACATCGCCGTCGGCGGCCTGGAGCAGCTTGAGGATGATGTTTTCGACGTCTTCGCCAACGTATCCGGCCTCGGTCAGCGTGGTTGCGTCGACGATTGCGAAGGGAACATCGAGCATCTTGGCCAGAGTCTGAGCCAGGAGCGTTTTGCCTGATCCGGTGGGGCCGATGAGGAGGATGTTGGACTTGGAGAGCTCGATCTCGTTGTTGCGCGTGTGGTTCATCTGGATGCGCTTGTAGTGGTTGTAAACGGCGACGGCGAGCTTCTTCTTGGTTTGATCCTGACCGATGACGTATTCGTCGAGGAAGGTTTTTACGTCCTGCGGCTTGGGCAAGTGCGCCGGGGAAGTAGTGGGATGAGCTTCGCCGCGGTCGTCCTCGAGAATCGAGTTGCATACCCCAACGCATTCATCGCAAATGTACGCGCGCGGGTAGTCACTCGGTGAGGAGATCAGCTTGGCTACCGCGTCCTGCGACTTGTGGCAGAACGAGCAACGCAGTGTGTCTTCGGGTCCCGTGCGCGTTTTCATCTGAACTACTTCCTCCAGGGCGAGTGGTGCTCTTGCTTACGTGCGTGGCCGGTCGATGATTTCGTCGAGGATGCCATATTCCTTGGCTTGCTGAGCGGTCATGATGAAATCGCGCTCAACATCGCGTTCGATCCGGTCGAGGCTTTGG
>Ga0182024_10011814_pt1 | contig 17429 bp, 15 predicted proteins | sample P32metaG_FD_120480 | JGI IMG/M metagenome (GOLD analysis project Ga0182024, IMG submission 120480) | Permafrost microbial communities from Stordalen Mire, Sweden - P3-2 metaG (Illumina Assembly) | ecosystem: Environmental > Terrestrial > Soil > Wetlands > Permafrost | place: Sweden: Stordalen... | reverse complement strand
CCGCCGCTGAACAGCGAGGCGAAGGGCAGATCGGGCGGGATGCGGATGCGCACCGCGTCGGAGAGAATTTGATCCAGGGCTTGCGGCGATCCGGCGTGAAAGAATTTGGCGGCGGGCAGGTGGTAGAATTGCCGGCAGAAACTGCGGGTCAAAAGATAGCCGGGCGGCAGCAGCATCACTTCGGCGTCGGGAACCGCCGCCAGAAGCGGCTGCATCTCCGAACAGAAAAGGAAACTCTGTCCCGATTGGATCAGATAAAGCGGCTTGACCCCGAACGGATCGCGGGCGGCGAGGAATTCACCCGTGGTGGTGTCGACCACCACGAACGCATACATGCCTTGAAGGCGCTTGAGCGCGGTCGCGCCCCAGACCTGCAAGGCGTTGACCAGCACTTCGGTGTCGCTTTGGGTGCGGAACTTGACGCCCGTCTGCTCCAGCTCGCGGCGCAACTCGGCATGATTGTAGATCTCGCCATTGAAGGAGATCAGCAGCCTGCCGTCGAACGAGGCCAGGGGCTGTTCGCCATGGGCCGCGTCCACGATGCGCAACCGCCGTGTGCCCATGGCGGTATTCTTGTGCGGGCTGACCAAGGGATCGGTGACGTCGCCGCGATGAAGGATGCCCTGGGTCAGCTGGCGGACGACGGCTTCCGCGTCCGTCCAATCGATCGCAACCGCAATGCCGCACATGAAGTCCCGGGCCTCGAAAAAGCGAGGGAGACCTTAGGAGAGGCTGGTTAACCAAGGCTAAAGGCTTGATACGGGAAGCCCTTGCTCCCGCCAGGCGGCAAGCCCGCCTGTCAGGGACGCCGCCCTGGTAAAGCCAAGCTCCGCCAAGGTGGCGGCCGCCAGGATCGAGATGTCCCCCGTTTCGCAATAGACCAGGATCCGCCGGCAGGGATCGGGCAAGTGCCGGTCCGCCAGGAATTCCAGCTCGCCGCGCGGCAGATGCCGCGCTCCCGGAATATGGCCCGCGGCGAAAGCGTCCCGCTCGCGCACATCCAAAAGCACAAAATCGCCCGCCGCCGCCAGTTCCGCCGCGCTGACGAAGGCGATCCGTGCGGCGGCATCCGACAGGAGCTGCGCCAGGGGCTTGCCGCCATGCATGTTGGTGCGCAGCGCCTCGGTGAGGTGCACAGGCGCTTCGAGATTGAGCGTGCGCATCATCGCCACAAAGGAGGCGCGGTCGCGCTTTTGCAGGCGGGGATTGGTGGCGATTTCCTCGCCCAAGGTGGAATGGCCGCGGCCGTTATAGTCGTGGGCGGGATGGACTTTCAGCGCGGGATCGAGTTTCAGCACGCGATTGAACAGGCTGTCGTGCAGCGCTTCCGCATCGCCGGTGGGAAGATCGGTGCGCCCGGCGCCCCCGATCAACAGCGTGTCGCCGGTGAAGATGCGGTCTTCCGCCACCAGGCACATGGAATCCCTGGTGTGCCCCGGAGTGTGAAGCGCCTGAAGCGCGATCCCGCCCACTTGCAGCTTGTCGCCATCGTCCAGGAAAAGTTCGGCATAGGGCGCCGGCGACAGGCGATGGGTCACCACGCGCGCGTTCCATCTTTGGCCAAGCTCCCTGGCGGCGGAGAAATGGTCAGCATGGGTATGGGTGTCCAGCACATAGCGAATGCGCAGGCCATGGCGCGCGGCAAGAACGGGATAATGATCGATCTGCTCGAGATTGGGGTCGATCAGGATGGCGGCGCGCGTCTCGCCGCAGCCCAGAAGATAGGACTGACAGCCGCCGGTCGCGATCCGCTCAAAGATCATGGCTTCGCGCCCCACACGCGCCACGGGGACTCTGCCAGAAATGCCGCCTCAAGGCGACCGCAATCGCGCGCGGAACGGCTTGTCTTTCTTGAGGAGATATTCCCGCGCCATCGCTCTTTTCCGGCTTTTATGCTTTTCGGCATAGAGCAGAATCCAGGCGCGGCCGCGGGTGGATTTTGCGCCACGTTTGCCTTGGCCGTTATGCTCGGCCAGGCGGCGGTCGAGATCCAAGGTCCAGCCCACATAAGTGACGAGGCGGCCATTACTGCTCCGCGCCGCCAGCACATAGACGTAACAAATCATCCTTCCATGTGCCGCGTTCCCTGCATGGCTGGCAAGACGCAAAAGCAGGATTGCCTGGGGCGCGGGACGGCGCTATATGCCTGCCCAAGCAATGATTGCTTGCGCAATTGTTGCCGTCGGGGAATGGGTATGCGGCCTTTCTATCGCGCCACGCATTACGGGATGAAGAATTCCGTCGGCTATCTGATCCGGCGCAGCAACAATCTGATTCAGCCGCAGATGGAGGCGTTGTTCGCGGCGGAATCGCTGACCTTTTCGCAGTGGACGGTGCTGATGGCCTTGCGGGAATTGGGCCGGTCCACCGCCGTGGATCTGGCGCGCAATATCTGCCATGACGCCGGTTCGCTCACCCGAATCCTGGACGAATTGGAAGAACGCGGCCTGGTCACACGCGCTCGCAGCGAAACCGATCGCCGGGAAGTGGCGCTGACGCTCACCACCAAAGGGCTCGGCATGGTCGAGACTTTGCTGCCCCGCGTGGTGGATTTCTGGAACGGGCTGCTCGGTGATTTCAGCCATCTGGAAATCAAATTGCTGGTCAAGCTTTTGGGCCGGCTGGTGGAGGCCGCCGACGGACAGCGCGCCGAGCCGCGCCGCCGCCGCGGATTCTTGGGACATCGCCATGAGAATGGTCATGAACGCCGGCCTCGGCGGGGACATACGCTATGAAAAAAACCGTCGTGCTTCTTTCCGCGTTGCTTTTGTCGGCTTGTGTTTCGTCGCCGACCACCACGCCCCAGGCGAGCCAGGTCGCGCCAGAGAAGCTGGGCCTTTCGGGAGCGGCCGCGCCGCAATTCCCGGACGAATGGTGGAAGGCGTTCCACGATCCGCAAGTGGACCGGCTGGCGGAGCTTGTTCTTGCCGGCAATCCCACCTTGCAAGGGGCGCTCGCCCGCATCCGCGCCGCCGAGGCGCAGCTTTCTGTCGCGCGCGCCGATGATTTGCCGCAAGCCACGCTGGACGGCCAGGAACAGCGCGAGCTCTTCAGCCAGAATTACATCATTCCCCCGCCTTTCGGCGGCACCTACCAATGGTTCGGCCAGGTCGAAGGCAATCTCTCCTGGAACATCGATTTCTGGGGCAAGCAGGCCGCCATCATCGCGCGCGCGCGCGACAACGCCAAGGCGGCCTCTTTGGACGCGGCGGCGGCGCGGCTGGCGCTCTCGGGCGCGCTGGCCGAAACCTATATCAATCTGCTTCTGGCCTATGAGGATAGCGACATTGCCGCCCAGACCGTGGCCGAACGCGAAGGAATCCTGACACTCACCCAAGGTCGCTTCAATGCCGGGCTGGAGAATGCCAGCGCGGTCGAGCAAGCCAAGTCGCTGCTGGCGCTGGCGCGCGCCGATCAAAAACGCACCGCCGCCCAGCGCGACATGGATGTGCATGCCATTGCGGCGCTGGCGGGGCAGGGCGCGGCCGCCTATGGCACCATCACCAGGCCCGCGCCCCATCTCGACACCGCGCTGCCTTTGCCCACGGCGCTTCCCGCCGATCTCCTGGCGCGCCGTCCCGACATATTGGCGGCGGAAGCCCGGATCGATGCCGCCGCGAAAGGGCGCGAGGCCGCACATGCCGATTTCTATCCCAACATCAATCTGGCGGCTTTTGCCGGCTTCCAGGCGATCGGTCTTTCCAATCTCCTGACCGGCGGCTCGTTTACTTATGGCGCAGGTCCAGCGATCCACCTGCCTATCTTCGATGCGGGGAAGATCCGCGCCAATTATGCCGGCGCCACCGCCGACCTGGACGCGGCGGTCGAAGCCTATAACGGCGCGGTGCTGGACGCGGTGCGCCAGACCGCCGACGCCATGACGCAAGTGGCGAGCCTTGAAAGCCAGCGCGGCGATCAGCAGGCGGCGCTGGACAGCGCCACGCGCGCTTTCGCGCTGGCCGAGACGCGCTACCGCACCGGCCTGTCCGACCAGATCGTGATGCTGAATGCCGAAAGCACCTTGCTTACCGCGCGCGAGCAATTGGCGACGGTGGTCGCTAGTTCCACTATCCAGCGCGTCACTTTGCTGTTGTCGGTGGGCGGCGGATTCAATCCGGCCGAACAGGATCCCGATCAGACCAAGTCGGCCGCGGCTGATATTTCCCCTAATACCGATATTGCCAAGGACTAAAGCCATGAGCGACGTCAACACCAGCAACAATTCCTCCCGCCGTCAGCGCGGCTTTCTCCTCCTGGGCGTGGTGATCGTGCTCGCCGCCCTGGGCTATGGGGCCTATTGGTTTTTCGACGCCCGCTTCTATGAAAGCACGGATGACGCCTATGTCAGCGGCGACATCGTGGCCGTCACCAGCCGCGAGAACGCCACCCTGATGGCGCTTCATGCCGACAATACCCAGACGGTGACGCGCGGCCAGCTTCTGATGGAAATGGATCCCGCGGTGGTGAATGTGAATGTGGCCTCGGCCGAGGCCAATCTGGCGCGCACCGTCCGCACCGTGAATGGCGAGTTCTCGCGCGCCGTCAGCTCCAGGGCGCAAGTGGAGCAGGCGCAGGTGCAGTTGTCGCTGGCCCAGACCGATTATCAGCGCCGCCAGGCGGCGTCCGGCGATGGCGCGGTGTCGGCTGAGGAATTGGCCCATGCGCGCGACAGCGTCCGGGCGGCTGAGGCCGCGTTGGACGCGGCGCAGGGCGGCCATGATCAGAGCCTGTCGCCGATTCAGGGCACCGATGTCGCCAACAATCCCGATGTGCTTTCGGCGGAAGCGAGTTTGCGCAATGCCATAATCTCCCAAGGCCATATGCGTATCGTGGCGCCGGTGGACGGCGTGGTGGCGCAGCGCACCGTGCAGGTGGGCCAGCAGGTGGCGGCCGGCACGCCGCTCTTGGCGGTGGTTCCGCTCGACAATGTCTGGGTGGATGCGAATTTCAAGGAAGTGCAGCTGCAGAATATGCGCGTGGGCCAGCCGGTTACCGTGACCGCGGATATTTACGGCGGCAAGGTCACCTATCATGGCCATGTCGAAGGCCTGGGCGCCGGTTCGGGCAGCGCCTTCGCGCTTCTGCCACCCCAGAATGCCAGCGGCAATTGGATCAAGATCGTTCAGCGCGTGCCCGTGCGGATCGCGCTCGACCCGGAAGAACTCAAAGCCCATCCCTTGCGTGTGGGTCTGTCGGTCGACGCCAGCGTGGACGTAAGGGACACATCCGGTCCCGTGGTGTCCTCGCGCATTACCGCGGCCGATACCCGCGCCGATTTGGGTGAGGATACCGACGCCAGGGCAGACCGCATCATCGCCCAGATTCTGGCCGAGAATGGCGCCGGCAGAATGTCGGTCGCGGGAGCGTCGCGCGGCAAATGAGCGCCGGCGGCGTCATCACCGGGACCAGCAGGGAAGGTCCTGTGCCGGCCGCTCCTCCCGCGGCGCGGGCTGAGCCAGAGCCGCTGAAAGGCGGCGCGCTTGCCGTCACCGCGCTGGCGCTGGCGCTGGGCACCTTCATGCAGGTTCTGGATTCCACCGTCGCCAATGTCTCGCTTCCCACCATCGCCGGCAATCTGGGCGTAAGCACGGACCAGGGCACTTGGGTGATCACCAGCTTCGCCGTGGCCAATGGCATCGGCGTGCCGCTGACCGGCTGGCTGATGGGCCGCTATGGCGTGGTGCGCACCTTCGTCTTTTCCGTGATTGCCTTCACCGCCGCGTCCTTTCTCTGCGGCGTGGCCTGGAGCCTGCCATCGCTGATTTTCTTCCGCATCCTGCAAGGCGGCACGTCGGGGCCGATGATCCCTGGTTCGCAGGCGCTGCTGATCTCGATCTTCCCGGCACACAAGCGCGCCACCGCGCTGGGCATCTGGTCCATCACCACACTGGTGGCGCCGATCTGCGGCCCCATCCTGGGCGGCTATATCTCGGACAATTACGATTGGGGGTGGATCTTCCTGATCAATGTGCCGGTGGGCGCGGTGGTGACATTCCTCACCTGGCGGGCGCTTGCCAGCCGCGAGACACCCACCCGCAAGCTCCCCATCGATACGGTGGGGCTGGGGCTCCTGATCATCTGGGTGGGGGCGCTGCAGGTGATGCTGGACCAAGGCAAGGATCTGGACTGGTTCTCCTCCAACGAAATCGTCGTGCTGGTGATCGTTACGGCGATCGGATTCGTTGCATTTCTGATCTGGGAATTGACGCAGAAGAACCCCATTGTTGATCTCTCCCTGTTCAAGGGCCGCAATTTCGCGTTGGGGACGCTGGCTTTCTGTCTGGGGTATGCCGTGTTCTTCGCCAACAATCTGCTGATGCCGCTCTGGCTACAAACCCAGATCGGCTATACCGCCACCTGGGCGGGTCTGGTGGCCGCGCCCACCGGCGCCATCGCGGTGCTGCTCACGCCCTTCACGGCGCGGATGATGTCGCGCATCGATGCCCGCATTATCGCCAGCGTGGCTTTCGTCGCCTTCGGTGTCTCTTATCTGTTGCGCGCGGGTTTGACCGCCGACGCCAGCTTCTTCGATTTCGTGCTGCCGCTGCTGGTCCAGGGCATCGCCATGGCGACCTTCTTCCTGGCCATGATCACCATCCTGCTGGATGGGGTGCCGCCGCAGAAAATTCCCCTGGCATCGGGTCTTTCCAATTTCGCCCGCATCACCGCGGGTGGGTTCGCCGCCTCCATTGTCACCACTCTGTGGGATCGCCGCGAAGCTCTGCATCAAAGCCGCATGGCCGATCTCACCACCCAGTTCAATCCGGCCTTCACCCAGGCACTGGCGGGATTGCACCGGCTGGGCATACCCGATCTGGGCGCGCAAGCATCGGTGGCTCGCGTGATGACAGGACAGGCCTATCTGTTGAGCGCCGACGATATCTTCTGGGCGTCGGGCTGGATCTGCTTCGCCCTGATCGGCATGGTGTGGCTCTGCCGCCGCGCGCAGTCTGGGGGAGGGCCGCCTCCTGCGGCAGATTAGAGGCGCGCGGCTTTTTTGATGCCCCCTCCGCCCTTCGCACCGGTCGGCCGACAAAAGGTCCACCGGACCTTTTGTAGACGGCCTCCACGGTGCTACGGGCACCTCCCCCACCAGCATGCTTCGCATACGCGGGGGAGGCGGGTCCCGACCAAGCTCAAGCACGCCTCGATCATGATTTAGCGCGCATGACCGCAGATTGACAGCCTCGCGCAATCGCGCACACATCGGCTATGGACCGGGCTTCCCTGATTCGCCGGATGCTGTCTGTTATGCGCCGTCACTTCGCCGATGGCGCGCTTGCGATCCTGTTCCTTGTCGCGCTGATCCTGGGGGCGCCGTCCGCGGTTTCGGGCACGGGCAAATTCGTCCAAGCTTTACTGCCAGGTGAAACAAAAACGCCGGCGCTCCAGGCCAGCGAGGTGGCGCGCCTGCCGCTGTCCGGTTTTGGCGCCGAACCCACGCGTTATACGCCCCAGGTTCTGTTTCCGGCCCGGACTCATATTCTGCCGGATTGGCTGCGGCTGAGACTGACGTCAGGCTCGTCGCCGTCTTCATCCATCGCGCCGGCCAGAACCGAACCGGCGATCGCCATCTGCATCGACGATCTGGGCGAGGATTTGGCGGGAACCGACAAGGCGATCGCGCTGCCGAGGAACGTCACCTTGTCTTTTCTTCCTTTCGCCGACGCCACGCCGTTTCTGGCGCAGGAGGCCGAGCGCAAAGGACATGAAGTGCTGGCACATGTACCGATGGAAGCGGTGGGGCCAACCGATCCGGGACCGATGAGTTTGAAAGTGGGCAGCCCCGACATCGCCGCCCTTCTGTCCTGGAATATCGCGCGAGTGCCCGGCCTTTCCGGCATCAACAATCACGAAGGCAGCAAATTCACCACCGATGCCCAGTCCTTCGTGCCCGTGGCCGAACAGCTTGCGGCGCGCCATCTGTTCTTTTTCGATTCCCGCACCATCGCCGGATCGCAGGCGATCCGGGTGTCGCATCTTTTCGGCGTGATGAGCGCGGGCCGCGATGTGTTCCTGGACGATACGCTCAGCGAGGCCGCGATCGAGGGCGAACTGGCCGATCTGGTGGATCACGCCAAAAAATATGGCGTTGCCATCGCCATTGGCCATCCCCATCCCGAGACGCTGAGAATCCTGGCGGCGTGGCTTTCCCAGGATCACGGCGTCAGGCTGGTGCCGGTCTCCGAAGCGATACGCCGGAAAACGGAACGTAGCGTTCTGGTCGCGGCGGACTAGGGTTATTGGCCCTTCTTCGCCGCGGAGGCGAAGCGCACCGCTTCCTCGGCCGCGGCCATCAATGCGCGCGCCTTGTTGACGGTCTCCTGATATTCCGCTTCCGGCTCGCTGTCCGCCACCACGCCGCCGCCGGCCTGCACATACATCGCGCCGTCCTTGACCAAGGCGGTGCGCAGCACGATGCACGTGTCCATCGAGCCGTCGGCGCCGAAATAACCCACTGCGCCGCCATAGGGGCCGCGTTTTTCCTTCTCGAACTCGTCGATGATCTGCATGGCGCGGATTTTGGGTGCGCCCGACAGCGTGCCCGCCGGCAGGCCCGCCGCCAGCGCATCCACCGCGTCCAACCCGGGACGGATATCGCCTTCCACATTGGAGACCAGATGCATCACATGGCTGTAGCGCTCGATGAAGAAGCTGCCCGTGACCTTGACCGTTCCGGTCTTGGCCACCCGGCCCACATCATTGCGGCCCAAATCCAGCAGCATCAGATGCTCGGCCCGCTCCTTGGGATCGGCCATCAATTCCTCGGCCAGGCCTGCGTCTTTTTCCGGCGTGGCGCCGCGGGGCCGCGTTCCCGCGATGGGCCGGATGGTCACCTTGCCGTCGCGCAGGCGCACCAGAATTTCCGGGCTCGATCCCACGATCGAGAAACCCGGGAAGGCGAGATAATAAAGAAAAGGCGACGGATTGAGGCGGCGCAGCGCCCGGTACAGGGAAAAAGGCGGGAGCTCGAACGGCCGGCGGAAGCGCTGGCTGGGCACGACCTGAAAAATGTCTCCCGCCTTGATGTACTCCTTGGCGCGGCTGACGACCGAGAAATAGTCCTGTTTGGTCATGTTGGAATCGATTTTCGATTCCGGCTTCATGCCGGCGGGAGCCTCCACATTGGGCGGCAAGGGGCAGTCGAGCGCGGCCACCGCCTCTTCGATGCGTTCGCCCGCGCGCGCATAGGCGCTTTTGGCGTCCATATCGGGATCGGGCCAGACCGGTGTCACCACCACGATCTCGTCCTTCACTGTGTCGAAGATGGCGATGATGGTGGGGCGCAGCAGGATTGCGTCGGGAAGACCCAGCCGGTCGGGCGGCATGTTGGGAAGATGCTCGATCTGGCGCACCATGTCATAGCCCAGATAGCCGAACAGGCCGGTGGCCATGGGCGGCAGGCCGGGCGGCAATTCCATGCGCGTGGCCGCGATCAAGGCGCGCAGCGAATCGAGCGGCCGCGCTTTCTCCGCCACATAGGTGCCGCCCGTCAGCGCGTGATGATTGATCTCGGCCACGTCGCCGCGGCAGCGCCAGATCAGATCGGGCCTGAGCCCGATGATGGAATAGCGGCCGCGGGTTTCCCCGCCTTGCACGCTTTCCAGGAGAAAGGCGTTCTCGAGCCCTTCGCCCAGCTTGAGGAAGGCTGAGACCGGCGTCTCCAGATCGGCGACCAGGCGGCGGAACAGGATCTGCGGCTGTCCCGCCTGATAGATTCGCGCGAAATTTTCGAAATCCGGGGCCAGGCTCACGATCCGCCGATGGCCTGCTGCAGCAGTTGCTGATTGACGGTCACGCCTTGGCTCTGCCGCTGGGCATTGGCCAGGGTGATGGTGAGATCGTCCGCCGCCTGCTGCGAAAGCTGTTCCTTGCCGCTGGCGAAGAGTTGCGCCAAGGCCGCCGTCCGGGGATGGGCGACGCCGGTGACTTTGGCGATGATATAATTGCCGCCGCTGCCTTGGGGCGCCTCGACCACGCCGCCGGGCGCCACATCGAACACGCGCGTTATCAGCGCGGCCGAGAATGTCGTGTCGCTGGTGTCGCGTCCCAGCGCCGGGCTCTGCAGCACCGGCACTTTCAGCTCCTTGGCGATGCCGGCGAGGCTTCCATCTTTCTGGGCTTGCGCGGCCAGCGTCTGGGCCCTGACTGCCACCTGCTTGGCTTTTTCATCCACAGTCCAGGCGGCCAGCGCGTCGGCCTTCACCTGATCCAGCGGCTTGAGTTTGGCCGGCGTCACGCCGTCCACCTTGATGGCGTAATAGGCGCCGCTCTTGGCGGGGAAGGGGTCATTGTCCTCGCCCACGTCCTGGGTGAAAATGGTCGTCAGGAATTCCGGATCGGGCGGCAGGTCCGCCACTTTCTGGCCGTCAGGGGCAAGTCCGGCCCGATCCACCGCGGCCATGCGGCCCGCGTGCAGGCCGGTCTTCTTTGCCGCCGCCGCGATGTCGGCGCCGCCCGAACGGGCATCCTCGAAGGCGTTGACGATGTCGGTGATCTTGGCCCCGGCCAGTTGCAGGGCCAATTGCTGCTTGATCTGGTCCTTCACCTGGTCCAGCGAATGCGACACCGCCGGCGTGATCTTGGTCACGCGCAGCAGCACATAGCCGTTGATCGCGCCCTTGACCGGATCGCTCACCTGATTGACGGGCAGCGAGAAAGCAGCGTCGGCGCGCGCCTGGTCGGGCAGGTCGGCCTTGGCGAGCGTGCCCAGGGTGAGATCCTGGGCCGATATCTTGCGCGCCGCCGCCATGGCCTCGAAGCTGGTGGCGCCCGAAACGACCTTGTCATGAGCGGCCTTGGCTTCCGCTTCGGTGGGGAATTCGATCTGTTCGATGTCGCGCTTTTCCGGGACCATGTAATTGACGAGATGGTCCTTGTAGTCGTCGGCGATCATCTTGTCGGTGACGGTGACCTGGCCGGCGGCATCCTGCGGCGCGATCTGGGCATATTCGATTTGGCGATATTCGGGGGTGGAGAAGCGGTCGGGATGGGCTTTGACATAGTCCGCCAGCACGGAATCCGGCGGCGGCGCGATCGGCCCCAGCGAATCGGGAGAGACGATCAGGTAATCAGCGGCGCGTTTTTCGGTGGCATAAAGGAAGATGGCCTGGGCATAGCCATCAGGAAAACGAAAGCCGCCTTCCATCGTGTTGGTGAGCTGGTCGCGGGTCTCGTCGGCGCGCATCTCTTCCAGGAAGCCTTGTTCGCTGTAACCGGCATTGCTCACGATCTGCAGGAACAAGGTGTGATCGAAATTGCCGCTGGCGCCCTTGAAGTTGGGCATGGCGCGCACTTCCTGGGACAGACGCGCGTCGGTGGTGGTGAGCCCCATCCGCGCCGCCATATTGTCCAGCGCCGTGCGGCTGATGGCGCGCTGCAGCTCGGCGGGGCCGATGCCCATGCGCTGCGCCATCTCGGAGGTGATCTGAACCCCGGATTGCTGGCTCTGGTTGCGCAGAAGATTGCGGTACTGGCGGGTGAAGTCCTGGAGGGAGATTTCGGTCGAACCCACCGTGGCCACAGCGGTGCTGGAGCTTTGTCCGGTGAAGACGTCGGCGATGCCCCAGACGATGAAGCTGAGCGCCAAGGCCCCCATCAGGACCTGGGCTGGCCAGGCGCGGGAAAGGCGGCTCAACCATTGAATCATGTCAGGCGTCCACGGGTTTTACGGAAAAGGCGGCGGATGATAGGGAGGGGGACTTCCAAGGGCAAGCTGCGCGGTCCCGCGCGGCCAAAAAGACGTCACGGGGATCGAATTTGCGCCAGCTGGTGGCCGGAAACTGGAAAATGAACGGGCTGGGCGCCGATCTGGCCGAGCTGGAAACCCTGAAGCGCGGTCTGGGCCCGGCCACGGTTTGCGACGTTTTGGTCTGCCCGCCGGCAAGCCTGATAGCCAGGGCGGCCTCGGTGGCAAAAGGCGCTTTCGCGCTGGGCGGCCAGGACTGCCACAAAGAGCCCAGCGGGGCCTTTACCGGCGACATCTCTGCCGAGATGCTCAAGGACGCCGGGGCGTCCGCCGTCATCGTAGGGCATTCGGAGCGGCGCCATTATCATGGCGAGCGCGATCAGGATGTCGCGGCCAAGGCCAAGGCGGCGTGGCGGGCCGGACTCTCGGCCATCATCTGCATCGGCGAGACCGAAAGCCAGCGTGACGCAGGCGAGGCGCCGCAGATATGTCACAGCCAGATCACCGCCAGTGTTCCCAAGAATGCCACGTCCGCGAATACGGCCATCGCCTATGAACCGGTATGGGCGATCGGCAGCGGACGCACACCCAGCGCCGGCGATATCCTCGCCATGCACGCCCATATCCGCCGCTGCCTCACCGGGCATCTGGGCGCGGCCGCCACGGAGATGCGAATTCTCTATGGCGGTTCGGTCAAGGCCGGCAACGCCAAACCCATCCTGGCGCTCGACCATGTGAATGGCGCCCTGATCGGCGGCGCCAGCCTGAAGGCCCACGAGTTCCTCGCCATTATCGCGGCCGCCAAGCCGGAAACATAAAAACCCGCCGCAACCTGGGCGAGCGCTGGCAAAATCCTTGTTTGGCTAAGGCGAACTTGCGCCAGTGAGGCAGCGTTAACCAGAAATTTCGACATTTAATTAACATGCGCACGCCATTCTTACCCGCATAAACGAAGAGTCCTCAAGTAGCGAAGCTGTAGGACATAAGAAAAGGGTGGGGCATGGCGCGTCTCAGCTATGACAGCGTCGAAGCATTGATTTACGATCCGGTGTCGGCCAACCGCACCGCGACGCGCGCCGCGTTGTATTCGCTGGGCTTCCGCCGCACCGAAACGGTTCCCACGTTGGAATCGATGGTGGATGTTATCCAGCGGCAGCCGCCTGACATCGTGCTGGCCGAGGCGCAAGGGGCTGCCGACGAGCTTTGCCTGGCGATCCAGCAATTGCGCCAGGGCTCCGCCGGCTACAATCCCTTCATCGTCATCGTCGTCACGGCGTGGGAGAAAAGCGCCGGCCTGATCACCAAGGTGCTCAATTCCGGCGCTGACGATCTTCTGCTCAGGCCGTTCTCGACCTCGCTTCTGGGCGGACGCATCGAAGCCCATATCGAGCGCCGCAAAGGTTTCGTGATCACCACGGATTATGTGGGGCCCGACCGCCGCCGCGACGGCGAGCGCGGCAAGGACAGCGCCGACATGTTCGACCCGCCCAATTCGCTCAGGATGAAGGCCAAGGACAAGATGGCGGCCGACGAGATCGCCAAGAAGCTGGACGAAGACCTCAAAGTGGCGCGCGACCGTTTGACGGGCGAGAAGCTGCGCCGCGATTCCTTCCAGATATGCATCTTGTGGCGGCTGATGCAGGAACAGTCCGCCGGCGCGCCGCAATTCGAAGTGGATATGAAGAAACTCGGCAATCTCACCCGCTCGATCGAACACCGCATGGCGGGGGGCGATCACGAGAAAGCCGTCGAATTATGTGCCTCGGTCCTGGGCGCGATCGAAGGACTGCAGCTGGAGGTCGACCGCAACGCCGCCATGCACCTTCTGGGTCATTCGGCGCTGGGCCTGCATCAATATCTTTGCCCGGAAAAATCGCCCGCCGATCAACTGAACGAGATCGACACGACGGTGGCCGTGATACGCGCCCGGACCCAGGCGACCGCCTTGGCAAGCTAGGACGCGGCTGCGCCGCGCGGTCCGAATTCCGCGTTTTGGGCGGGTTTTCGGGATCGGCTTCCCATTTGGCCCACTTTGCTCTAAAGAGCCCGGCCTTACCCCCACCGGACCTCGCGCCCCATGCAGACCCTTCTTGTCTTAGCCGAATTGGTGATCGCCGTGACGCTGATCATCTTCGTGCTGCTGCAACGCTCGGAAGGTGGCGCGCTGGGGATGGGCGGCGGGGGCGGCGGCTTGGGCGGGCTTTTCAGCCCGCGCGGCGCGGCCGACACGCTCACCCGCACCACCGCCATCCTGGCAGCGCTGTTTTTCCTCACTTGCGTGGGTCTCAATCTGCTGGCGCTGCATGGCCGCAACGAGAAATCGATTCTCGACGCGCCGGTGACCAGCCAGGGCCCGTCCACTTCGGTGCCCTCCAAGCCCAAGGCTCCAGCGCCGATGCCGGCCGGTCCCCAGGTGCCAAAACCCCAATAATTCCGCGTTTTTCGCGCCTCAGTGAGCGGCCGAATTTTTTTGAATTTTGCGCTTGAGGTGTGCAGGCAGTTTCGCCATGTTGGCCTCCCATGGCCCGGTTAATCTTCATCACCGGCGGCGTGGTCTCTTCCCTCGGAAAAGGTCTGGCGTCCGCCGCCCTCGGCGCGTTGCTTCAAGCGCGCGGTTACAAAGTCCGCCTGCGCAAGCTTGACCCCTATCTGAATGTCGACCCGGGCACGATGAGCCCGTTCCAGCATGGCGAGGTCTATGTCACCGACGACGGGGCCGAGACCGATCTGGATTTGGGCCATTATGAGCGCTTCACCGGGGTTTCGGCGCTCAAATCCGACAATGTCACTTCGGGGCGCATCTACAGTCAGGTGATCGAGAAAGAGCGCAAGGGCGGCTATCTGGGCCGCACCGTGCAGGTGATCCCCCACGTCACCGACATGATCAAGGAATTCGTCCTGGCCGATTGCGACGGGCTGGATTTCCTTCTGGTCGAGATCGGCGGCACGGTGGGCGACATCGAAGGCCTGCCTTTCTTCGAGGCTATCCGCCAATTGCACAATGATCTGGGGCGCGGCCAGACCGCCTTCATTCATTTGACCCTGGTGCCCTATATCGAGGCGGCGGGCGAGCTCAAGACCAAGCCCACCCAGCACAGCGTCAAGGAATTGCGCGCCATCGGCATCCAGCCGGACATTCTTCTCTGCCGCGCCTCGCACCCCATTCCGGACGAGGAGCGCCGCAAGATCGGCCTGTTCTGCAACCTTCCCGCCGAGCGGGTGATCCCGGCGCTGGATTTGGACTCGATTTATCGCGTTCCCATCGCCTATCACGAGGTGGGGCTCGATACCCAACTCCTGCGCGTGTTCGGGCTGGACAATGCGCCGCCGCCCGATCTGACGCGCTGGCATGAGGTGGTGGAGCGGGTGAAGAATCCGGAAGGCGAAGTGCGCATCGCCGTGGTGGGTAAATATATGCAGGTCAAGGACAGCTATAAATCGCTGTCCGAAGCCCTGGTGCATGGCGGGCTCGCCAACAATGTACGGGTGCATCTGGATTGGATCGATTCGGAAGTGTTCGAACGCGACGACGCCGCCGCCTTTCTTGAGAATGTGAGCGGCATCCTGGTGCCGGGCGGCTTCGGCGAGCGCGGTACCGAAGGCAAGATCGAGGCGGTGAAATTCGCCCGCCAACGCAAGGTGCCTTTCTTCGGCATCTGCTACGGCTTGCACATGGCGGTGATCGAGGCGGCGCGCGATCTGGCGGGGCTGGACGGCGCCGGCACCACCGAGATCGGCCGGCCCAAGCATCCCGTGATCGGGTTGATGACGGAATGGACCCGGGGCAATGAAAAAGAGACCCGCAGCGCCGATGGCGATCTGGGCGGCACCATGCGGCTGGGCGCTTATCCCGCCATGCTCACGCCGGGATCACGGGTGTCGGAAGTCTATGGCGCCACCGAAATCAGCGAGCGTCACCGCCATCGCTATGAAGTGAATGTCAACTACACCAAGGAATTGGCGAAGCATGGCATGGAAGTGTCGGGCTGGTCGCCGGACGGGCGGCTGCCGGAGATCATGGAGATCCCCGATCATCCCTGGTTCATCGGGGTGCAATTCCATCCCGAACTGAAATCGCGGCCGCTGGAGCCGCATCCGCTCTTCACCAGCTTCATCGCCGCGGCGGTGCAGAAGAGCCGACTGGTCTGAGCCCGACCCTGCCTCAGTGCGGCATGGGAATATAGCCGGGCGGATGCGCCACCGCGCGGCCTGAGCGGTTCAGCGTAGGCTGTTGCGCCTGCTGCTGCACCTGTTGTTGGGTCTGATTCAGATTGTTATGGGCAGCATTACTTTCATTCTGAATCGCCTGATCGGATTGCTGCTGCAATTGCTGGGTTGTGGGCGGAAGGGTCTGCGCCTGGGCGGAAACGCCCAGGAGCGGCAGGAACAAGGCGAGTGCGCAAATCTGTTTCATCATCCCGGTATAACAGATAAGGCGGGAACCCTGTTCCTTAAAGATCGGATATTGAACGATTTCTAATTTCTAACCCGGCAGGGTCAGGGCGGTTTCGCGCTCTAGTTCTCCGCTTTTGGACAGTCTGCGCCGAAAATGCCCGGCTTTGATCTTGGCCCCGGGCTTCTTTAAACTGGCTCCATGAACACCAATCCCGTCATCCACCCCAATGCCGTGGTCAAGCTCAAATCGGTCGAAATCGGCAATGACCTGAAGCTGGCCGTGATCGCCGGACCCTGCCAGCTGGAAAGCCGCTCCCATGCCTTCGACATGGTGGGCGCGCTGAAGGAGATTTGCGACAGGTTGGATGTGGGCCTGGTCTACAAGACCAGTTTCGACAAGGCCAACCGCACCAGTGCCACCTCGGCGCGCGGCATCGGGCTGGAAAACGCGCTTCCCATCTTCGCCGACATCCGCAACCGCTTCGGCGTTCCGGTTCTCACCGACGTGCACGAGCGCGACCAATGCGCCGCGGTGGCGCAAGCCGTGGACGTGCTGCAGATTCCCGCCTTCCTTTGCCGCCAAACCGACCTTCTGGTTGCCGCCGCCCATACCGGAAAAGCGGTGAACGTGAAAAAGGGGCAATTCCTCGCCCCCCAGGACATGAAGAATGTGATCGCCAAGATCACCGGCGCCGGCAATCCCAATGTGCTGGCTACCGAGCGCGGCGTGAGCTTCGGCTACAACACGCTGGTGAGCGACATGCGCGCCTTGCCGATCATGGCGTCATTCGGCGCGCCCGTGGTGTTCGACGCCACCCATTCGGTGCAGGCGCCGGGCGGGCAGGGCGACCGCTCCGGCGGCGACCGCTCCATGGTGCCTTATCTGGCGCGCGCCGCGGTGGCGGTTGGCGTGGCTGCGGTATTCATGGAAGTGCATCAGGATCCTGATCGCGCGCCTTCGGATGGACCTAACATGGTCAAGCTCAAGGATTTCCCCGCGCTGCTGGAGCAGCTGGTGGAAATCGACCGGGTCGTGAAGCGGCGGAAAAGCTAACCCGCCGTCGCCGCCATCCAGCTCGCGACCACGCCCCAGATCGACAGGATCAACAGCGCCAAGGTAGCGATGGCGGCGATCATAAAGCCGAGCCCGCGCTTCTTGGCTTCTTTGTTGTAGCCGATAGTGTAGAGCGCGCGGCCGATGCACCAGACCAGACCCAGCGCGGCGGGAATCCAGCCATGGAAATAAAGCGTCGCCACCCATAAGAGCGGCAGGAAGATCGCCACTTGCTCGATGGTGTTGGCTTGGGCGCGGAGCGCGCGTTCCACGTCCGGATGGCCGGTCATG
>Ga0182024_10011813_pt1 | contig 17430 bp, 16 predicted proteins | sample P32metaG_FD_120480 | JGI IMG/M metagenome (GOLD analysis project Ga0182024, IMG submission 120480) | Permafrost microbial communities from Stordalen Mire, Sweden - P3-2 metaG (Illumina Assembly) | ecosystem: Environmental > Terrestrial > Soil > Wetlands > Permafrost | place: Sweden: Stordalen... | reverse complement strand
TTCCGTCTGATTCCTTTCGAGATCAAGTCTTTTAATCAACTCGGACTGCCGGCAGTGGTGAGCAAGCTCTGCGACAAGCCGCGTGGTCTGGTGCTGGTCACAGGACCGACCGGCTCCGGTAAATCGACGACGCTGGCGGCAATGATCGACAAAATCAACAGCGAGCGGCACGATCACATCCTCACCATCGAGGACCCGATCGAGTTCGTTCACATGAACAAGAACTGTGTGGTCAACCAGCGCGAGCTACATGCCGATACCAAGAGCTTTACTGACGCCTTGCGCGCCGCGCTTCGTGAAGATCCGGACGTTGTGCTGATCGGCGAAATGCGTGATCTGGAAACTGTCGAATCGGCACTGCGCATTGCGGAAACCGGCCACTTGACTTTCGGCACCTTGCACACCAACTCGGCAACGTCGACCATCAACCGTATCATCGACGTCTTTCCGGCGCACCAGCAGCCGCAGATTCGCGCTCAGCTTTCGCTGGTGCTCGAGGGCATCATGTGCCAAAGCCTGGTGGCAACGCCGAGCGGCAAGGGTCGCTGCATGATTATGGAAATCCTTATCCCCAACCCCGCGGTGCGCAACCTCATCCGCGAGGACAAGATTCACCAGGTTTATTCGGCGATGCAGTCCGGACAAGACAAGTACGGAATGCAGACCTTCAACCAGGCGCTGGCCTCGGCGTACTTCCAGAAGCAAGTGACGCTGGAAGTTGCGCTGCAACGCTCGAGCATGCCCGACGAGCTTCAGGAAATGATTAACCGCGGTGCCGGATTGACGACTCGTAACGCGGCCGGAACGAGCATGGCGCGCGGCGCGACGCCGACGAAAGGCTAATGCATCTGACGACGAAATCGCGCATAGCGTCTGAGCGCGATGAGCACTTGATCCACGTTAAGAAATTTAGGAATCAGCGACGACACTGAGGAGTTTAAAACCATGCCAGTCTTCACATTTTCGGGCAAGGATGCATCGGGGCAAAAAATTTCTGGGGAGCGCGTGGCGCCGACCAAACAAGCGCTGGGTCAGCAACTGCGGCGTGAGCGCATTACGCCCGGAGCGATCCGCGAAAAGGGCAAAGAGTTTTCCATGCCCACATTCGGCTCGAGCCGGGTGAAGGTCAAGGACATCGCCATCTTCTTCCGCCAGTTCTCGGTGATGATCGATGCCGGATTGCCGCTGGTGCAGTGTCTGGAAATTCTCGCAGCCAACCAGGAAAACCAATCATTCCAGAAGACTCTCACCGGCGTACGGACAACGGTGGAAGGCGGCGCGACGCTGGCCAATGCCATGCGCCAATATCCCAACGTCTTCGACGACCTCACGACCAACATGATTGAAGCGGGTGAAACCGGCGGTATTCTCGATCTCATCCTGCAGCGCCTCGCAGTCTATGTCGAGAAAGCGGTTCGCCTTAAGGCTGCCGTGAAATCGGCGTTGATCTATCCGGTCGCGGTGGTCAGCATTGCCGGGCTGATCGTCGGCGCACTGCTGAAGTGGGTGGTGCCGATCTTCTCGAATCTGTTCGCTGGCCTGGGCGTGGCCCTGCCTCTTCCGACCCGCATCGTCATGGGCCTGAGCGCATTCATCGGAAGTTTCTGGTGGGTGTTCATCGTGGTGGCAGTGGGCACAGTCTTCGGTCTGAAGTCGATTCGCAAGCACCCGCGAGGGCGATATTACTTCGATAAAACTTTGCTCTATCTGCCGGTCGTCGGTTCGCTCTTGCGCAAGATCGCGGTCGGCCGATTTACGCGCACGCTGGGCACTTTGATCACGTCGGGCGTGCCGATTCTTGAAGGCCTGGCGATTACCGCTCGAACTTCCGGAAACGCTGTGCTCGAAGAGGCGCTGATGAAAGTGCGGAAAGCGATTGAAGAAGGCCGCACGATCGTCGACCCGCTGCGAGAATGCGGAGTCTTCCCGAACATGGTGACGCAGATGATCGGCGTCGGAGAAGCTACCGGTGCGATGGACAACATGTTGCAGAAAATCGCCGACTTCTACGAAGAAGAAGTCGACGCCGCCACCAAAGATATGTTGGCCATGCTCGAGCCGGTCATCATCGGCGTGCTCGGCGTCACCATCGGCGGCATCGTGATTTCGCTCTATATGCCGCTGTTTGCCATGATCGCCAAGTTGGCTGGGTAGGAAAACCGGTCTTGGGGTCTTAGGTCTTAGGCCTAAGACCCCAACGCCTCACATTGGAATGCCGAACACCGAAGCTGAGGCACGAGCCTAAGACCTGAGACCCGAGATCGAGATGCAATCGACATTTGACGAGCGGAATTGGCTGGCATGGCTGGTCAAAGTTCGGATCCTGATCCTCACTTTCCTGCTCGGAATCCAGCTGGCGGTCGCGGAGCTGACACCGACGCGCCTGCCGTTGCGACTCTTCCTCAGCACGATTCTTCTCTGGTATACGATCTCGCTTTTCTATGTGGTGCTGCTCTCGTTCTGGCAGGAGCACCGTTTACAGGCATCGTTGCAAGTGCTGACCGATCTGATCATGGTCAGCCTGGTCGTGCACGAAACCGGAGGCTGGGATAGTTCGCTGAACTTTCTTTACCCTCTGGTCATCATCGTAGCGGGCATTCTGCTGCCGCGAGTGTGGGCGCATCTTGTGGCGGCGCTGGCCTTCATTCTTTACGGCACCGTTCTTGAACTTAATTACTACGGGGTCGTGCCGTCTTATTGCACTACGCATCCTGAGTTGAAAGCGCTGCGCGGAATCATTTTTGTGAACCTGTTTGCGTTCCTCGCGGTCGCATATCTGGCGGGGCAGTTGGTCGCCAAGTTGCGCCAGGCGCGAGTGCAGTTGAAAGACGCAAGCGGAGCGCTCGCGGATCTTCAGATCCTGCACGAGAACATTATTCAATCCATCAGCAGCGGGTTGATCACTACTGGTCTTGATGGCCACATCACTCTGGTCAACAATGCTGCGCAGAAACTTCTGGAGCGAACGCGGTACGAGCTGCTGGGAAAACCGGTGAGCGGTTTATTTCTCGACGCGCTGCCCAACGCCGAATCGCTCAATCACGCCGAAGTTCGTTTCGATACGACGGGAACATTCCGCAAAACGGCTCGCGTGCGGGTCGCCGCGTTGAATGGGCCGGAGCGCGGCACGCTGGGCTATGTTTACGCGTTGGATGATCTCACTGAGATCCGGCGACTGGAGCGCGAAGTGCGCATGCAGGACCGCCTCGCCGCCGTAGGCCGGCTGGCGGCGGCCATAGCCCACGAGATTCGCAATCCGCTGACTTCCATCGCCGGATCCGTCAGCATGCTTTCTGGCATACCCGAAATGAACGAAGAACACCGGCGCCTGCTCGATATTGTGACCCGCGAATCGCAGCGGCTGAATGGCATCATTACAGACTTTCTGTCGTACTCGCGCGGCAAGCAGTATCACTTTGACAGGGCCGACCTCGTGCGATTGGTGGAAGACACGCTCACGCTCATGCGTCACCGCATGACCGCGGAGAGTACAGGCATCACGATCGAGACACGGTTTGCCGTGCCAGAGGCTTGGGTGCTCGCCGACGGAGACAGGATCAAGCAGGTTTTCTGGAATTTCGCCGAGAACGCGGTTCGCGCCATGCGCAACGGCGGCAATCTGAAAGTATCGATCGAGCGTCTGGGAGACGACTGGCAGGTGAGTTTCGCGGATACGGGAACAGGAATGACGCCGCAGCAGACGGAAAAGCTTTTCGAGCCGTTCCAATCGAACTTTGAAGGTGGCACTGGACTGGGTCTCGCGGTGGTCTATCAGATCGTACAAGCGCACGAAGGCAAAGTGTGGGCGCGGTCCAAGCCGGGGCAGGGAACTACTCTCGTCTTGAGGCTGCGGCGACTGGACGCGGAAAGGCTCGGCGCAGAGAGACAGACCGCCCGCGCAGTGTCGGTTGAAGATTTCGCCTCACCTGAGTTGCCAGAGCCTTCGCCCGCGCCGCTCGCGGCCGCCGCGGCAGAAGGGAGGCTGCGTGGCTAACATTCTGGTTTGCGACGATGAGCGCTCCATTTGCGAAATGCTTGATATCGCCCTGCGCCGCGAAGGACATCGCGTCGAAACGGTGCAATCCGGCCAGGCAGCCAAGAATAAGATTGACGGCGCTCTTTACGATCTGATTATCACGGACATCAAGATGCCGAATATCGATGGCATCGAAGTACTGCGCCACGCGCATCGCGTCTCGCCCGATTCTCCGGTCATCCTCATCACTGCCGTCGACGACTACGAAGCCGCGGTGGAAGCGGTAAAAGCCGGAGGAGCGTCGGATTACATTCGCAAGAGTCCCGGCCTGATGGATGAAATCAAGTTGGCCATCAACCGTGTGCTCGAAAAATCGCACTTGAGCAAGCAGAATTTTGCGCTGCGCCGCGATGCTGCCTCGCACAATTCGCTCGACAATATCATCGGCTCCAGTCCTGCGATGGAGAGGTTGAAGCAGACTTTGCGCACCGTCGCGTCGACGGCGAGCACCGTCCTGATTCACGGAGAGAGCGGCACAGGTAAAGAATTGGTGGCCCGCGCCGTCCACATCTGTTCGCCGCGCGCCTCCGAGCCGTTTGTCTCGGTCAACTGCGGCGCTTTCCCTGAGACTCTGCTCGAGAGCGAACTCTTCGGCTATCTGAAGGGAGCGTTTACCGGAGCGAATCAGAATAAACGCGGACTGTTTGAAGTGGCTGGTGGCGGCACCATTTTTCTGGATGAAATCAGCGAAATGACCCTGGCCATGCAGGTAAAGCTGCTTCGTGTATTGCAGGAGCGCACCGTGCGTCCGGTCGGAGGCGCCAGCGAAATTCCCATCGATGTGCGGGTTATCGCGGCCACGAATCGCGACCTGGACAAAGCTGTCGCCGATAATCTTTTCCGCGAAGATCTTTATTATCGTCTGAATGTAATTCCGGTACGCGTACCCAATTTGCGCGAGCGCCGCGAAGATATTCCGCTGCTGGCCAATCACTTTTTGAAAAAATATGCGGCGGCAGCCAATCGAAGTATTATGCGCGTTAATAAGAACTCGCTCGATTCCCTCTGTGGCTACGAGTGGCCGGGCAATGTCCGGCAGTTGGAGAACACTGTCGAGCGCGCTGTAGCCCTGGAGATGACTGACGAGTTACACGTCGAGTTGCCGATGGAGCGGCCGAAAGCTCGCGCGGCCGCGGCTGGTGTGGGCGGTTCGGGAGGAATCTCTGAAGTAGCGCCGGGTGCTGTACTTCCCGAGGGCGTGGGCATGGAGGGCTACGTAGCGAGCATCGAGCGCACGTTGCTGCAAAGCGCTCTCGACCGCTCGAACGGCGTGCAGACCAAAGCCGCCGACCTGCTCAGCATCTCCTACCGCTCGTTCCGTCATTTGATGAAGAAGTACGAGCTGTAGCTGTCAGCTAGCAGCCATCAGCTCTGAGCCTTGCCTTGAAGGATTAGCAGCCTGCGCGTTTTCCCGGATAGCTGACGGCTGAAAGCTGATAGCTAGCTTTTCCCCTTAAGCTGCTGCTTCCATCCCAGAACTCGCGCCTTCGCGGCCTCAGCTTCTGCTTCTGGAATCATCCCCTTTTTCTGATAGAGCACCGACAAGCTGGTATGAGCGAGCACGTCATCCGGATCTAGCTTTGTAATCTGATCGGCGACCACGATCGCCTCATCGTAACGCAGCAAATCCTGCAAAGCGCGCGCCAACCCGTGCATGACTTCAGTAAAAGTTGGATCGACGGCCAGCGCCTCTCGATAAGCTGCAACCGCATCTTCCAGCTTCCCGTCCGCCATCAAATCCAGCGCGGCGTAGTAGTGGTCCTCGGCCTTCTGGCGGGCGTCTGCATCGGACATGAAAGAAATCCCCGGCGGAGACAGGATTCTAACACGCGGCTCGCTTACCGTAGCGCACTCTACGCATCAGCACTCCAGGCATGTCGACATTCCGATAGTGCTGTCATCCAACAATGCTTGTCATCCCGAGCAACGCGAGGGATCCTGGTTCTTGCCTGGGCGGGCACACAGATGGCATCGGCAAAACCAGGATCCCTCGCGCTGCTCGGAATGACAACGCCTTGGGATGACAACGCCTCGCGGGGACAATACCCGCGGATGACAACGCTTACTGTGCATAGTCGAAAAAGGCGCTTACGTTTATGATGCTGCCATGCGCCACTCGCTCGCATTTCTGTGGAACGCCACCAAAGGTCATCGCCTCGCTCCGTGGCGAAGCCCATATCTGCTGTGGCGCATCGAGACCTACTGCGGCGTAAAGATGACTCAGATCGGCTTTCTGGAATTCTGGGAATTTCTGTGGCGGGAGCGCGTCAGTCTATGGCGTTTTCTGAAGTGGACCGGCGAGATGGACCATTACGTTCATCCAAAGCCGAAGGGCTAAGCAGGGGTCAGGGGTTAGAGGCTAGGGGCTACCAAAAATCCGATAGTAGTCACTGATCGTTTTCACTTGTCCCTAGTCCCTGGCCCGTAGCCCCTGCCCTACGCTCCCTTGCCGGCAGCCGCGCCCTCGCCCAGAATGATCGAGACGTCGCTGCCTTTGCCGGCACCGGTCAACTGGGCCGCGGCTCCGCGATTGGCTGCGATTTCCAGAAAACCCATGCTGCCAAGAATCCCAAAAACTTCTCCAGGGGCGGCCTCGGCATAGGCATTGTGGATTTCAGTAATCTCGCGGGTACCTACAACAATCTTGAAAGCCTTTGGGTCGGCTCCAAAAATCATGGGAGCATCTTGCGGAGTGATGTTGGTAATAAGATTTCCGAAGCGGTCGACCTTCAGAACTACCCCGCGCAGACGGTTTCCATCGACGGCTTTTGGCTTGGGCGCGGAGAAACGCACGTAGTCTTCAATCTCATCCCCAAACTTGAGCGAGTCAACCTCTTTGGCCAGGTATGCGGCGACGGGAGAAAAAATGTCGCGCGCGTGAAACGTGTTGCTCACCGGCTGTAGAAAATAATGTTCGGAAGTGATGTGCCGCACATGCATCCGCGGCTCGCGCGCGTAGACCAGCGAAAGCACTCCGTTGTCGGGCGCAACGAAATGATATTTGTCACAAGACGCGACGATCGGCCGCCGGGCCGTTCCCACGCCGGGATCCACGACCACGACATGCACCGTGCGATTGGGAAAATAGGAATACGCCTGCGAAACGGTGAGCGCTCCATCCAGCACATCGAAGGCCTGCACGGCATGGCAGATATCGACAATCTGCGCGTCGGGCACGATATCGAGAATGACGCCCTTCATCGCGCCAACAAAGTGGTCGTTGCTGCCGAAATCGGTGGTCAGAGTAATAATCGGACGGGCCAAGGTTCTCCTCACTGACGGAAGACGCACTGCTCCCAGAAACTCGAAAGTAATTGTTAGGAACTGCGTAGTCAAGGAACGGAGGTAATAAGGGCAGGGATTAGGGGCTAGGGGATAGAGATCAAGGGCCAGTGATCAGAAAAATCGTTCGACTAATCCCTAACCCCTAATCCCTGACCCCTAATCCCTGACCCCTATTCATACCGCAGCGCTTCAATCGGGCTCATGCGCGAGGCCTTCAGCGCTGGATAAAATCCCGAGCAGATTCCCACGAGCGACAAAATGATGAACGAGATCATCATCACGCTCATCGAGGCGTGTAAAAAAATCGCGCCTTCGTGGTTGGCAGTTTTATAGAACTCATCGTAAAGCGGCATCGGCGGGATGACCCACGTCAGTACCTCGGCCACCGCCATTCCAATCAGACCGCCGACGAACGTGAGTACGAGCGCTTCCAGCAGGAACTGCACCAGAATATGCCGCGGGCGCGCCCCAATTGCTTTGCGCAAGCCGATCTCACGCGTGCGCTCCGTTACCGAAACCAACATGATATTCATCACGCCGATTCCGCCCACAGCCAGCGTGATCACGCCGATCAATCCCAGCACTGCCTGCAGTCCGATCGAAAATCCATTGATCATGGCGCGATCTTCAATCGTGTCCCACGCGGGCGTCGCCTTGTCGTCCTTGGGATCAAAGTGATGCCGCCGCGCCACCACTTCCCGAACCGCCGCCAGCGCCTTCTTGTTCAGTTCCGCGGCCGTTGGTTCAAAAATAATCTCGTCTGGATCTTTTAGGTTCTTCAAATCCCGCATGAGCTCGAACGGGATGAAGCCATCGTTGTTGTCCGGCCCGTTGTACATGGAATCTTGAATTTTATTTCGCATCGTCCCGATGACTTCAAAATCAAGGCCGCCAAGGCTGACGTGCTGTCCGACTCCAGGCGCTCCTTGAAAAACTTTTTTCGCCGCGTCGTAGCCGAGAATCACCACGCGGCGATGGTCGGAGAAATCTCCATCTTCGAAGTAGCGGCCGTCGGCGAGAATCAGCTTGCGCATCTCTCCGTAGGGCATTTCGACGCCGCGCACCGGAACAGTCACCACCCGGGTGCCGAGCTTGATTCCGAAGTCGCGGCCAATTTCACCACTCACCGCGCGAACGATCGGCACCTCATCGCGAATCGCCTCAACATCCTCATATTCGTAATTCACTTTCTTGCCCGCGCGCTGCCCGCCGGCCTGCATGCTCGTCTGCCCCGGCCAAAGCACGATGACGTCATTGCCCATGTTCATGAAAGCGTGCAGCACACTGCCGCCGAGACCTTGTCCATAGGCTAGCAGCAACACCACCGAGGCCAATCCCCAGACGATGCCGAGCATAGTGAGCATCGACCGCATGCGGTCGCGCATCAGCGCCTGCCAGCCTTGCGAAATGAGTTCCTTGAGAAACATGGAAATTCAGTGGTCAGTGATCAGTGGTCAGTGGCCAGTGAAAACCCGTCAGCGATTTCACTGACCACTGACCACTAGCCACTGACCACTGTTATTCGATGTGGATATCTCCTGAGCCCGTCCGCACGCTGAGTGCCGGGCCGCCGCCGCCCGCCTTGCCGACGATGTGCTTGCGACCCTCCTGCACGCGGCCCTGTACGGTCGTCGTGATCGGAACATTTAAATCCAGCGTGCCCGAACTGGTGGAGATGTCTGCGTCGAATGCGGCATTCTGCGGCAGCCGGACGTGTACGTTGCCCGATCCGGTCCGGATTTCCCATGCGCCCGCCTGCGTGCCTTCGGCGGTAATGTCGCCACTGCCCGTCTCAGTGCGCAACGCGCCTTGAATTCCGCGGACAGAAACATTGCCTGAGCCGGTGCGCAGATCGACATCACCCGATGCGATTTCCTGCACCTCGATATCCCCGCTGCCCGCGCCTCCACGCAGAGGTCCTGCAATTTCAAGCGCGCGCACGTTGCCTGACCCGGTCTGCACATGAATCTCTCCAGTAAGCCGCGAGAGCTTCACGTCTCCCGATCCGGTGGTCACGTCGGCGTTGCCATGTGTGCCTTCAATGGTTTCGTTTCCCGAGCCACTATGACTGCGGATCGTTGCGTCGACGGGCACGGTAATTTCATAGTCGATAGAAATATTCCGCGCCGTCACCTTTTCGATGTGGATGCTGTTGCCATCCTGCCGCACCGGTGGATGCTGCTCGATGTCGGAGACGTCGGTCTGCCGGTTTCCAAACAGCCAGTGGTCGCCAACATAAATCTTGGCGCGTATGGAAACCGAACCCGATGCTCCGCTGTGCACAACGATATCGCCGGAGCCCGTTTCTACTTCCAGGTTCACGGGCCCGTTGACCTGTAGCGTTTTCTCGAAATGTCCTTGCGGCGTGGAAGCGGCCGCAAAGGTGGAAGCGAACAACACGGCCAGCGCGATCGCCAGAAAAGAAAATCGAGCCGGAATAGAAGCCTGAACGTGAGGGATGCGTTGTTTATTCATGTCTGAGCGACTCCACGGGTGTCATTTCCGCGGCGCGCTGGGCCGGATACATGCCCGCGGTCACGGTGATTAAAGAAAGTGTCAGGATCGAAGCCACAATCGAAATCGTAGAAATAATTGGATGCGGAACGAAATCCGGCAGCGGCACCGCTTTCAATGCCCAGCACGTTCCCATGCCGAAGCTGAGGCCGAGAATTCCGCTCGCCACCGTCAGCATGGCCGACTCGGCGAAGAATTGTCCAAGGATGTCGCGCTTGGTCGCTCCCAGCGCCTTCCGCGTGCCAATCTCCCGCGTGCGTTCCGTGACCGAAACCAGCATGATGTTCATCACTCCGATGCCGCCAAGGCACAGGGTCACGATGGCCACACAGCCAAAGAAGATCGTGACCACGCCAAAGATTTTATCCAGCAGCTTGGCGCCTTCCATGGTGTCCCAAACGAACACCGCATCTTTATCGAGCGGATCGAAGTGGTGCGCCCGGCCCAGCGTCCTCCGCACTTGCAAGACTGCATCATCATGCGCCTCGGGATCGGCCACTTCGAAAACGATGTCATCGAGCCATCCGCGAGTAATGCCCGCGCCCACTTTTTCCGGCGGCGGAAAATCCCGCGCCACCGCTGAATATGGCGCGAAGATGTAGTCGTTATCCGGACCGTCGTAATTCGAGTTTTGCTTTTTTTCCGCGAGCACTCCAACCACGGTATAAGGCACGCTCTTGATCAGCATGGTAGCGCCGATCGAAGGCTGCCCCGGAAACAATTGCCGGTTCGCTGCGAACCCCAGCACCGCTACGCGTCGCGCGTCGCGCTCGTCATCGTCTGTGATCAGCCGGCCTTCACTCAGATTCAGCGATCGAAAGTCCTGATATGACGGCCACATTCCCACCACTCCGCGGCTGGCTGAGTTGAACTGGCTTACTTCGGGAATGTTGCGCCGCAACTCGGGGCTCACGTTCTTCACGGTGTAACACTCTTCGCGAATGAGCTGCGCGTCATCCACATTCAGCTGGATCTCGCGTCCAGCGGCCCGTCCGCCTACCTGTGTGCTGGTGCGACCGCCCCACACGATGACCAGGTCCTTGCCGAGCGTCTGCATGTGCTTCTTCTGGTCGGCGCTGAAGCCTCGCCCCAGCCCCACCAGCAGAATGACCGAAGCGATGCCCCACACAATGCCAAACATGGTGAGGAACGTCCGCATCTTGTGCGCGCGAAACGTAGCCAAAGCCTGGCGCAGGATTTCAAGAAGAGTCATTGAGAACCGGCTTTCGGGCTTCGGCTTTCGGGCTTAGTCAGAAGTGAAAGGCCGAAGCCCGCCAGCCGAAGCCCGACGCCCGCCCTACTGCAGCACTACCTGATCGCCTTCCTTCAACCCACTGAGCACTTCTGTCTTCGCTCCGTTGGAGATCCCAATGTTGACCGCGATCTTATCTTTGCCGTCCTTGCCCTTCGGGTCAGGAATCTCGACGGAAGCCTTCTTGTCTTTGTCGTAAATGATCGCGCCTTCCGGAATCTGCAGCACGTTCGGATGTTCTTCGAGAATGATCTCGGCATTCGCCGTCATCTCGGCCTTCAGTTCTCCGCCCGGATTCTGAATCGAAACCCGCACTTCAAACGTGGTGACGTTATCCTTCTCCACGCCCATCGGCGAAATCTTTGTGACCTTGCCCGTGAAAGTCTTGTCCTTGAACGATTCCACCTTGATTCGCGCCGGCTGTCCCAGATACACCTTGCCGATATCGCTCTCGTCGACTTTGCCCTTCACATAGACTTCGCTGGTATCTCCCAGCGTCATCACTAGCGTCGCCGAAGAACCCAACACGAGAATGGAACTCACAGCGTCGCCCATCTGCACGTCGCGCGAGAGCACGATGCCATCGATCGGCGAAACGATGTCGGTGTAGCTCAGCTGCTCCTCAAGTTGCTTGAGGTTGGCCTGGTCCTCCATCACTTGCGCTTGCGCCTGCGCAATCTTTGCTTTCAAAACCGTAACCTGCGCCTTCGATACATTTTGCTTATTCAAAGCCATTTCGTAATTCTTCTCGGCGTCATCGAGAGCCGAAGCGGAAACCACTCCGTCCTTCGCCATGCCCGTAGCGCGGTCGTAGGCACGCTTCAATAGCGGAACGTCCGGGCCTTCCGCATCCACTTTGGCCCGCTCAAAATCGGCCTGCGTACCCTTCAGATTGGCTTGCGCCGCTTCCAGAGCCGCGCGCGACTGGTCGACCTGCGCTTCAATCTCCAACTTGTCGAGCTGCGCCAGCAATTGTCCCTTACTAACGCGATCGCCGTAATCCACCAACAGCTTCTTCACAATGCCGCTGGCCTTCGACTTCACCTCAACCTTAATGATCGGCGTGACTTTGCCCGTCGCGACCACGCTCTTAGCCAGGTTGCCGCGCTCAACTTTCGCCAGCTTGGACGGATCAATCTTTGTGCCACCACTCTTGGCCGCGAACACGCCGACAGCAATCAGCAGAACAATCGCCAGCCCAACGCCGCCCCATATAAAAAGTCTGCGCCGCTTCTTCTTATTATTATTTCCGTTTCCGTTCACAACTGCCTCCTGATGAATGATGGAAATGGCTTGCCGGAAGACCCAACCGCGCTCTCACTATCTGGTACGCAACCGGAGTTGCCTTTGTTCCCGAGATTTAAAATGCGGCCAGAAATGACTGCTGAGTCGTAAGTGAAGAGCCATCTGCCAGTTAGACGGTTCGAACGGAAAAAAGGTTAGGGCGAAACAAGCGTAAGTTTTACCCCGTGTTTCCCCCGTGGACTCCGTGGTTAAAGGTTCCAGGATGCTAGAATGACCCAGAATTCCTCCTAAATGATCGCCTACGTGCTGCTCCGCGTGCTCCTGATCCTTCTTCTGGTGGCAGCCAACGCGTTTTTCGCCGCCGCGGAGTTTTCCCTGATCAGCGTCCGCGACACTCGCATTCAGCAGCTAATCGAATCAGGACGCATCGGCGCGCGCGGCGTTCAGCGCCTGCATCAGCACCTGGACGAAGTCGTCAATGGGGTGCAACTCGGCATCACCATGGTCAGCCTGACACTGGGCTGGATCGGCGAACCCATGGTCGCGCGCCTCGTCGAATCTCTTCAATTCGTTCATGAGGTTCCACACGCAGCGGTCTATGCTCACGGCATCGCCATCGCGATCGCTTTCAGCCTGATCACTTATCTGCACGTTCTGCTAGGCGAGCTAGTCCCGAAGACTCTGGCCCTGCAGCGCTCCGAGCAAATCGCACTAGCCGTGGCCGCTCCCATGGAAGCGTTCCTCACCATCGCGCGCCCTCTGCTCTTTTTCATGCGCCGCTCCGGCGGTCTGGTCTTGCGCCTCTTCGGAGCCCGCGACTCGCGCCGCGGCGGCGCCGTCCACTCACCCGACGAACTCAAGCTGATCGTCACCGCCAGCCGCCAGTTCGGCCAGATTCCAGAATCGCAGGAAGAAATGATTCACGCCGCCATCGAACTCGACAACATTACCGTCCGCGAGATCATGGTCGCCCGCCCCGACATTTTTTCCCTGCCCTCCGACCTGACGCTAGACGAAGCGCTCAACCGTGTGGTCGAAGGCCAGCACTCGCGCATCCCCGTCTACGATCCGCAGCGCGGCCCCGAGTACATCGTCGGCGTCCTCTATTACAAGGAGCTGGTCCGCTGGGTGCGCCTCAGACTGGTCAACCTGGGCCAACCCGTGGCCTCGCGCATAGCGCGAACGCAGATCAGCCAGATCATGCACGATGTCCTCGTAGTTCCAGAAACCAAAGTCCTCGCGGAACTGCTGGCCGAATTCAAACAGCGCCGCCGTCACTTAGCGGTAGTAGTAGACGAGTTCGGATCCACTGCAGGAGTCATCACAGTCGAAGATATTCTCGAGCAGCTAGTAGGCGACATCGAAGACGAATTCGACGTCTCCCCGCCCGAGCCCGAGTTGCACGACGAATCGGTGCTAGTGCTAGAAGGCTCAGTAAATATCCGTGACCTCGAAACCCAGCACGGATTGCTCCTGCCTCGCGACGCTGGCTTCGAAACCTTAGCCGGATTCGTCCTGGCCCGTCTGCAACGCATTCCGTTCTTAAACGAATCCTTCGAATACGAAGGCCGCCGCTACACCGTAGAAGAAATGGAAGGTCACCGCATCGCAAGAGTAAAGATTGAAAAAATAGAAAGCGCGGAAAGGAAAGCCGAGAGCGCCTAGCAAGTAGGAGATTGAGTTGCGTAGTGCCGGCGAAGGATGTTGTATTGTGTGGGGACAGCCGCCCTCGGCTGTCCGTTCGAGCGCAGCTCGATGCTTTTTGGAGCTTAAACACGATGAACCACGAAGAAGAATTAATCAGGGCGTTCATCGTGGAAACCAAGCGCCAGCGCTACTTGGACTTTGTTTCGAAGCCGAAGACCCGGAAGAAATTTCTGCTCGAACTTGCGCATTTTAAGTCGCTCGACCCACGCTATCTTGTGACGATTCCGCCGAGTAAGCAGCACCCTAAAGATATCGCGGAGATTCTGACGCAAAAAGGCGCTCCGCCCGTGTGCTGGGTCACCTCTGAGGATCGCCGACTGGATGGGAAAGAAATGGCGCTTTCGGAAGCGCTATGTGCGGTAGTCGGTCGTCAAATGGGCACATTCCTGTCATGCATGCCAGGAAGGTTGGCCTACTTCGAAGGCGAAGACATGGGGGCCCGCTGGATTCTGGAGCGCAGCCTGCAAAGAAAAACTGAGAACTGAGAACTGAGAACTCTTCTCCAACGCGTCCTCTACACCCTCCCAGTAATCTGGCTGGTAGTAAGCCTCGTCTTCCTGATGATCCACCTCGTCCCCGGAGACCCCATCCAACAAATGCTGGGCGAAGGCGCGCCCCCAGCCGATATCCAAGCCACGCGCCACCTCTACGGACTCGACGCGCCGCTAGGCGAGCAATATCTCCACTACTGGAAAGGAGTCCTTCACGGCGACCTCGGACCATCGTTCCGCTACAACCAAAGCGTCACGCGCCTGCTAACTCAGCGCTATCCCTACACGCTGCAACTAACGCTGGCATCGCTGTTCATAGCCATCATCCTGTCGATCCCCGCCGGCGTGCGCAGCGCCCAGCGCCGCAACCGCTGGGACGACCGCCTGCTCAGCGTAGTCAGCCTCTTCGGCCTGTCATTCCCCAACTTCGCGCTGGGCCCCATCCTGATTCTTCTCTTCGCTATCAAGCTGGGATGGCTCCCCGTCTCCGGCGCTGGCTCGTTCGCCAACATAATCTTGCCGGCAGTCACCATGGGCAGCGCGCTGGCGGCAATCCTAACCCGCATGGTCCGCACGTCAATGCTGGAAGAGCTAAGCCAGGACTACATCCGCACCGCCCGCGCCAAAGGCCTGCCCGAGCGCACGGTCGTCTACCGCCACGCCCTGCGCAACGCCATGATCCCCATCGTCACCGTGCTAGGCCTGCAATTCGGCGCGTTGCTAGCAGGCGCTATCGTGACCGAGACAATCTTCAGCTGGCCCGGCATCGGCCGCCTCACCATCCAAGCCATCTCGAACCGCGACTACTATCTAGTCCAAGGCTGCATCCTCGCGATTGGATTGACATACGTAGCAGTGAACTTTCTAACGGACGTGCTGTACTCAGTGGCGAACCCGAGGATTCGGCAGTAGCCACCGTGCAAGGACGGCAGGTCCTGAGGACTATTATCTGATCCGTCAAGGACGAATAAATGGACAAGATCGACGTCGTTGCCGAGTTTAAGCGCAGCCTTAGCGGATTCTATGGCTATGACGAGAAGCTTCAGTACGTCGGAGGCAAGAAGTTCTCAGCGCAACCGACAGAGACCAAAGCGTTTCTGGAACCTCGCGATTTCCTCAATTTTGCTGTCGGGGATTCCACTGGTCTCGATAACGAAAAAAATCTGGTCAACTGCCTCGGGAATTGCAAGAGAGCAATCGACGCCCAGGTCGACCGCTTGATCGGCCGTCTCGGTTTTTTCCCTCTTGCAAAGAAGCAAAGCTGGAGCATTCCAAAGAAGCTAGACTTCGTCTTGGAGACCGGGATCGTGGCGCCCAGAATTCTGCGGAACGTAAATACGCTGAGAAACCGCCTCGAGCACGATCACGCATTGCCGTCGAGGCAGCAGGTCGAAGACTCTTTGGATGTAGCGATGCTATTTCTTTCCTATGCTGAACTTGTACGGGTACCAGCGATGAACTGGACGCTGTCCGAAGGCCTGACCGTACGTTATGACTACGAGTACATGGTTTTCTCTTTCTTCCCAAAAAATCCCGACAACCTGCCAGAAGGAGAGCCGCCAATGTTCTCACTCGCCTATGGCGATGCTGGGTTCCAGGACTTCTATGAATTCTTGATGAAAGTCATTCCCTCGCTGGAACGGAAGGATAAATGACGACTTAATGGCCTTGGAATCGCCGTTGCACCACATCGGTGTATAATGGTGCCATGCCCACCACGAAACACGTGCGCCGCAGCGTGTCGCTCCCCGTTCCCATAGCGAGACAAGTGGAGCGCATGGCCAAGAGCCAGCGCTTGAGTGACAACCGCATTCTGGTGGAGCTCATTGAACTCGGGATCGAAGCACGAAAGCAAAAAGAGAAGGCCTTCTTCGAGCTCGCCGAACGCTTCCGTGCCGCCAGCGATCCGCAGCAAGCCAAGCAGTTGGGCGACGAGTTGGGCCGTCTGGTTTTTGGTGAATAACGCCGCAGATTGAATCCTGGCCGCGCATTCCCGCTGCCATCCGCGACCATCTCGTCGACCGCATGCACGACCGCAAAGTCAGTCTAGATGACCTCAATCGTCTGCGCGTTTGGCTGGAGACAAGACCGAGTGTGCCCGAAGGACGCTGGTTCAAGGATTTCGGCTCGTTCAAACTCTGCGGCGAGGGCAAATATCCCAAGACATTTCTTCTTGCTGGCCAAACCGCGACCGGCGAGAAACTCTAACTTCCGAACCGAATCGGTCGCCGTTAGCTGCCCGAACAAAGATACCGATTCGCTCCAAACTCGACAATGCAATGCCACGTTTCCGGGTCGAAAAACGGCGCTCACGTTAGTCGCTCAACAAACGAGGCTGAATGCCGATAACAAATTGAGGGCGCGAGGATGGTCGGAAGCAGAACAACGATCCGGGTCAATGCGCGCCTGGCGTACCAAGCCATGAAGATTCTCAAAGTGAAATCGCGAACCGAGGCGGTTCGTGCTGCGCTTCGAGAGATTATCGCGCTGAAGAGATCGAAGACGCGGAAGAGGATTTAAAGGCGGAGCATCTCTGCTCCGCCTCTTGATCAAAATCCAATCTACGCGGCCGGCATCATCTTCTTCATCCGCTCTTTCATCTCTTCGGGTGACACGTCTTCCACGTGCGTGGCCACGCCCCAAAGATGTCCGAATGGATCTTGAAAGAAGCCCGAGCGGTCACCGTAGAACTGATCCTGCACCGGCTTCAGAATCTTTCCGCCCTCGGCCGTCGCCTTCTCGACCACGGCATCCACGTCGGGCAGGTATACATACAGGCTCACCGGGCTCCCGCCGACGGTCGCGGGGCTGCTGTGTCCCTCGCCCATGCTCGGGTTCTCATCGGCCAGCATGATGTGCGAGTTGCCGATTTTCAACTCGGCGTGGCCGACCTTGCCGTC
>Ga0182024_10011812_pt1 | contig 17430 bp, 12 predicted proteins | sample P32metaG_FD_120480 | JGI IMG/M metagenome (GOLD analysis project Ga0182024, IMG submission 120480) | Permafrost microbial communities from Stordalen Mire, Sweden - P3-2 metaG (Illumina Assembly) | ecosystem: Environmental > Terrestrial > Soil > Wetlands > Permafrost | place: Sweden: Stordalen... | reverse complement strand
TCCTCAAAACCGCGTTTGAGAAGCTGACGGAACATGCGGGCTTTGATCCAGAGAAGCTCAAGGCGCTTTCCCGCGAGGAGGCTCTACGAAGCTTCGTGTCGCAGCAATTGCGGCCGTTGCTATTCCGCGACGAGATGAGCCGCTACATTCGCTTGTTCGCCTGGGAGAGCGCCCATCCCAGCAAGATCTTTCTCAAGTTCATGGCGACAAATACGGTCTCCTATCTGACCACTGCGGTCGATATAGTGCGCCGATTCCTCCCGCCAGGCACACACAAGCGGGTCGCCTTATGCATGGCCATCTGGCTGATGGGCCAATGCAGCATTTTCGTTCGAAGCCGCGAGCTGCTCGCGGAAGAGCCTTTTAGTATCAGCGCCGACGAGCCGTTCACTGACGAACTCACCGAGCTCATCACGCGGCTAGCAATTGGAGGCTTGCTGAACGCATGCGCAGCGGCTTGATCGATATCGCTAGAATTCCGCGCCCGAGGCTCCGGAGCTTGGCGGTTCGTGTTTAGGCGCGAGCCCTCTCGGAGCCGCCTCGACCGAGCCGGGGCGTACACTATCGATCGTTTGTCGATCCAGTGGACTCGTGATGCGGTTGGAACACCGATTTATCGCCTGCAACCATCCCAGGCCGAGCATGCCGGAATCATCACTGTCTACGCCTCGCCCGAAACGAGAAACCCGGCGTGAACCGGTGCCACCAGTACGAAGGGGGTCTCGGGCTGATTCGGTACAGGTATGCCCTAAGGCAATTCTGCTTCAAAGACTACCTGCACGAATATCAGCTTGAACGCGACCGCACGGTCAGGCGCATAAAGCAGGAGACCGATTTTCTGGGCCGGGAACAGTGAGTGTCGCGTACGCGAATTCAAAGTCTCGAAGAACTCGTTCGATTTCGGCTGGATGTCTGCCATCGACGATGCTGGCCGCCAAGACTGGTATGAGCCGCGTCGCCCATTAGCTATCAAGAGGAGCCCTTATCACGGGTACCGAATTGAGATTTAGCGTAAGTTCGCCAAGATTTTTAGCCTGTTCATCAAAAGCCTCGAACTGCGAGCGAACGAAGTCCTTTTGAATTCGAAGCACAGCCTCAAAATCTTTTGCTTGGGTCAATTGCTTTATAAAATCGTGCATACTGGATTGCTTTGATCAATCCGAACGACGGCTTGCATGACAAAGCGATTGCTGTTGGTAAGTTCAAGCTGATAAAGGACGCCGCTTAAGCGGGTTGCCGGGGCGAGCTGTTGAACTGACGCAACAAAGCAGTCGTCGTGTTGTGCGCCTTATGGTTCGTCAGACAGTGTCTTGGTGCTAAAGACCAGTACGTATTGGGTCTTCAAGTGCGCAAAGCGCGTCTCGACCTTCTTGCGCTCGTCACGGGATTTTGCGAACTCGGACGTGCCCATCAGCACACAGGCGTGATCGCGGGCGGCTTCATTCAGATCGCGTGCGACCTTGCGTGAAGGCGTCTTTAGCGGATTTCGCCGATTATTGACCGCTGACGAGAAACATCAGTATGGGAAGGGGCATCGCGCGTCCATGCGGCTCGACCCGCGGATGAGAGATTGTTGACCGACGTTTAAGTCCCGCCTCCTGCCGGGGCTCCGATTGTTGAGCCCGCGATGGAGCAAGCGTTCGGTCTGAGGCAAGTTTTCGAGGAGCCGGGGCCGCAAAAAACCCTTCGTCGCGGCCGCGCTTGGCGCGGCGCTTATGGCTGGAAGGTGGCTTACGCACGCCGGAGTGCGTCACCGTTTGTGACTATTAGTCTTTTTAATTAGTGACAGCCAAGTCACTGTTTTGGACGCTAGCCAGCCAGAACCGAATTGGTGACAATCCACGGCATGGCTAAACGCTCGCGATCGGCGCGGCAAGGGACTGGGCTTTATCATGCGCGGCAGGCGCGCGGCATGAGCCGGTCCGAACTTGTTCGGCTGTCGGGCGTTTCCAAGCAGCAATTGTCGCGTCTGGAAAACGGCCAGATCAGGTTGCGGCTTGATCACCTCAAGCCGTTTGCGTCGCATCTCGGTTACACGCCGGAGCAAATTTTGCTGTGGGGGCGATATCCTGGCACCGGGGGCAGCCACGTCGAAACAAGCGACGTGCTGCGCGACGAGCCCCCGCCGGAAGAATTTTTAGGCCCTTCGCCCGGGCAAGTACCCGAACTCGACACCCGCGCCGGGCTTGGCGGCGGCGGCTTGCCGGCACGCGAAGTGCGCAAGGATGGAAGCCACACCGACCCGCTAAAGACCGAAGGATGGCTGTTTCCTAAGAGTTTCGTTCGCGAGCAGCTTCACACGTCTGCCGGCCGGCTGCTGGTGCTCGACACCAACGGCGACAGCATGGCGCCGACGATCGTTTCGGGCGAGCGCGTCATCGTCGATACCGGACACAAGACACCGACGCCCGACGGGCTCTATGCCATTCGCGACACCTTCGAATGCATCGTGGTCAAGCGCCTGCAAGTGCTGCGCTCGTCACGCCCAACGCGCCTCAAGATCATTTCCGACAATCCGAATCATCCGAGCGAAGAAGCGCCGCTCGGCGACCTTGAGATCGTCGGCAAGGTGCTGTGCTGCCTGAAGTTGTTTTGAGCTAGTCACCCCTCCCTTTTCAAAGATCAATCCTGCTTTCACCGGTGCCAACGGCTTGCTCCGCTCGGGACACGCCGCACTCCGGGCAAACAAGTGATTCGCAGTTCCGTCACTGATACGGCAACGATGTCTTGACAATCGTCACATTTTCAGTTACGTTCTCGCCTCGTCGCGCTCATGACCCAAGCCGCGTCGAACCCGAGAAAAATGCCGCTCGACCAACATTCGAACAACGCGCGCAGGCCGCGCCATGAGCGTGACATCGCGCGCATGCGCCGCGCCGCCGAGGCGGCGCGTGTTGGACCAAAGCCGGCCATGGCGGTGGCGCTGGCGCAAATCGGCGCGGCGTTCGACGACGCCGCCGTCGTCAATACCTTCAAAATCAGAGTCGAGCGGCTCACGCGGCTCGGGCCGCAGCACGGCGCCGTCCGCGCCCGCTTCGGCGCGCGCGCCGAGATGCTGTCGGGCCGTAGCCTCGATGCGGCGACTGTCGTCGTCGAGCGCTGGTGGCGAGACGAGCGCAAGGCGTTTCAGATCGCCAGCGCCTTCGGCTCCGCCACTCGGCTCTCGCTCGAAGTCTTGCGCGAGCTACGGCTTATTCTGCGCTTGATGCGCCTCAAGCGGATGGAGTCGGAATATGAAAACGCGGTCGCGGCGCTGTGCGATAGCCCGATCGCGATAGCGGCAGAATGAACACCGGTACCGTTAGGCGCGGCGCAAGCCCCGGTTCAACCCGGGCCGGGATTGACGACGCGGATGTTGAGCTCGCGCAATTGTTTGGCGCTCACTTCCGATGGCGCTCCCATCATCAAATCCTCAGCACGCTGATTCATCGGGAAAAGCACGACCTCGCGCAAGTTCTCTTCGCCGCACAACAGCATGACGATGCGGTCGATACCGGGGGCGATGCCGCCATGCGGCGGCGCGCCGAGCGACAGCGCATGCAGCATGCCGCCGAATTTCTGCTCCAGCACGCTTTCCTTATAGCCGGCAATGGCGAACGCCTTCTTCATCACATCGGGACGATGATTGCGGATTGCGCCGGAGGACAGCTCGACGCCATTGCAGACGACGTCGTACTGGATCGCCTTGAGACCGAGAATTTTGTCGCGGTCGCCGCCATCGAGCGCGAGAAATTCCTCGGCCGGCAGGTTCGGCATCGAGAAAGGGTTGTGGGAGAAGTCAATTTTCTTCTCCTCCTCGCTCCACTCATACATCGGGAAATCGACGATCCAGCACAGCTCGAAGCGGTCTTTGTCGATCAAGCCGAGGTCTTCGCCGATTTTCGTTCGCGCCGCGCCCGCGAACTTGAAAAAGTTCTGCGGTTCGCCAGCAACAAAGAACACCGCGTCGCCGTCGTTCAATCCGAGTTTGGCACGCAATTTCTCGGTCCGCTCAGGGCCGAGATTGTTGGCGACGGGTCCGCGGCCGACGACGGCGCTGGTGTCGAGCGCATAGAAAATGTAGCCCAGCCCCGGCTGGCCCTCGCCTTGTGCCCACGAATTCATGCGATCGCAGAAAGCGCGCGAACCGCCGCGCGTCGCCGGCATCGACCACACCGCGTTCTTTGTGCTCGCTTCCAGAATACGAGCGAAAACCTTGAACCCCGACCCGCGAAAAATTTCCGACACGTCTTGCATCACGATCGGGTTGCGTAAATCCGGCTTGTCGGAGCCGTATTTGCTGATCGCCTCGCTGTAAGGAATGCGCGGGAATTTCAGCGTTACCGGCTTGCCGCCGGAAAACTCTTCGAACACGCCGCGCATGACCGGCTCGACCGCATCGAACACGTCGTCCTGCGTGACAAAGCTCATCTCGATATCAAGCTGATAAAACTCGCCGGGCGAGCGGTCGGCGCGGGCATCCTCGTCGCGAAAGCACGGCGCGATCTGGAAATAGCGGTCGAAGCCGGAAATCATGATCAGCTGCTTGAATTGCTGCGGCGCCTGCGGCAGCGCATAGAATTTTCCCGGATGCAGCCGCGATGGCACGAGATAATCGCGCGCGCCTTCGGGCGAAGAGGCGGTGAGGATCGGCGTCTGGAATTCGAAAAAGCCCTGCTCCTTCATCCGCCGCCGCAGCGAATCGATGATAGCGCCGCGCTTCATGATGTTCTGGTGCAAATGCTCGCGGCGCAGATCGAGGAAACGGTACCGGAGCCTGATGTCCTCGGGATAATCCTGCTCGCCGAACACCGGCATCGGCAATTCGCCGGCCAGTCCCAACACCTCGATCTCGCGGATGTAGATCTCGACCTCACCAGTCGGCAGATCGGGATTGTCCGTTCCCTCAGGCCGCCGCCGCACCTTGCCGTCGATGCGCACCACCCATTCCGAGCGCAGCGTCTCCGCCACCTTGAAGGCGGGGCTGTCCGGATCGGCCACCACCTGCGTCAAGCCGTAATGATCGCGCAGATCGATGAACAGCACGCCGCCATGATCGCGGATGCGATGGCACCAGCCCGAAAGGCGCACCTCGCTGCCGATGTCGCTGGCGCGGAGCGCGCCGCAGGTATGGCTGCGATAGCGGTGCATTGTTGCTTGCTATTCTCTCTCAGGTGTTCGGCCGGAACGCGGAAAGCGCATGCGAGAACGTCTTTGTCAAGGCGAGCCGCGCGCCAGTTCCTCATTGCCGGACCCGGCTCTGCGACGCATGCTGCCTCGCGGCGACACCGGCGTGCGAAGGGTTCGCGCGCTACACGTGAATAGGTGCCGGGATGGCCAAGAAACGAACCAGAGGGGCAAACACCGCCCCCCGGCAGATGACCACAGCGGAGGCCGCCGTCGACGCCCTTTCGGCCCACGGCCTCGACACGATCTACGCGCTGCCGGGCGTCCACAACGACGACTTTCTCGACGCGCTCGCCAGAAACGCCGCCACCATCCGCACCGTGCATACCCGCCACGAGCAGGGCGCCGCCTATATGGCGCTCGGCGCCGCGCTGGCGACCGGAAAACCGCAGGCCTTTTGCGTCGTACCCGGGCCGGGCTTGCTCAACGCGGCGGCGGCGCTGCTGACCGCCTACGGCATGAATGCGCCCGTGCTGGCGCTGTTCGGCCAGATCCCGCAAGACGCCATTGGCCGCGGCTTCGCGCACCTGCACGAAATCCGCGACCAGGCCGGCATCATCGCGCGGCTGGTCGACTGGTCGGCGCGTATCCGCGCGCCAAACCAGGCGCCCCGCCTGATCGCCGAGGCGATACGATCGATGTTTACCGGCCGTCCCGGCCCAGCGGCGCTCGAATGCGCCATCGACGTTTGGGGACGCTCGGGCGCGGTGCGTGCGGTAGCGCCGCTTGCCGTTCCGGAACCGCCGATCGACGAAGACGCCGTCAAAGCCGCCGCGAAGCGGCTTGGCGCCGCCAAAAGGCCGCTAATCGTCGCCGGCGGCGGTGCACAAGACGCCGCTATCGAGGTGAGGCTCCTCGCGCAGCTCCTCCAAGCGCCGGTCCTGTCCTATCGGCGCGGCCGCGGCGTGATCGATGATCGCGATCCGCTCTCCGTCAATCTGCCGCTCGGCCACGAATTATGGGCCGACGCGGACGTCGTCCTTGCCGTCGGCACCCACCTGCACATGCCGCTGCTGCATTGGGGGATTGATCGCGACCTGGCGATCGTCCGCATCGACGCCGACCCGGACGAGCCGGCGCGCATCGCCAAGCCCAAGGTCGCGCTGATCGGCTCTGCGGCGCCGATCTTGCGCCGGCTCCTCGACTTGCTGCCGGCGCACAATGTGCGGCGTGCCTCGCGCACGGACGAGATGCAGGAACGCCATGCCCGCATGCAAAAGCGCCTTGCCAAGCTCGGGCCGCAACTCGCTTATTTGGCGGCGATCCGCGCCGAATTGCCGGAGGATGGCATCTTCGTCGATGAGGTGACGCAAGTTGGCTTCGCCGCCCGTCTGGCTTTGCCGGTCTACCGGCCGCGGACCTTTCTATCGCCCGGCTATCAGGACAATCTCGGCTACGGCTTTGCCACCGCGCTCGGAGCGCAGGATGCCCGGCGCGACCTTCCGGTGTTGTCGATCAGCGGCGATGGCGGCTTCCTGTTCACGGCAACCGAGATGGCGACTGCCATCCGCCATCGCATTCCGCTCGTCACGGTGGTGTTCAATGACGGCGCCTTCGGCAACGTCCGCCGCATCCAGGAGGAGCGCTACGGCAACCGGCTCATTGCCTCCGACCTCGCCGATCCGGATTTTGTCGCTTTTGCCGAAAGCTTCGGCGCCACGGCCTTGCGCGTAAAGAGTCCGCCGGAGTTGGGCCGGGCGCTGCGGAGCGCCTTCGCACGCCGCGACGGCCCCACCCTCATCGAAGTGCCGGTCGGCGCCATGCCGAGCCCGTGGGAATTCATCCTCATGGGCCGGGTCCGCGGCGGTCAATCCACAAGACGGAAATCTTGACCGATGTCATGCTGACCGTTACATTGCCTCGGTGATCAGAAGCTTCGCTTCACGCGAGACCGCTGAACTATTCTCCGGCCATTCAATTCGACGCGTGCCGCGTGACGTTCAGATGCGTGCATTGCAAAAGCTCGTTGCCCTTCACGCAGCCGTCGCCCTTGAGGAGATCGGACGGATACCTGGCAATCGATTGGAGAAACTCGTCGGCAATCGTCGCGGTCAATATTCGATCAGAATCAATGATCAATGGCGAATTTGCTTCAGCTGGCGAGAAGGCGACGCTTACGGCATTGAAATCGCAGACTACCACGGATGAAAGGACTCCATGCCGCGACATCTGCCAACACGACAACCGCGCGTACAACGGAAGCGCGATATCCCGCCAGTTCATCCGGGCGAAATTCTCAAGGGCGACTTCCTCGATCCTTTGGGAATGAGCGTGAATGCGCTCTCCCGTTCGATCAAGGTTCCGCGCGCTCGCCTCAATGACATTGTGCTTGGTCGTCGCGGTGTTTCCGCCGACACCGCGATGCGACTTGCGCGCTACTTCGGTATCAGCGAACAGTTCTGGATGAACTTGCAAACGCACTATGAGCTAGAAGTTGCAAAGGAGGCAAACGGCGAGCGTCTGGATCGGGAAATAAAACCGAGAGCCGCCTAACGACATCGATGCTTGGTTCCGCTATCACATCCTCAATGCAGCCGATCACGACAACGTCTGAACTTGCCGCCGCGTGCAGGCGGATGGCTTCCTATCCGTTCGTCACGATCGACACCGAATTCCTCCGCGAGACCACCTATTATCCTCTGCTTTGTGTGGCGCAAATGGCCTCGCCCGAGGAGGCTCTGGTCATCGACGCACTGGCGCCCGGCATCGACCTTGCACCGTTCTTTTCGCTGATGGCGGACGAGAAGGTGATGAAAGTCTTTCATGCGGCGCGGCAAGACATCGAAATCGTGTGGCACCGCGCCAAGCTCATCCCCCGTCCCATCTTCGACACCCAAGTGGCGGCCATGGTGCTGGGCTACGGCGATTCCATTTCCTACGATCAGCTGGTGCAGCGCATCACCGGCGACACGCTCGATAAGTCGCACCGCTTCACCGATTGGACGCGCCGGCCGCTCTCTGACGCACAGCTCACATACGCCATCTCCGACGTGACGCATCTGCGGGACGTCTATCGCGCGCTGGTCGACGATCTCGGCCGCCGCGGCCGCGTCGACTGGGTGCAGGAAGAGATGCACGTACTGACTTCGGCCGACACTTACCGCATGGACCCGGAAAACGCCTGGCAGCGGCTGAAGACCCGCGTCCGCAAGCCCAAGGAGCTTGCCGTCCTCATCGAGGTCGCGGCGTGGCGCGAGCGAGAGGCGCAGTCGCGTGACGTGCCGCGCTCGCGCGTCATCAAGGATGAGGTGATCGCCGACATCGCCGTACACGCCCCCACCACCACCGAGAAGCTCAAGAACCTGCGCTCGCTGCCCAAGGGCTTCGAACGCTCGCGCTGGGGCGAGGCGATCGTCGCCGCCGTGGAGCGTGGGCTTGAACGCGATGTGAAAACACTCCCCCGTCTGGCGCGCATCCAATCCTCTGCGAATGGCACGGCAGCGGTCGAGCTGCTCAAAGTGCTGCTACGCATGATCTCGGAGAACCACCACGTCGCCGCCAAGGTGATCGCCACCGTAGATGACCTCGAACGTATCGCCGCGGACGATGCCGCCGATGTTCCAGCCCTTGCCGGCTGGCGTCGCGAGCTGTTCGGTGAAAGGGCGCTTGCGCTCAAACACGGCAACCTTGCGCTCGCCATCGAGAAGGGCAAGGTCGCCGCAGTCGAGCGCGAGTGACGTTGCGAAGCCGTTCCGCAATGGGGCCGACTCAGCCCGCTCCAAATTTTCGTGAACCGGCATAAAGAGAATACGCGTATCCGAGCAACAAAATCGCATAGGTTCCAACAAACAGCCATCCCAACCCGTTCATGACACCGGTCAGCGTAGCCCACAGCGAGATGACGATTCCGACGATGTTACCCACCGATGCGCCGATCAATACGGCGCGCATCGCGATCCAGTCGTGAGACTGTCTGACAAACCAAAGGATCAGACCGAAGGTCAGCAATGCCGCGCCAAAAAATCTGAAGCCGAGCAAGGTCCCAGGACTGGGTGCGATACCGTAAATCGGAAGCTGAATGCCCGTCGCAAGCGTGTAACTGATACCGTTGATTACCGTGACGACTGCGGCGATCGCCAAAAAACGTTTGAGATTTTCCACGACGTCCCCCTTTTGTTGCCCCTCGTCGTCACCACCGCGATCGACCGTGCTCGCGGTGAAACTCGCGGTCAAACACTGAATTCGCGGCGCGAACCTTCAGCGCATTTGGTGCACGGCGGTATTCAATAGTACGGCCGCGCCATTGGCAACGTCCTAAAACACGCCCGTCAGCCCATCAGCATCACGGGGTCGCGGCCGATAAGGCGGGAGAGCGAACGCAACCGGCTCAAGACCCGCTCGCCGCCGAGCGCCGCGAATTCACCGGGAAGGCGCAGAGCAAGCCGGTGCCGCTCCACCGCGAGCGGCGTTCGCGGCAGAACGCCGGGCATGGCCGCGGAGACGACGTAGGCGAGCCGTAGCGCCGCGCCGAGCACGCGCGCGCGGTCGATCATGCGTGTCGAGGCCAGTTCCCGCAGTCGCGGCGATAGCTCATCGTCCATGACCAATCCGACGTGCCGGTAAAACACGGCAAGCGCCAGATAAGCGCGGCCCGGATGATCGATCGCGGTGAAGCCGCCGTGAGCGATGATGTTCAGCGATTGCTCGCCGCGGTAATCGGGATGCGCCCGCCAGCCGATGTCGGCCAGAAGGCACGCAGCGTGACGAAGGCGGCGCTCTTCGGCAGATTCGTCGAGACCCGATGACGCCATGAAACGGTCGGTCCAATCGATCAGTTCTTCGCCGTGCCGCGGCGAACGCGAGCGCAATTGGTTGAGATCGCGCGCCGCCTCGATCAGCGCGTCTTTCTCCTTGTCCTTTTGCTTGAGCAGCGAATAGAGCAGCCCCTCGCGCACGCCGAGCGCGGAGAACACCACTTGCCTGGGCTTGCCGATGCGGAGCACGTATTCGAGCACCAGCGCCGCATAGGCAAGCAGCGGTCGCCGCGCATTTGCCACCACTTCGATGTTGGACAGCGTCTCGACATCGACCCGGTGCACCAGGCGGGCAAACTCAAGCGCCTCGTCAGCTGCAATGGCGTAGCTATGCATGACGTGGAGCGGATATCCGGTCTGCCACATGTGCAGCCGCGCCAGCGCCCGCCAGGTGCCGCCGACGGCATAGAAGCTGCGATCCTCGCAGTCTTTAAGTACCGGCAGAGAGCCGAGCGTCTTCTTGACGAACTTTTCCGCCTTCTTGAGCGACTTTGTCGAGATATCGGCGAGGGCAAGGCCGCCGAGCGGGCGCGTAAGGCCCCGCCGCGCTCGCGTTCCGTAGACGTCGACAAGCTCGAGCGAGCCGCCGCCGAGATCGCCGACCACGCCATCTGCTTGATGGACGCCCGAGATGACGCCGAGGGCTGTCAACTCCGCCTCGCGTGCGCCCGAGAGCACGTCGATCTCGGTGCCTACGATTCGCTCGGCGAGCTTGATGAAGGCGCGGCCGTTCTTGGCGTCACGGCAGGCGGCGGTGGCAATCGCCAACGTTCGCTTCACGCCCATGGTTGTGCACAGCGCGCGGTAGCGTTTGAGTGCCGCAAGAGCGTGCTCGACGGCATCGGCGGCAAGAAGTCCGGTCGACTGCACTTCGCGGCCTAGGCCGCACAGCGCCTTCTCGTTGAAGAGCGCAGTCGGGCTGCGGGACAGCCCCTCATAGACCACGAGCCGCACGGAATTCGAGCCGATGTCGACTACGGCCAGCGGCGGACCATGGTCGAGGCGTGCGGGGGCGACTTCAATCTTGGAGCGGCTCATTTGTCGAAATCAGCGCAGGGCAAAAAGTACCAACGTTCCACGTCGCTCACATCCGCTCTGAGCGATGTCGCAATCGCGGCACCAAATCCTTCGGCGACTTTCCGCGCCCCGACAGGCTCGGATTCGTCATGAAGTAGGTGTGCGCATTGAACTTCTCCTCTTCCGCGCCGGGCTTGATGCGGGACGAGGAGCCATCGGCCAGCAACTGCCAGCTCTGCTCATTGTCCTTGAGGTTGGCGACCATGATCTGGTCGAGCACCTGTTCGTGAACCGTTGGATTGATGATCGGACACAGAACTTCGACGCGCCGGTCGAGGTTGCGCGGCATCATGTCGGCGGAGGAGATGTACAGAGCCGCCTTGCGATGCGGCAAACTGTGACCGGAGCCGAAACAATAGATGCGACCGTGTTCGAGGAAACGGCCGACGATCGACTTGACGCGGATGTTTTCCGATAGTCCAGCAACACCCGGCCGCAAACAGCAGATGCCGCGCACGACAAGTTCGATCGCCACGCCGGCGCTCGAAGCCTGGTAAAGCGCATCGATGATATCGGGATCGACCAGCGAATTCATTTTCATCCAGATAGCCGCCGGCCGGCCGACCTTAGCGTTCGCGATCTCCTCCTCGATGTGCTCGTGGATCCGCTTGCGTAGCGTCAGCGGCGAAACCGCCATGCGCTCGAGCCCGGCGGGCTCAGCGTAGCCGGTCACGTAGTTGAACACGCGCGCGACGTCGTGGGCGATGACGGGATCGGCGGTGAAGTACGACAAGTCGGTATAGATGCGCGCGGTCACCGGATGATAATTGCCGGTGCCGACATGCACGTAGGAGGCAAGCGCGGCACCCTCGCGGCGGACGACGAGGGAAAGCTTGGCGTGGGTCTTGAGCTCGATGAATCCGTACACGACCTGCACGCCGGCGCGTTCGAGATCGCGCGCCCAGCGGATGTTGGCCTCCTCGTCGAAACGCGCCTTCAGCTCAACCACCGCGGTGACCGATTTTCCGGCCTCGGCGGCCTCCGCCAGTGTCTTGACGATCGGAGAATCCGCCGAAGTGCGATAGAGCGTCTGCTTGATGGCGACGACATCCGGGTCGCGCGTCGCCTGATGCAGGAAATCCACCACCACGTCGAATGACTCGTAGGGATGGTGGACGATGAGATCCTTCTGCCTGATCGCGGCGAAGCAATCGCCGCCGTGGTCGCGGATGCGGTCGGGATAGCGCGGCGTATAGGGCACGAATTCGAGGTCCGGGCGGTCGAGGCTCGCAAGCTGCGACATCTCGTTAAGGGCCAGCACCCCGTCGACCTTGAACAGCGTGTCGTCGGTGGCGCCCAGCGCGCGCTGCACGAAGCGCTGCAGCTCCGCCGGCATCAGCGCCTCGATGTCGAGCCTGATCACCAGGCCGCGGCGGCGGCGCTTAAGCGCCGTCTCGAACAGCCGGACCAGATCCTCCGCCTCTTCGAGGACTTCCAATTCCGAATCGCGGATGACGCGGAACGCACCCACGCCCTTGACCGCGTAGCCGGGAAACAGCTTGCCGATGAAAAGGCTGGTCGCGCCTTCGACCGAAATCATCCGCACTTCGCCGTCCTCGCCGGCCTGCGGCAGCCGCACGAACCGTTCGATGCGATTGGGCATGCGAATAAGCGCGTTCATCGCCTTGCCGTCCTTGGCGCGTGCGAGCTGCAAGGCGATGGAAAAGCCAAGATTGGGAATGAACGGGAATGGATGCGCCGGATCGACGGCGAGCGGGGTCAGCAGCGGGAAGATATGCGAAAGAAAATAATCTTCGAGCCAGGACTTCTCGGCCTTGCTGACGTCAGGACCGTCGATCAGCACGATGCCGGCTTTGCCGAGCGCGGCGCGCAGCTCGCGCCACTGCGCCTGCTGATCCTCAACGAGGATCACAACACCTTCGGCAATGCGTAAGAGCTGCTCCGCCGGGGTCAGTCCCTCGGGACTTTTCGTACCAATGCCGGCGCGCACCTGGGCCCGAAGGCCGGCAACGCGCACCATGAAAAACTCGTCGAGATTGTTGGCCGAGATCGAAAGAAATCTCAGTCGCTCGAGCACAGGATGTTCGCGATTGGCGGATTCCTCGAGAACGCGGCGGTTGAAATTGAGCCAGGACAGTTCCCGGTTGATGAAGCGCTCCGGACTCGACGACAGAGCCGACGCCGCGTGCCGCTCCGCCGGCTCGGCCAGCCGCACCGGCGCGTCTAGTCGGCGCACTTGACCGGTTTCGAGCGCAACGGCAGTCGCTTGGCCGCGATCGACCATGGCTGCTCCTTGTTCTTCCAGCTTCACACTCGCTGTCCTCTGTTACGATTCGATGACTTCATTACACCGAGATAAGGCGGCGCGGTGTCGGTCCGTCAAGCCCATCCCCGCGGCGGCCCGCTGGCCAGCCGGCGGCCCGGTTTCGAGCTTGAGAGATCAATGGGTTACGCCCGTTTAATGGTTGACGGCTTGGCCCAGGAGGACTATCAGCCGTTCGTTCGTTGGAAAAACGACCGCGAACGACTTCGAAACCGGCAAATAAGCCATGGGCAGTACCCACTTCGGTGAGGTTGACACGACGGCTTTCGTGTCGCTTCGACCGGCAAGTATAAAAACCGTGCGCGGCGTCGACGGCTGCGTGGTGGCAAGCGACCGCGGATAGCGATCTCTTTCCAACGCTCACGCCGAAACCCGCCAAGCGCGGTGAGGAGGTGAGCGATGGTCACAAGACTGGCAAAAAACGCGAACAGTGATCACCGGCGTGCTCCGCCGGCTGACGTCGTCCGCGAGAACGTCGGCGCGCTGACGGATGCGGAAGCGCTTGCCGTGCGTATTGCGCCGTCCGAAGTTTCACATACACCTTCACATGCGCCTCACCATGCGAGCAGCCCGCGGCCTGTACGCAATGAACTCGACCGGCTCTACGCCTCGCTCGCCGCGGTAACGGCCGAGGACCATCCGCGGACGGCGCGGCTCCTCGCTTCGAGCACCCGCAAAATAGCGCAGAAGGTGATCGAAGAAGCTGGCGAGGTCGCGCTTGCGGCCGTCAAGCACAACGACCGCGCCATCGTACGCGAGAGCGCCGACTTGCTCTACCATCTCGCGGTGTTGTGGCGGCGCGCGGGCATCGGCTCCGACGACATCTGGGCGGAAATGCGCCGCCGCGCCGACAGCCTCGGCATTGCCGAGAAGCTGCCGAAGGTCGTGTCGGCCGCGGGCGTTTCGGCCCGGCGGCGTCCATAAGCAAAAACGGCCGGCAAAATCTCCGGCCGTTTTCATTTTGACAAACAGAAAGCGAACTATTCGGCCGCTTGCAGCATCGGGCGTGAGGCGAGGTCGAAGCGATCCGCGTTCATCGCCTTGGTCCACGCCGCCACGAAGTCATTCACAAACTTCTCCTTCGAGTCCGCGCACCCATAAACTTCCGCGAGCGCGCGCAGCTGCGAATGCGAACCGAAGATCAAGTCGACACGGGTGCCGGTCCACTTGACCGCATTCGTCTTCCGGTCGCGGCCCTCGTACACGCCATCGGAGCCGGCGGGCTGCCATTGCGTGCTTATGTCGAGCAGGTTGAGGAAGAAGTCGTTCGTCAGCGTCTCGGGCTGTTTGGTGAAGACGCCGTGCTTGGACTGTCCGGCATTTGCGCCCAGGACGCGCAGGCCGCCGACGAGGACCGTCATCTCGGGCGCCGTCAGCGTGAGCAATTGCGCCCGATCCACCAATGCCTCCTCAGGCGCCATGAACTGCTTGCCGCTGAGATAGTTGCGGAATCCGTCGGCACGCGGCTCGAGTGGAGCGAAGGACTGCGCGTCGGTCTGCTCCTGCGACGCATCCATACGCCCCGGCGTGAAGGGGACCTTCACATCGATCCCGGCGTCCTTCGCGGCCTTCTCCACCGCAGCGCAACCGCCGACAACGATGAGGTCGGCGAGGGAGACCTTCTTGCCGCCGGTGGCCGAGGCGTTGAATTCCTTCTGGATCGCTTCGAGCTTCGAAAGCACCGTCGCGAGCTGCTTCGGCTGGTTGACCTCCCAATCCTTCTGCGGGCTAAGGCGAATGCGCGCGCCGTTCGCGCCGCCGCGCTTGTCGGAGCCGCGGAACGTCGACGACGACGCCCAGGCGGTCGAGACGAGTTGCGACACCGACAGGCCGGACGCGAGGATCTTGGCCTTCAGAGTGGCGATGTCCTTTTCGTCGACCAGCGGATAATTCGCCGCCGGAATCGGGTCCTGCCAGATCAACGTCTCGTTCGGCACGAGCGGGCCGAGATATCGCTGGATCGGGCCCATGTCGCGGTGCGTGAGCTTGAACCACGCGCGCGCAAACGCGTCCGCGAACTGGTCTGGATGCTCGTAGAAGCGCCGCGAGATCTTCTCGTAGGCCGGGTCGAACCGCAGCGCCAGGTCGGTGGTCAGCATCGTCGGCAGACGCTTCTTCGACTTATCGTGCGCGTCCGGGATTGTGGCTTCGGCACCTTTCGCCTGCCACTGATAGGCACCAGCCGGGCTCTTCGTCAGCTCCCATTCGAACTTGAACAGGTTGTCGAAGAAGTGGTTGCTCCACTTCGTCGGCGTCTGCGACCAGGTGACTTCCGGGCCGCCGGTGATGGCGTCAGCACCAAAGCCGGTGCCATGCTTGCTCTTCCAGCCGAGGCCCTGATCCTCGATCGAGCCGCCTTCCGGCTCCGCGCCTATCAGTGACGGATCGCCGGCGCCATGGGTTTTGCCGAAGGTGTGGCCGCCGGCAATCAGTGCGACGGTCTCCTCGTCGTTCATCGCCATGCGGAAGAACGTCTCGCGAATGTCCCTGGCCGCCCCGACCGGATCCGGCTTGCCGTTCGGCCCTTCCGGATTGACGTAGATCAGACCCATCTGAACCGCGCCGAGCGGTTCAGCAAGTTGGCGTTCGCCGCTGTAGCGTTCGTCGCCCAGCCACGTCCCTTCGGGACCCCAGTACAGCTCTTCGGACTCCCAGACGTCGGCGCGGCCGCCCGCGAAACCGAATGTCTTAAAGCCCATCGACTCAAGGGCGACGTTGCCGGTGAGAACCATCAGGTCGGCCCAGGAAAGTTTCCGGCCATACTTCTGCTTGATCGGCCACAGCAGCCGGCGCGCCTTGTCGAGGTTCGCGTTGTCCGGCCAGCTGTTGAGGGGCGCGAAACGCTGCTGGCCGGCTCCGGCACCGCCGCGACCATCGGTTATGCGGTATGTGCCCGCACTGTGCCACGCCATGCGGATGAATAGTCCACCGTAGTGTCCGAAGTCCGCAGGCCACCAATCCTGCGAGTCCGTCATCAAGGCATGGAGGTCCTTGATCACGGCTTTGAGGTCGAGGCTCTTGAATTCCTTGGCGTAGTCGAACGCTTCGCCCATCGGATCGGACTTGAGTGAGTTGTGGTGGAGCACACCAATGTTCAAATGGTTCGGCCACCAGTCGCGATTCACCCGGCCGCCCGAGTGCAGGACCGGGCACTTGCCTGCGCTCTCGTCATCAGTCTTTGCGTCCATGTCCGTCTCCGATCGTGTTTTGTATTTTGTTGAACCATTATGACTTCTGGGAGTTGCTGCCGACGAGATTCCAGGCCTTCCTCGATTATCAGAGCCGCGCTCGGCGACGAGAGGGCCGACGCTCGTTGTCAATGTGGCCTGTCGGCCATGTCTTCGTCCTCACGGCGGGGGCTGCCGGGGTACAGCTTATGTAGGTGCTTGCGGCGATCACGTCTAATCGTATTGATTGTGACATTCGATAAGTTTAGCTTATCGCAGTGATCACCTTGCGTCAGCTTCGCTATTTGACCGCACTCGCGCGCCACCGGCATTTCGGCCGGGCGGCGGAGGACTGCGCCGTCACCCAGCCGGCCTTGTCGATGCAGGTGCGCGAGCTCGAGCGCGAGATCGGCGCCCAACTGGTGGAGCGGCGGACTGGCGACATCGCCCTCACCGAAACCGGCCTCGAAGTTGCGCAACGCGCCGAGCATATTCTGGCCGCCACCCGCGACCTCGTCGACTTCGCCCGCCACCGCGGCGTGCTCACCGGCAAGCTTCGCCTTGGCATCATCCCGACCCTGGCGCCCTATGTTTTGCCGCAGCTATTGCCGCGGCTGCAGAGCGCCTATCCCGAGCTGCGTCTGGAAGTACGCGAGACCCAGACCAAGACATTGCTGGAGGAACTCGCCGGTGGCGATCTCGATGCCGTCGTGTTGGCCCTGCCGGCCGACCGCGCCGATGTGGAAACACTGCAGCTGTTCGACGATGCGTTCCTGCTCGCGCTCCCGGCCGCCGATCCCCTACCGGCACAGAAGCGAGTCACGGTCGAGGATGTCGATCAGCATCGGCTCATTCTTTTGGAGGAAGGACACTGCCTGCGCGATCAGGCGCTAGCCTTCTGCGCGGCGCCAAGTCGCGACGCGCCGGCCAGTCTCGGCGCGACCTCGCTTTCAACCGTGATGCAGATGGTGGCGAACGGCTA
>Ga0182024_10011811_pt1 | contig 17430 bp, 20 predicted proteins | sample P32metaG_FD_120480 | JGI IMG/M metagenome (GOLD analysis project Ga0182024, IMG submission 120480) | Permafrost microbial communities from Stordalen Mire, Sweden - P3-2 metaG (Illumina Assembly) | ecosystem: Environmental > Terrestrial > Soil > Wetlands > Permafrost | place: Sweden: Stordalen... | reverse complement strand
CTCAATTCATCCACGCCCAGAATCGCAATGATGTCCTGCAAGTCGCGATAGCGCTGCAACATCGTCTGGACCTTGCGGGCGATGCGGGCGTGCTCTTCGCCGACGATCAACGGATCCAGCGCGCGGCTGGCCGATGCCAATGGATCAACGGCGGGATAGATGCCCTTGGCGGCGATCGAGCGCTCCAGATAAATAAACGCGTCCAGATGCGCGAAGGCGTTGGCGGGCGCGGGGTCGGTCGGGTCATCGGCCGGCACATACACCGCTTGCACCGAGGTGATGGCCCCGCGCTTGGTGCTGGTGATTCGTTCCTGCAGTTCGCCCATCTCCGTCGCCAGCGTGGGCTGATATCCGACCGCGCTGGGCATGCGCCCCAGAAGGGCGGACACCTCGGAGCCGGCCTGGGTGAAACGGAATATGTTGTCGATGAACAGCAGCGTGTCGGCGCCGGTATCGTCGCGGAAATACTCGGCCATCGTCAGAGCGCTCAGGGCCACGCGAAGGCGGGCGCCCGGCGGCTCGTTCATCTGGCCAAAGACCATCACCGTCTGATCGATGACGTGTTTGCCGGTGTTGCCGATCTGGGCTTCCTGCATTTCCAGCCAAAGATCGGTCCCTTCGCGGGTGCGCTCGCCCACGCCGGCGAACACCGAGAACCCGCCATGCTGCTGCGCGATACGCGCGATCAGTTCCTGGATGACGACCGTCTTGCCCAGCCCCGCGCCGCCGAAGAGGCCCGCCTTGCCCCCGCGAAGAAACGGGGTTAGCAGATCGATCACCTTGATGCCGGTTTCAAACACTTCCGCTTTGGGCGTCAGATCGACGAATTCCGGCGGCTCGCGGTGGATGGGCCGGCGTTCCTTGGCGTCGACCGGCCCGCGATTGTCGATCGGCTCGCCTAGAAGATTGAAAACCCGCCCCAAGGTCTCCTTGCCAACCGGAACAGTCAGCGAAGCGCCGGTATCCACGCAATCCATTCCGCGACGAAGGCCGTCAGTGCTGCCCAGCGCCACCGCCCGCACGCGACCACCCCCAAGGTGCTGTTGCACTTCACCCGTGACGTGAATGTGATGGCTCAACGCATCGCCTCCGGGCGTGCCCTCGTGGCCCTGGACGTCGCCCTTGGTAGCCGAGTCGACCACGACCGCATTATAGATTTCGGGAAGTTGATCTTCGGGATACTCAACGTCGAACGTCGAGCCGATCACCTGCGAAATTTTTCCGGTCGCTGGCATGAAGGGTTTCCTCCTGGTTCGGATGCATTCCGCCGAGGCGCTCTTACACACGCTTCAATGAGCGCCGCCCGACGGGGCAAGGGATTGTACAAATCCTTCACAAACCGGCAAGCCTCCCGCGCGCCGCTTGTCTGCGTTGCCGATCTGGGCTATTGACGATCGGCCAGCCGCACCGCAAAGTATGTGTGCCATGGAAGGTGGTGAGCCATGCCAGTGATTCTTGTCATCGATGACACGCAGCTGGCGCGCGAGACCGTTGCCAAGCTGCTGGAGTACGAGGGGTTTCAAACCGTTCGTGCCGCCAATGGGAAAGAGGGGTATGCCACCCTCTATAACCAGACGCCCGATCTGGTCCTCCTGGACCTGATGATGCCGGAAATGGACGGCATCACATTCTTGCGCATGCTCCGTCACAGCCCGCGGTGGGAGAATCTTCCCGTTATCGTTCTGACCGGCGTTAACGACGATGACCGGCTCATCGCCCGTGCCAAAGCGCTTCGCATTGACGATCTGGTTCCCAAAGCTACCTTCGGTTTTGAAGACCTGCTGATGCGGGTGAAGAAAGCCATTTCCGACAGGACGATCAAGGTCAACTGATCTGAGGGCTTTGGGCGACGGCGACATGCAGCGCCTCGGCCACCTCAGCCATGAGCGTCGCCCAATCGCGACGCCGCTGTTGTCGGAACAGACGCATCGTGGGATACCACGGCGAATCAGAACGTCGCAGCATCCACCGCCAATCCGCGCAACGCGCCAACAGATTCCAGACCGGCCGGCCCATCGCGCCGGCCAGATGCGCCAGCGCGGTGTCGACGGATATCACCAGGTCCAGATTAGAAATCACCGCCGCGGTAACGTTGAAATCCGATAACCGCGGCGCCAGGTCGATCAGCTTCATCCCGGGCGGGACGGCGCCGGCCGGCTGGTTGGCGACGTCTTTTTGCAAGCTGTAAAAAGTCACTCCCGGTACCTGTGCCAGCGGCGCAAAACTCGAAAGCATGGTGGAGCGATTGTGGTCGTTGGCATGGGTAGGGCGTCCGGCCCAGGCGATGCCTACCTTGAAATTCGCATCGTTCTGGAAAAATCGTTTCCATTCCGCCACGCGATCCGGCTCGGCCCGTAAATAGGGTACGCCGACCGGGATCGCCTCCAGCGTCGTTCCACACCACAACGGAACGCTCATCAGCGCGCACGCCAAATCAAACGGCGGCGGCTTTGATCCCGCGGGCATCAGGCCGCTCACGCCATCCAGCGTTTTAAGTATTCCGATCAATTCGGGAACCACTTCCAGCAGAACTCTGGCGCCGCGGCTGGCCAACAGCGGTGCGTATCGGCAAAACTGCAGGATATCGCCGTAACCCTGCTCGACGTAAAGCAGAAGCTTCTTGCCTGTTATTTCGCCGCCAGTCCAATGCGGGGCGTTGGGAAATCGCTGTTTTTCGAAAACCGTTTTTTTCCACCGCCACTCCTGCTCGCGCCAGCCGCGCTGCAGTTGTCCCGACATCAGTAGCGACAATCCCAATCCATCGTGAGCATTCGCGTGATTGGGGTCGAGTTTTATCGCCTTCTCAAATGCGGCGATGCTGGCGCCCAGGTCGCCCTGGTCGGCGTAGCAGATTCCCAGATTGGCGTGGGTATCAGCCAGGTTGGGATCAAGTTGCAGCGCCTTTTTGCACGCATCGTACGATTCCATTTCCCGTCCGCATGCGAACAGCGCGACGCACAGCGTGTTGTAAAATCCCGCATCGTTCGGATTCAGCTCGATCGCCCGCTTCACCAGCGGCATCGCCGCCGCATACTGCTTGGATTGGCAGGCGATAGCGCCCAGATTATGCAGCGCGTATGCATGATTCGGACTGGCCTGCAGGATCTTGCGATAAAGTACCTCCGCGTCGGCCAATCGGTTGGCCATGTGATGCTTTACCGCGATTTCCATGGCTTGCGCGATGGTGACATTCTGATCCGTCATGGCAAGCAAGACCCCTTAATCGATCGCAACGTGGGATTTTACTTCTTCAGGAAATTCGCCAGCAGCCGCTCACCCTGCTCCGTCAAAAAGCTTTCCGGATGATATTGCACGCCCTCCAACGGCCAGGTGGTGTGACGCACGCCCATGATCTCATCGTGATCCGTCCAACTGCTGATTTGGTATTCCGGCGGGAGCGTGCCGTTGCGGATGATCAGGCTGTGATAGCGAGTGGCCGTGAAGGGATTGGGCATTCCGGCGTAAATGGTCTTGCCGTCGTGATGAATTTGATCGGTTTTGCCATGCATGAGCCGGGCGGCGCGCTCGACGATCGCCCCGCTGACGAACCCGATGCACTGGTGCCCCAGGCAAACGCCCAGGATCGGCACCTTGGGGCCGAAGTGCCGGATAATGTCGTTGCTGACCCCACCTTCCCGCGGCGTGCAGGGGCCGGGCGATATGACAATGTGCGTCGGGTGCAGTGCTTCGATTTGATCCACCGTGACTTTGTCGTTGCGGAAAACCTCCATCTGGCGGCGCGGATCGACTTCGCCCAGCTTCTGCACCAGGTTGTAGGTGAACGAATCGTAGTTGTCTATCAGGACCAACATTAGCAATAGCCTAAGAAGGAATTGCACAAAGCGAAAGAGGCACAACCTGGCCCTTCACGGAGCGACGGATGACCCAAGAGCCGCAAAAAATCGACTTGTTGAAATTACCCTGGCTCCGTAACGTATTAGTGTGGCCAATGGCGGGTTGCCACGGCGGCAAAAGGATGTCCAAAAACACGTCCAAAGATCAATTGGTCGTCATTCGCATCGAGGGTATGCATTGCCATAACTGCGAGCAGAATATCAAAAAAGTCCTCGGTACTGAACAGGGCGTTCACGAGGTTGAGGTGGATTTCAACAGCGGTCAAGCGTCGGTGCTTTTCAATCGCAGCGCGGTACCCGTAAAAAAGCTGATGGAGTTGATTAACCAGGCCGGCTATCGAGCCGTCAGCTTCACGCAGAGCTCAACCTCATAAATCGAGTCGCCGCTCATTGAACTTGCCCCAGGATTTGAGGCTTGCCCGTAGGCGCCTCGGTGCCGCCGGCGGGTTCATCCGTGACGGCCAGAGTGACCGCGGCGCCGCCAGGCAGTGGCGGGACAGGCCCCAGGAGCGTCGCGGCGCCCTGTTTGTTTACATTGAAAGTGCCCTCGGGAATTTTCTTCGCGTCGCTGATCACCCACAACTCGTACGTCTTGCCCGCTCCCGGCGGTTTCATCCCGGTGGTGAAGAAGTACCACTTGCCGTTCCGTCCGTCGATGAAGACGCGACCCACTGCGTCGGGCTGCGCTGCGCCGGTCAACTGCGCGAACTTCATCCCGTCGAGTTGTGCATGCAGCGAGATCACCTCTCGCTGGAGCAGGGCCAGCGCAACATCGCGCGAATCCGGCCCGGAAGGCGCTGGTCGCCGCGGGGCAAATCGCCAAACCACCAGCAGCGTCACCGCGACCGCCAGCACCGCGGCGATCGCCCCGGACAAAATCGCCCGCTCCCATTCCCGCCCTCCCCGCGGCGCCGGCGACCGCGAGATTGACGGCGCTTTGCCAATCCGTTCCAGCAGGCGCTGGCGGATGGCCGGCGACGGGGAAGGTGCATCTAACCCGAGCCACAGTTGCGCCAGCGTGGCCTCCGCCGCCGCCTGATAACCCCGGCAGGTCGGACATCCCGTGGCCAGATGACGGCGCAGCTGGGCCGCTTCGTCGGCTTCCAACACGCCGGCGGTGTAGAGCAGAAGTAGATCTTCGTTCTCCGAACAACTCACAGGCTTCGTGCGCTCCTATTCATTGATGTTTACGCAAACCATCCCTCAACCGGATGAGACCCTGGCGAATGTAGGTCTTGACCGTCCCCAGCGGCTTGGCCAATCGAGCGGCGATCTGGGTATGGCTCAAACCGTCGAAAAACGATAGTTCCACCGCCTGGCGTTGGATCGGATCCAGAGACTGCATAGCGGCGCGTACCAATTGGCTGCGCTCGTTGCTGAGGGCCTGCTCGGATGGATTGGCCGTACTGACTGCGGCGGTTTGGATTGGGGCATCGGAACGACCGGGCTGCGCCTTGTCGCGATGCGCCGACGAGCGCTGCTTATCGATCGCCCGGCTGCGGGCCAGCATCAGCAGGTACGTCACCGGGGCGCCCCGGCTCGGATCATACCGGGCGGCGCGCGACCAGATTTCCCAAAAGATGTCTATGAGCAATTCTTCCGCCTCGCCCTGGTCGCGCAGTATCCGCAATCCAACCGCGTAAATCAGCGCGCCGTGCCGGTCATACAACATGGCCAGGGCATCGGCGTCGCCATCGGTGATGCGCTGCATCAGATCAAAATCGTCGCAAGCGCCCGCGGAATTTTCCCCGGTTGGGGCCACCTCGATCTCTCCTTCGTCAACTAAAATCGTAACACATTCACGCAGACCCCGCCTGCGCCGCGCCGGGCCGCGGCGGGATCAACCGCGGCGCCAGTTGCTCGGCCAGATCGATCATGCGGCCAAATTCGATCTGGTCAAACGGTCTGGGCGTGAAATCCAGGATCAGAAGCTGCCCATGAAGGAGCAGCCCGATATCCGGCGGCAACAGCGCGGGAGCGGTCGAAGCCGACAGGGAGCGCGCGGCCGCGGCATTGACGCCAAATATCACGAACCGCTGCGTCGCCCCCAACGATGGAAAGCTCGACATCGAGAACAGATCGATGAGGCTGGACGTATGCGCTGTAGGGCGCAGGGCGGTAATCGGCCAATCCTCATCGAGACGGCGCAGCAGCAATTTCCAATGCGGCGCCACCGACCCCGTCCCGGACGCCGACGGAGAATTATCGGTTCGGACCTGCACAATGGCGATCTGACGGCCATGGATCAAAAAATCAATCCTGGGATTGAAGGCCGCCAGAGGAGTCATGAAAACGCTGGCGTCGGGCGCGTTCGCGGGGTCGGCCAGACGAAGGTCGCGCGTTCGCGCCCATTCCGAGAGAATGGCCCTGCGGCGATGGCTGGTTTCGCGACGCACCAACTGCCCAAAAACCCATACCGATGCCGTAAAAATCGCTGCCAACACTCCCAGAGTCAGCAGCGAGATATGGTCGGTCAGAACCTTTGCGGCGGTAAGCATTGGCCCGGCATTGTAAGGACCGCCGATAATTTCCGCAGCCACAGGGGCAATAGGGGGCCGACGGGCCGGTGTGAATCCAGTCCTGGGTTTGTGCCGATAATTCCCATCGTCGCCAAATCAAAAGACTCTATGGACTTTGCGCGCGTTACGAGCCAGATCAAGAAACGCTACAACATCCACGTCAGACGCTGGCGGCGTACCATGAGCGGGAGGGCCTGGCGCGTCTACCATCACGATGGCCGGGTCGTCAACTGGATCGAATCGCCACAGCCCAAGACAGCCATCAGTCTGGCGATCTTTCTGCATGAGGTCGGGCACCATGTCATCGGGTTCGAAAAGTACCGCCGCCGGTGCGAAGAGGAATATTACGTCTGGATGTGGGCGCTAAACGAAATGCGGCGGTTGGGGATCGAGCCCAACGCCAGAGTTCAGCGACGCGTCGAGATTTCGATGCGCTACGCTGTAGGCAAGGCGCTGCGACGAGGGATCAAGGAACTTCCCGCCCTGCTTATTCAGTTCGCGCCCCGGGCGGCGTAAAAAAAGCCGGCCCGATACGGGCCGGCTCTGGAAATGCCTAACAATTGCACTGTTTGTTACACGAGCGGTTCAGGTTCCGGTTCACCTTCCGTGCGCGAATGCACCCGCAGGACCCCGTCTTCCATCACCGTGCGGATCTTCGCCAGCGCCTTGTTCTGAATCTGGCGCACCCGTTCCTTGGTCACGCCGATGATCTTGCCGACTTCTTCCAAGGTCATCGGCGATTCCTCGGCCTGCTGCCAGTTGAAGCGCCGCCGAATCACCGTCTGTTCAACGCTGGAAAGATCGGCCAGGTTACGGTCGACAATGGCCTTGAGCTCGTCGATGCAATCATCTTCGATCTGATCACGACGACGGTCGGCCCAATCACTCTTTTCCATCTCCGGCTCGAATTCCAGCGGGAAACGGGTCCGGTGCTTGGATGCCTTCATCGCAGTGCGGCTGAACGCCTTCAGGATGGCCCGACAGGCGTAGGTGCTGAACTTGAACCCGCGATCGATTGAAAATTTGTCTACCGCTCGGAGCAGGGCCATATTCCCTTCGCTGACAACTTCGGCGAAATCCACTTCTCCAAGCCGCGTCCGCTTCGCCATGGCCAGCACCAAGGCCAGGTTCGTGCGCACCAGATATTCCCGGAAGTGTTCGAACCGGCGATGCCAGTGCATGAAAGACTGGGCGGACGCCAGAGTCAAGCCGAATTTGCGAATCTGCCGCTGCAGGGTGAGCAGGCGTTTCTTCGCATAATTGAAACGGAGGAACATTATCCGCTCCTCCGGCGCCTTCATAAGCTGCGGCGGGGCCGCGCCGTCGGCGGCATCCTCCCGGGTGGGTTGATACCAACTGGTCAGGGGCAATTCGGGCTGGGGATTTTCACTGAACAGCTCATCTTCCACGTGCCTGTGCCGAAATGTGGGGCTGTCCATGTAGCTGTAGTTCTCATTCAAAACCTGCTCGACCTGCGCCCGCAGTGCGCGCGGAATTCGCTCCGTGCGTTGCGGTCGATTTCGATTTAAAGTCATGGTGGCCATGACGGCCTCCTTTCTCTTCTCCCCGTCCGCTCAATAGCAAAATCAATAGCAAACGGCGTTCAATTCCACCGAAATAATACGGTGAGACGCCCTATAAGTTTCATCCTCAACACGTTTACTTCTAAATACTTTAACGAACAAGGCTAAGCGGATATTCCCACCCCGGGCGGATACCCAACTGAAACAATGGACATTATGATGACTTGCGCCGGTAAACGGCTATGGTGGCCCGTTTCTGCCAAAGCAGTTAACCTCCCTGCCAAAATAACCGGCGGCTTGCCCATGCGGAAAAAAATATGCCTAGGCGGAAGCTTTAATCCCATTCATCATGCTCATCTGCTGTGCGGGCGGGCCGCTGCCGAGGCGGTCGGCGCTGCAACCGTCGTTCTCATCCCCAGCGGCCAGGCGCCCCACAAGCACCAAGAGGATATTGCCCCCTCCGAGGATCGGCTGGCGATGTGCCGAGAGGCCGTTGAAAAGGTCCCCGGCTTTGAAGTCGACGACCGCGAAACCCGCCGAGCCGGACCCAGCTTTACAATTCAGACCGTCCGCCAGTTGAAACAGGAGGGATGGGAACAGGTCTGCTGGCTCATTGGCGCGGACATGCTCAATACGCTGCCATCATGGCATCAGCCCATCGCTCTGATCCAGGAGGCCCACCTGCTTATCATGGCCCGGCCGGGCTGGGCTTTTGATTGGGATTCGCTGGGACCGCCGTTCCAGGAGCTGCGCCAGAACGTAGTCCAGGTCCCGCAGATCGACATCAGCGCCACCGAGATCCGCCAGCGCGTGCGGGCCGGCCGGCCCATCGAATACCTGACGCCGCCGGCCGTCTGCCGGTACATTCACGACCGCAAGCTGTATCGATGATGAATCATTTCGACGTCGCCTATTCTCTTGGGGTGGCGGTCAGCAGTCCGTTCTGGCTGGCCAAGCCATCGGCGCGCCGCAAGGTGCTGGGCGCTTTCTCCCAACGCATGGGACGCGTAGCTTCCCGCCAGGCTCCCGGGCCGGCGGTGATGATCCACGCCGTCAGCCTGGGCGAGATCAACGCCACGCGGTCCCTGATCGATCGCTTGCGCCATCGGCGGCCCGGCTTGCAATTCATCGTGTCGGTCTCCACCGAAACTGGATTTGCCCGCGGCCGCGAGCTGTACGGCAACGTGCCGGATGTCACGCTCGTGCGATATCCGTTGGACTTTTCCTCCGCCATTGATCGGCTGCTCGACGCTCTGCGGCCTTCGGTGGTCGTCCTGCTGGAGCTGGAAGTCTGGCCGAATTTCATGAAGCGTTGCGCCCGGCGGCAAATCCCCGTGCTCTTGATCAATGGACGAATCACCCCGGCCAGCTTCCGCAAATACCGGCTGGCCGGCCCCCTGGTGAGGGGCATGTTCGGCCGGATCCAACGGGTTTGCGCCCAGGATTTGACCTACGCGCGGCGGTTCGAGGAATTGGGCGTCCCCCACGATCGGGTCAGCGTTACCGGGACCATGAAGTTCGACACCGCCCAAGTCGTCGATCACCTGGATGGCCAGGAAGAATTGTCCGCGGCCGTCGGCTTGTCCGGTGGCGCGGGGCCAATCTGGGTCTGCGGCTCAACCGGGCCGGGCGAGGAAGATTTGATTCTTCCGATCTACCGCTGTTTGTGCCAACGCTGCGGGAATCTTCGCCTGGTGCTGGTGCCCCGCAAGCCCGAACGCTTCGATGAAGTGGCGGAGCTGATCGGCGCGGCGGGGTTTGAATTGGTTCGCAGATCACAGACCCTCACCCCAACCCTCTCCCGGAATTCCGGGCGCGGGGGAAATGGGCCGCCGGTCGTCCTGGGCGATACCATCGGCGAATTGCGGAAGTTTTATGCCATGGCCGATGTCGTCTTCGTCGGCCGGTCGCTGCTCGACCTGGGCGATCGACAACACGGCAGCGACATGATCGAGCCGGCGGCGCTGGGCAAGCCGGTCATAGTGGGTCCGTTCACCGCCAACTTTGCCGACGCCATGCGGCAGTTCGTTGCTTCCGATGCGATGCTGGTCGTGCAGGATGCACACGCATTGGAAGAATCCGTTGCCCGGCTGCTGGAGAATCCTGCCCAGGCCGCGGCGATCGCGGCGCGGGCCCGCCAGGTCGTCCAGGGCCAGCAGGGCGCCACCGACCGGCACGTCCAGATCATTCTTGACACGCTGGATTCGGTCCCGACGATGGTCCGCCAGCCGTCCCCATGAAATTGCTCAATCGCCTCCAACGCTCCCTCGGTCAATACGCCATCCCAAACTTAACGGTTTACCTGGTCGGGTTTCAGGCATTCACATTTCTTGCGTGCCTGGCCCGCCCGGACCTCGCTGAGCGCATGGTCCTGAGCCACGACCGATTATTTGCCGGCGAATGGTGGCGGCTGTTTTCGATGATCCTGTTGCCACCGCGCATGAACGCCCTCTTTGCCGCATTCGCGCTTTACATCTTCTACATGATGGGCACGGCGCTGGAACAAAATTGGGGAACGTTCCGATATAACGTTTACCTGCTGGTCGGATACCTGGCGACCCTCCTGGCGGCGCTGATTCCCCATTCGGTGGTCGGCAACACTTACCTGATGGCCTCGGTGTTTCTCGCCTTCGCCTGGCTCTATCCGGATTTCCAGTTCCTTTTGTTTTTCATCATCCCGGTCAAGGTGAAGTGGCTGGGCGTGCTGACCTGGATTGGATATCTGGTGGCCCTGGCCGACGGAGATGGGTCAACCCGGGCGCAAGTGCTGGCCGGTTGTGTAAACTTCGCCCTATTTTTCCACCAGGACATCGTGCAATGGATACGCACTCGAAAGCGAATGGCCAAATCCAGCATGGCCCGCGCCCGCAACAGCGACGCCAAGGCCCCGATGCACGTATGTCAAGTCTGCGGAGTCACCGAAAAATCGAACCCCCAAATGGAATTCCGCTACTGCCCGCTGTGTACCGGTACGCCGGCTTATTGCATCGATCACATCCATAATCACCAGCATCGGTAGCATGAGAATGACCAATTCGTCATCCGAATTTCGTCAGTTCCCTGTAACCTTGGCCAACTGACAGTTAGGACACTTCGCTTCCAGGCATGGCTCGACGTGGGCCGTTGCGTTGCCTTCGTGCAGGGCCAGTTCGATTTCGTATTCGATGCTGCTGGCCGCCTCGTGGGCGGTGCGGATGTCCCACCACGCGGGCGCCAGGATGTGGAAGTCAACCCAGTGATACCGTCCGCTGTGGCGATGCCGCAGCTTGTGATAGCTGCAAATCCGCGGCTCCTTGCCCTCCGGACCGATGTGCGCGTCCAGGATGCGGCGCAGCAGGTTCTGGTCTGTGGCATCCTGCTCGTCCATCAATCCGCCCGCCGAACGCCGGACCAGCCGTAGTCCCATCAGCGCGATATACACGGCGACGAGCAAGGCGGCTGCGTTGTCCACCCATTGCCATCCCGTCAGGCGAACAATGAAAATCGCGGCCAGGACGACGACGCTGTCGATGGCGTCGGCCATCAGGTGGGTCCCGCTGGCCTCCAGCGTCAGTGCCCCCAATCTTCGTCCCCGGTACCACAGATAGAACCCGAACCCGCCGTTGAGAAGCAGGGCGCCGCTCAAGAGCATCAACCCCGCGCCAAGTTGCCCAGTCGCCGACGGCCGGTGCTGCCATAGTCCCACACCGACCTTGCCGACGATCAGCACGGAGGCCAATAGGATCATGCTGCCTTCCAGCCCCGCCGAGAAAAACTCGATCTTGCCGTGTCCATAGGGGTGTCCCTTGTCCGCCGGCCGATGTGCCAGAACGATTGAATACGTCGCAAAACTTGCCGCCAGCACGTTGACCACCGTTTCCAGGGCATCCGAATAAATCGCGTTGGATCGAGTCAGGAAGTAGGCGGTGAACTTGACCACCAGCAGCAGAATGCTCACGCAAAGTGAGATAAGCGCCGCGCGCACTTCGACCCCGAAACTAATCGATCGGCCCGTAATTGTGCTGGCGACTGCCATCAATCCTTCCAAAGCGTTATCCAGCGCTCAGATCGTATCAGATGTTGGGTTGCGCGCGAGTCAACCGGCGGCCGGCCCATAATTACAAGCGTCTTGCAACTGGGCGTTTAGGCGCTGCCCAGCGCTTGAAAATCCGTGTAGAGTGTAATAATGTATTCTTGTCCGTTGACCGACGAGGAATGGAGTACCGCGGAGGTCAGATGAATAGACTCGGCAGGGACGGCCGCACCGTATCCAGGCTGTGGTCTGTACGAAAATGGGTCGCTTCACGGATGGGCAATACGCGTCATGAACGGCGCGTCGCTGCGATTGCCAGCGCCCTTGTGAAAATCTTCCAGCCTTTGCATACCCTTACTCGCGCGGATCTCAGGTTGCTGCGCCTGGCTGCGCTCGTCCACGATGTCGGGCGCTGCGTCAGTGACAAGCATCATCCATCCATTGGCGCCCGGATGATTCTGGACAACGCGGCCCTCCCGTTGAGAAAGCGCGAGCGCCGAGCTCTGGCTTACCTGACATTGCACCACCGAGGCCAGGATCGTGATGTCCGCGGCGGCGCCATCCTTCGCTCCAGGGATGATGCTTCACGCTTGCTGATGCTTCTGGCATTCCTCCGAGCGGCCGATGCGTTGGACAGCCGCTCGCTCCCCGCCCCGCGGCTGCAATTTGCGTTGCGAGGCCGGCGCTTGCGCATCGCCTGTCGATTCCGTGGGGATTCGGACAAAGTGCGCCGGGCTTTCTCCCGTCGTAAGAAGTTCCGCCTTTTGGAGAAAATGTTCGATTGCCGCGTCGAAGTGGCGATCGAGATCCAGCGCCGCCTGCGCCTCGTCGCATAATTGTTTATCCGGCGGCCCATGCCCGCCGGTCACATCATATTATCGAGTTGCAGAATCCTGATCGCCTGCGGCCGCGTCGCCACCGGCACAGTTTCTTCGCTTAGCCGCCAACCCCGCCGACTAATCCACGGCACGAACGCCTCGCCGCTCTGGCGTCCTGGTTCTGCCAGCAATACGCGGCCGTCCTGCGCCAGGTGCGCTCTGAAGAATTCGCAAAGGAATTCCCACTGCCCGCGTTCGTAGACAATGTCGGCGCCCAGGATCAGGTCGAATCGCTCATCCAGGCGGTCATGGCGCCAATCCAGCCGCCGCACGCGCGCCCGCGCCGCGAACGGCACCGTGTTCAGCCTGGCAAACAGCAGTGCGTACGGTTCCAGATCGACCAGGAGAACCTTCGCCCCCAACGCCGCGGCCACCGCGCCGCACAGGCCCATCCCGCAGCCCAAATCCAGCACCCGTATTCCTGGCGCCCGCGGTCTTCTTGCCAGGATTTGGGCAAGACCGCCGGCGCTGTCCCAAAGCTCCGCCCAGTACGGCAGGTGCGGCGTCTCGTACAGCGGGGGCTGGCCGTCGCGATGGCGCCGATCTTCCTCGGCCACCGCGTCGTCCAGCACGCGGTTGGGATCGGCGATGCGCGTGAATTGCACAACCGCCTGACCGAAGCACAATTCCGACGTGATGGTTTGCCAGCGCTGGTGAATTCGCCGCAGCAGTCGTTCCCGAAGCCGCCAGGAATTGCGTCGCTGCTCGGGAGAGCTGACCGTCACGTTCATCTTCCCATTCTCGGAGGCGGCAAAACCGGCGCGATCGATGCGTTGCCCATGGCTTGCACCCACACCGCCCAGAGCGCTACCGTGGCAACGACAATCATTGCGCAACAGACCACAAATGTGAGAATCGGTCCAACCACCGCGCCACCGGGCCGCACCCGCAGCCGGCCCCGCGCCGCGGCTATCCATAACATCAACATCCACACCACCGCCGCCAGCGCGCCCAGAGGAATCTGCCCGTAACTGCCGGGGATTAACGCCAGCAGGCTGGGGCTTGTCGAATATGCAATGACGTTGTAGGCCAGCACCGGCGGGAAGTTTTGAGTCATGTCGAAGGAGAGCGCTTTGTAAAAGATGATGCCCACGATCTTGGCCAGCACCACCACGCCCACGCCAGCCGCCACGGCTTCCAGCGCCGTATTGATCATGTACTGGTTGGCGCTGAAATCGATTTTTGCGTTATTTCGGTAGAGCGTGAAGTAATCGAAAACGGATTGGATCACCATCGCCAGCACCCAGACGATCCCGATCGCATAGGTAAATGCGGTGGCGTCCTTGGGGGTTTCGGGCCGTCGCAGGTCTTTGAGCATCTTGACCGGCCCGAACATCATCGAGACGGCGGTCTTAAAAAACCCGCCCACGACGCCAACCGATCCGCGGTCCTCCCAGGGTATCCCAGGTCCCGGGACCATTAAATCGACGAATTCCGCCTGTTTTTTTTCATCCAACGATCGGATATGCACGTCCTGCGGCGAGGTATACTTGGCCATGAACACTCCACAATACGAGGTGTGCTCCGATCTTATCCGATAACAAGGTGAAGATCATCCCGGTATATGGCTTGCTTTACATCTCACGCTTGCGTTTGATATCTTTGTTCGTGGGCTGTGGTGCGTTAAGCCGCGATTCGGAGTCAATAATGGGCAAATGGATCATGTTATTGGCCCTGATGGCGGTGGGCTGTAGCGCCAAGCTGGAGAGCGGCTACGATCCTAAACCGCTCAACATGTCGTTGGCGGAACGCCGGGCCCTGTATGCCGACCCCTACAGCCAGCAGGCCCAGGAAGCCCTGCAGGATCAGGGCACGCAATCGCAAATGCACAAGCCCGGTACGCCCTGAGACCCGCGCCGCGTTTGAATGGCCCCGGCCGCGGGCATAGCATCATCAGGTGGTAGCCTTGGCCCCGATCGATCCCAATCAGTTTGTTGAGCTTGTCGAGCCTCTTCTGGCCCGACAGGACCTTCCCGGGTTGCTTTCACTTCTTAAAAGCCACTGGCAGCCCGAGGAAATCCGCTGCCTCCTGCGCGGCGAGCACGTGGATGCCAAGAAGGTCGCCCTGCTGGCGCTGGCGCTGGTCGGTCCCTGCTGTTGCACCGAAGAGCTTTCATCCCAGCTCAAGGATAAGGACCCGGTCATATATCAACTGGCCGAACACGCGCTGTGGGCGATCTGGTTCCGCGCCGGCAAAACGCCCGAGGCCAATGAGCTGGTCTGCCGCGGCGCCCAGGCGCTCAGCGACCGAGATTTGCCCGGAGCGATCAAGCTATTCAATCTGGCGATTCGAAGCGACCCGGATTTCGCCGAAGCCTATAACCAGCGCGCCATCGCCCATTACCTCGCCGAGGATTACCCCAAAAGCATAGCGGATTGCCGTCGCACCATTTGCCGGATGCCCTGTCACTTCGGCGCCTGGGCCGGGTTGGGCCACTGCCACGCACATCTCAATCAGATTCCCCAAGCCGTGGAATGTTATGAAAAGGCGATGGCCATCAATCCCCACATGGATTGCGTTCGCGAAACCGTGATGGAGCTGCGAAAACGCCTCTGAGCGCCCTGCCCCAGGATTCTGCTCAGATATTACGGATATGAACGCCAGCGCGCCCATCACCCATGCATTGATCAACGCCGTGCGGCGGCGCATCATCCTGCTGCGAATCGCTGAGTCTATCGGCGTGGGTTGCGCGGTGGCGTCCGTCGTGGGCTTGGCGCTGATGCCCATCGTCTGGTGGCGCGGAAGATCGGAGCTGACAATGGCCCAAGCGTTGTTGGCCCTGGGGGCGGTATGTGGAATGGTCTGGGGCTTTGCCTCTCGCCCCACGCGTTTGCATGCCGCAGCCGAAGCGGACCGGCAATTGGGCCTGGATGATCTTTTGGGAACCGTGCTGCTTCTTTGTCAGTCGCCCACTGAAAATCTGACCACGCCGCAATGGCGGCAAACTCTGCTGGCAATCAGCGAGGCCCGCTGCCGTCAGTTGCGGGCATCGGCCGTCATCGTCAACCGTCTGGGCGTGCGGACATGGGGCGGCATTGGCGTGTTGGTCGCCGGATTACTCACGCTATGTCTGTTCGTTGCGCAACCACCGGATTCCCGCGCTTCGGTTGGCCTGGAGGGCCAGGACGCGCTGCATGAATCCACGCCGCCCGGCTCGCAGGACATGGCCGATCACGCTGCCGCTGTCCACCCGGGCCGGCCGCCGGGGAGCGGCGGGGTGGATCAGGATTTTCATCGTAATCTGCCCAATGACCAAGCCGCGCTCGATTCCACCGATTCATTCACAAATAACGGCCGGCCCGGTGATGCGATGCGGTCGGGCAGTGGCGATCATGGCCAGGGCACCGGCATGGCCCGCACCAGCGCACGCTCGCATGTGGAGTTGGGACCGCAAAGCGCGGGCGATTCTGGTTCCGCGGCCGCAGGCCTTTGGGGCGCCGGCGACGGCAGGGCCGATGCGTTGGCCAAAGGAATCGGCCCGACAGGTAATTCGGTCGCATCCCCCGATGGCCACCCACCGGAGGTTGCACCGCCCTGGCAAGCGCCGCAATGGAGCGCCGACACCAAGGCCGCGCAGGAAGCGATCCGCACCGGCCGCGTGCCCGATTCCGCCGCCGACCTGGTTCACGATTATTTCCAGCGGGACTGATCGCCGGTGAGCAGTTCGTACGCCTCGATGTATCGGCGGCGTGTTCCGGCGACGACTTGCGGCGGCAGGGCGGGGGCGGGCGGGGTCTTGTTCCAGTCCAGTTTTTCCAGGTAGTTCCGTACAAATTGTTTGTCGAAGCTTTCCTGATCGCGCCCGGGCGCGTACTGCGCGGCCGGCCAGAATCGGCTGCTGTCGGGCGTCAGAACCTCGTCGATCAGGATCAACGTGCCATCGGGCAGGCGCCCAAATTCGAATTTGGTGTCGGCGATGATCACACCGCGCTGCCGCGCATGTTCGGCGGCACGGGCATACAAATCGATCGTCCGATCCCTCAACGTCTTGGCCGTTGGCTCACCCACGCGTGATATCATCTCCTGGTAACTGATATTGATGTCGTGGCCCGATTCTTCCTTGGTGGCCGGTGTGAACAGTGGCTGGGGAAGCTGATCGCATTGCCGCAGGCCGGATGGGAGGCTGATGCCGCAGATCGTTCGCGATTGCTGATATTCCTTCCAACCCGATCCGGCCAGGTATCCACGCGCGACACATTCGATGGGAACCACCTCAGCCTTTTTCACCAGCATCGAACGATCGCTGATCTGCTGCGCCCATGGCCGCAGCTCGCCGCGTTGTTCGGCCGGCTGGGCGCTGATCAGATGATGCTCAAATTGTCCGGCGAACTTTTCGAACCAGAACAGGCTTAGCGCCGTGAGAATTTTTCCCTTGTCGGGAATTCCGTTGGGCATGACGCAGTCAAATGCGCTGATGCGGTCGGTAGCGACGATCAGCAGTTGCTCGCCTAGATCATACACGTCCCTCACCTTGCCGCGCCGAACGGGAAACGGAAGAGTTGATTCCAGAAGAGCCGGATCCATTCACGCAGGATAAACCACGCGCCCCCTCGACGCAAAGTATTCCGACACATTTGAGCCGTCGCGCGGGTCTGCTAAGATGCGACGGCAATTTATGTCGATCAAGTTTGAAATCTATCGCG
>Ga0182024_10011810_pt1 | contig 17430 bp, 16 predicted proteins | sample P32metaG_FD_120480 | JGI IMG/M metagenome (GOLD analysis project Ga0182024, IMG submission 120480) | Permafrost microbial communities from Stordalen Mire, Sweden - P3-2 metaG (Illumina Assembly) | ecosystem: Environmental > Terrestrial > Soil > Wetlands > Permafrost | place: Sweden: Stordalen... | reverse complement strand
GTCGGCGACGGCGAAGCCGGCGAACAGCATGACCACCTCGGAGGGGATCGGGATGCAGGCCGAGCCGATCGCCATCAACGCGAAGACCCCGGGCAGCCCAGCGTCGCGCACAAAGTGCGAGGTGGTGTTGACCAGCGACTCGGAGATCGATGCCAGGACGAGCATGCGCCGGGCAACGATACCGTCCCCTTTCAGATGCGCGTTTGGATCGACCTGACGAACAGCCCGCACGTGCTCGTGATGCGACCCGTGATCGAGTGCCTGCGCGCGGACGGCCACGAGGTGAAGGTGACCGCGCGCGACTTCGCGCAGACGCTCGCGCTGTGCGAGCGCTTGGGGATCGAGCACACGGCGATCGGACACCACCGCGGGGAGCGACTGACGGCGAAGGCGACGGGACTCGCCGCGCGCTCTGGCGCGCTCGTGCGCTGGGCGAGATCGGAAGCCGGCCGTTCCGGAAGCCACCCACCGAGAGCCCACCCACCCGGAACCCGTTCGTCCCGGTCCTTCGATATCGCACTCGGCCACGGCTCGAATGACCTGAGCGTGGCAGCCGCGCTGCTGAGGGTGCCGAGCGCGACGATGTTCGACTACGAGTGGGCGACGGTGCAGCACAACGTCAACTGCCGCTTGGCGCGCGCGGTCGTGGTGCCCGACGCGATCCCGCCGGCGCGGTTGGAGCGGTATGGCGCGAAGGGCAAGGTGCGCGCGTACGCGGGTCTGAAGGAGGAGTACTACCTGGCGGACTTCGAGCCCGACCCCGTGGTGCTCAATGAGTTGGGCCTCGACGAGACGCGTCCGATCGTCGTCGTGCGCACGCCGCCGCAGGTGTCGCTTTATCACCGCTTCGAGAACGACCTGTTCGCGCGGGTGCTCGAGCATCTCAGGGAGGCCGCCGCGACGGACGGTGTGCAGCCGGTGGTGCTGCCGCGCGTGGAATCCCAGCGCGAGCAGTTGGCCCGCGTGCCTGGCTTCGTGCTGCCCGCGCGGGCGATCGACGCACAATCGCTGATCGCGTATGCCGACCTGGTGATCTCCGCGGGCGGAACGATGAATCGTGAGGCGGTCGCGCTGGGGACGCCGGTGTACACCACGTTCGAGGGGCGGCTGGGCGCCGTCGACGAGCGGTTAATCGAGCAGGGCCGCTTGCGCAAGCTGAAGCGCCCGGAGGATCTGGACCTGGGTAAGCGCGCACGGGACGCGATCCCCACCGACCCCTCGCTGTTCCCCGCGGAGCGTGTGCGCCGCGACCCGCAGGTGCTGGTGGACCTGTTGCTGTCCCCGCTGCGCAGCTGAGCAGCCCGTACAATCTGACTCAATGCGCCGACGGATCCGCGCGGCGGCCCTCCCCGTTCACCGGCACTCCCTGCCCCAGCTCGCGGTGGACGGGGCGCTGGTCGCGCTCGCGTACTACCTCGCCTTCGAGCTGCGCTTTGGCAACGGAGGCGGGAGCTCACAGCTGCCGCACGCCTATCGGCTGCTGCTCGACCGGACGATCTGGTGGGTGCTGGGGGGGAGTCTGGTGGTGCTCGTCCTGGCGCGGGTCTACCAGCGCCGCTGGCGCTACGCCGGCCAGCGCGACTACGAGGCGGTGCTGCGGGCGGTCGTGCTGATCGTCCTGCTGAGCGTCGTCGGCATCGAGGTGGCACACCCGGTGCACCGCTACCCGCACGGGATCACCGTGGCGGTGGTGCTGCCGATCGGTGTGGTGGTGCTGTTCTGTCTGCTGTGCATGCTGTTTCTGTGCGGTGTGCGGATGCTCGCTCGCGCGGTCTACGAGCGCCGCCCGCTGGCGGCCTTCCGGGGCGGGCGCAAGGGCGAGCGCAGCGTGTTGATCGTCGGCGCCGGTGACGGCGGGCGTTTGGTGCTGCGTGAGATCGTGCGCAACCGCGGACTCGGGCTGCAGCCGGTGGGCTTTCTCGACGACGACCCGCGCAAGCGCGGGCTGCGGATCGAAGGGGTGAAGGTGCGCGGCGACACCGAGACAGAGTTGCCCCGCGTCCTGGGCGAGACCACGCCCGACGAAGTGATCATCGCGATTCCCTCCGCACCGGGGTCCACGCGCGCGCGCGTCGTGCGCGAGTGTCGTCTGCGGGGGATACCGGTGCGGACGCTGCCGACCGTGTTCGAGCTGCTGCAGAGCGGCGGCACCGGCACACTCGCCAGGCAGATGCGCGAGGTGCGCGTCGAGGACGTGCTCGGCCGCGAGCCGGTGTACATGGAGCTCGAGCGCGTCGGCGCGTATCTCGCGGGCCAGACCGTGCTCGTGACCGGCGCGGGCGGCTCGATCGGCGCGGAGCTCTGCCGGCAGATCGCGCGCGTGGAGCCACATCGGATCGTGCTGGTCGACCACGCCGAGGACAATCTCTTTCAGATCCAGCGCGAGCTCCAGGACGAGCGCCACGTGCCCACTTCGATGCTCGCCGCGGTGCTGGCCGATTGCAAGGAAGAGGAGCGCATGCGCGAGGTGTTCACAGAGCACCGCCCGACGGTCGTGTTCCACGCGGCCGCTTACAAGCATGTCGGGCTGATGGAGTCCAACCCCGTCGAGGCGGTACGCAACAACGCGCTCGCCACACGCGTCGTGGCGCACGTGGCAGGTCAGCTCGGTGCGGATCGCTTCGTGCTCGTCTCGACCGATAAGGCGGTGCAGCCGGCAACCGTGATGGGAGCTTCGAAGGCGCTCGCGGAGTTCGCGCTGGAGGCGGCGTCGGCGCGCTTTCCCGACACGCACTACAACGCCGTGCGCTTCGGCAACGTGCTCGGGTCCTCCGGCAGCGTCGTGCCGATCTTCCGCCGCCAGATCGCGCGCGGTGGACCGGTGACCGTTACCGACGAGCGGATGACGCGCTACTTCATGACGATCCCCGAGGCGGTGCAGCTGATCATCCGCTCCGGGTCGCTCGGGCAGGAGGCCCAATCCGCCTGTGCCGCTACGAGCCGTTTGAGCAGCGTTCCCCCTCACCCCAACCGCGCGGAGGTGTTCGTGCTGGACATGGGCGAACCGGTGCGGATCGTCGAGCTCGCCCGCGCGATGATCGAGCTGTCGGGGCTCGACCCCGACCGCGACATCGACATCGAGATCGTCGGGCGCCGCGGTGGAGAGAAGCTGCACGAGCAGCTGTTCAACCCGTATGAGCGCTCGCGGCCGACGGTCGCGGAGAAGATCTTGCTCGCCGAGCGCGAGCCGCTGGCGGTGGAGACGGTCGAGGCGATGTTTGCGGAGATCGGGCTGCTGGTGCTCGAGGGCGACGCGGCGGGATTGGCGGCGAAGGTGTCCGAGCTGTCCGCCGCGCGTGGCGTGCCCGAGGCTTCGGCGGAGCCCGGTGTGGAGGACGTAAACGGCGCAGACCCCGACCGCGACCGACGCGATGCGCCTGCCCCCCTCATACACTCCCCGGATTCATGACGGCTTTGCCAGTAGCGCTTTCGCTTTCGAGCTCGTTCACGAAGATCGGTGCGATCGCGGCGTTCGCCGCATTGGTCGGTATCGCGATCCTCGCGCTGCTGTTCTTCTCGCAGGCGCGCGAGCTGAAGCGCCTGCGAGAGTGGGCCGGCCGCGCCCCGGAGCGCGCCGCCGAGCTCGAGCAGCGTGTGAGCGCCGGGGCCGCCGCGAGTGTCCAACAGGTCGTGCCCCCCGTTCCGGCGGTGCGCCAGGTTCCTCGCACCACCCCTGTGGTCGCCCTCACCGCGGCGGCGAGCGCGGTGGGTGCAGCCACGCGGGTGGTCTCGAGCCCACCCACCCCGCCGGCCACGGCCGCCTCCGCAACCCCCGGACAGACGCTGCCCCCGGCGAGCACACCCGCGTCGGCGACCGCGGCGGCTGCCGCGACCGTCGGGTCACCGTCCCAAGCGGGACCTGGTCCAACCACACCGGGGGCGACCCCGGGCGTGGTCGGTGCCCCCGCCGCTGGCACTCCGCCGGGCGCTCCGCCAATTCCTGCCCCTGCCGCCGCAACCCCTGCCGCCGCAACCCCGGCGGGCACTCCCGCCCCCGCGGATGCCCCTCCGGTTGCGGGTGCACCAAGCGCGGCCGTCGCGGCTGATAATTCTGCTGGTACTTCCGCTCCCGCCACCGCTCCCGCCACCGCCACCGCTCCCGCCACCGCTGCTGCTGCCGCGCGCGCGGCAGCGGACTCCCCCGTCGCGACTCCGCGCGCGCCGGTTCCCCCGCCGGTCGGCTCAGCGGCTGTGGGGAGCGCGCCCGCGGCCGGGACCTCATCCCCGGATCGAGCCCCCTCCACGCCTGTGCGTACCGCCTCCACCTCGCGTCCGCCGGCGCCGTCGGCTCCGCGCCGGAGCGCCTCCGGCGAGACCACGGCTCGTGCTGCCGCCGCCGCCGCTGGCGCGGCCGGGCAGACGGCCCGTTCGAGCTCCGCGTCAGGCACCCGGCGTGGGGGCACGGGCGCGGGATCTACGCGGGAGGGCCGCTCGCCGGCCCGTGCCACCGCGCTGATCGTCGGCGGGGTCCTCGTGGTCGTGGTCGCGCTCGTGCTGGTTCTCTCCTCCGGTGGCTCCTCAGCCGGCAAGCAGAGTGCGGGGAAGACCACTTCCACAAGCGCGCGTGCGCGTTCCCATTCCGATCGCGGCGGAAGCTCCGCGCCGGCTGCGAGCCCGGCGGCCACGACGGTCGCGGTGCTGAACGGCACGAGCACCAACGGCCTCGCCCACAGCCTCGCGAAAAGTCTGCAACAGAGCGGCTACTCGCAGGCGACGGCGCTGAACGGGACCCCGCCCGGCTCCCATGCCGTCACGGTCGTGGAGTACACGACCGGGCACCGGGCCGATGGGGAGGGGGTGGCGAGCGCGCTCGCCGTCACGCAGGTGCAGCCGCTGGAAACGCCCGTCGCGGCGCTCGCCAGCTCCGCGACGGTGGTGGTCATTGTCGGCGCCGACAAGGCCGCGGCGTTCGACGCGGGCGGCGGCGGGGAAACCAGCGGATAGCCGGCTTCCTCGACATCCCCGAGCGCTCGGTCAAGCCGCGCGAGCACGGCATCACCCACGTGATCGACCGCGGGCTGTCGGTCGCCGAGGTCGACGGCCTGATCGAGGTCGCGGGCGAGAGCGTCGACATCGTCAAGCTCGGCTGGGGCACGGCGCTGGTGAGCGCGAACCTCAAGCCGAAGCTCGAGCGCTACGCCGCGCATGGCATCCCCGTCGTGCTGGGAGGCACGCTCACCGAGCTGGCGATCAGGCAGGGCCGCGTCGAGGGCTTGATCGCGTGGCTGCGCGAGCTGGGCCTGCGCCACGTCGAGGTCTCCGATGGCACGATCGCGCTGGAGCCCGAGGTCAAGACGCATCTGATCCGGCTGCTCGTCGCGGCCGAGTTCACCGTGCTGTCGGAGGTCGGCAGCAAGGACGCAGACTTCATCATGGCCCCATACGTATGGGTGGAGCAGATCGAACGCGACCTGCAGGCGGGCGCGTGGAAGGTGATCGCCGAGGCGCGCGAGTCGGGCACGGCCGGCATTTACAGAGCCGACGGCGAGGTGCGGACGGGGTTGATCGACGAGATCGTGCATGTGATCGATCCAGACAAGCTGATATTCGAGGCGCCCCGGCGCGAGCAGCAGGTGTGGCTGCTGCACAAGTTCGGCACGGAGTGCAATCTCGGCAACATCGTGCCGGACGACGTGCTCTCGCTGGAGACGCTGCGGCTGGGCCTGCGCTCGGACACGGTCGAGCGGTTTGCGCCAGGCGGCGGGGATTGACCAGGACAGACCCACTGGCCCGCGTCGTGTTCGCGGCGCTCGTGATTGCCTGCTTCGCCGCGTTCGCGATCACGCAGCGACTCAAGCACACGCCCACGGTGGTGCAGCGGTTTGAGTTGACCCCGATCTTTTCGCCGACTCCCGCGGGACACATCAAAGAAGAGCTGATCTCGTTCAAGCTTGCCGCGGCCGACGAGGTGACGGTCACGATCGAAGACTCCGCGCAGGACACCGTCGCGACGCTCGTGCGCGACCGACCGGTGGTCCGTTATAAACAGTTCTCGCTGCGCTGGAATGGCCGCATGGGCACGGCCCACAGATACACCGTGCTCAGCGGCCCCGACGGGACCACGATCGTCACGCCCTTCAACACGGGCAGACCCGCGCCCGCGGGGGAATACCGCGTGCGGGTGAGCCTGCGTGAACAGCATCGCTCGGTGCTTTCACCCAGCGGTTTCAGATTGGTGAGAAAATGAGCTTGCTGGGGTTGGCGGCGCCCGCGACGACCCTACCCGGCCCCGGGGTGATCACGGCGGGCGTGGTAGGCGCGCTGGTGGTGATCGGCGCGCTTTCGCTGTTGATGCGCCGTCGTCCCGACGCGTTGCCCTTGTTGGCGATTTTCGCGCTGCCCTTCAGGCTCCCGATATCAACCGACGGACGAACGGTGAACCTGCTGATCCCGCTGTACCTGGTCGTGGCCGCGGGGACGCTCACCCACCTGGTACCGCGGTGGCTGAACCGGGGCGCCTCCGGGGCGCCGCGCCGCTCGCCGATCATGCTGGAATGGTTGTTGCTCGGTGCCGTCGTGCTGTATGCGCTACAGGCGATTTACTCCACCGACCATGCAAAGGCCGCGGAGAACATCGCGTTCTTTTACATCCCGTTCGGGCTGCTGTTCATGCTGCTGCGCGACGTGCGCTGGTCGCGCGAGCTCGCGCTGCGGTGCCTGGGCGTGGCGGTCGCGCTGGCGGTTGTGTTCGCGGGGATCGGGTTTGTCGAGTATTACCGCAAGACGCTGTTCCTCAACCCGAAGGTGGTCGCGGCGGACCAGTACGGCAACTACTTTCGCGTTAATTCACTGTTCTTCGATCCGAACATCTACGGGCGGTTTTTGGCGATCGTGATGATCGCCGTCACCGCGATCGTGCTGTGGAGCAGCCGCCGGCGCGACGTGCTGATCGGCGCGGGCGCGCTCGCGTGGCTGCTGGCGGGGTTGATCACAAGCTTCTCGCAGTCGAGCATCGCCGCGCTGCTGCTGGGGCTGGCGCTGCTCGCGGCGTATCGCTGGGACGTGCGCGCGACCGTGTACGCGGCGGGTGCGCTGCTCGCGATCGCGGCCGTGGTCGTGCTCGTCGCGCCACCGAGCCTGCACTTCGGCCTGAACGGCTCGGGCGGGTCGGCGAGCAACGCCACGAGCGGGCGCACGAAGCTGATCTCCGGCGGTCTGGAACTGTTTGCGCAGCGGCCGCTGTACGGGTATGGGTCGGGCTCGTTCGAAGCCGAGTACAAGCTTCACGGTAAAGCGAGCGCCGCGAACGCAACCTCGGCCTCGCACACGATCCCGATCACGGTCGCCGCCGAGCAGGGCATGATCGGCCTGGCCGTGTACGTCGCGCTGCTGATCGCCGCGTTCGCGACGCTGTTCCGCGGCGCCGGGCGGTCTCCGCCGCGCATCGCGATCGCGGCGTGCTTCGCGGCGCTCGTGCTGCACACGTGGACGTACGCCGACTTTTTGGAGGACCCGATCACCTGGACGCTGCTCGGGATCGGCGTGGCCTTGGCCCGCGCGCAGGTAGGTTCTGAGTCGTGCGCGACTACCTGAAGCGCCTCGTCACGACCGGCGCGGCGTATCAGTTCGGGGATATTCTCGCCAAGGGCCTGGCCCTGATCACGCTGCCGCTGTACACGCGCCACGTCGGCACCAAGTCCTACGGCGCGGCCGAATCGCTGCTGACGGCGGTGATCCTGGCGAGCATCCTGCTGCGCGTTGGCGTGGGCGAGGCGTTCATCCGCTTCTACTTCAACGACGACGACAAGGCTCGCCGTGACCGCGTCGCGCGCACGGCGACGGCCACGGTGGCGTGGACCACGACGATCGCCGCGCTCGTGGCGGTGGTGTTCGCGAGCGAGCTGTCGAAACTGCTGCTCGGCCAGCACGACCCGCTGCTGATCGACTGCGCGGTGCTCGGGCTGTGGGCGTTCACGAACCTGGAAATGGCCTACGCCCAGCTGCGTGTCGACGAACGCACGCGCACCTACGTGTACGCGTCGGGGGCGAACGTGGCGATGACGGTGACGTTCACGGTCGCGCTCGTCGTGTTCGCGAGCCAGGGCGCGCGCGGTCTGTTGCTCGGCAACTTCGGCGCCTCGGCGGTCGTCCTGCTGGGGCTGTGGTTCCTGCTGCGCAAGCGCTTCTCGCTGCGCGTACACCGCGCGGACCTGAAAGCGATGCTGAGCTTCGGGCTGCCGACGGTGCCGGCCGACGCGGGCGTGTACGCGCTGCAGGTCGCCGATCGGTTCTACCTTTTCCGGATCTACAGCGAAAGCTCGGCCGGGCTGTACGCGGTCGCGCTGAAGCTCGCGACGGTCGTGTTCGTGGCGGTGCGCGGCTTCCAGTACGCGTGGCCGCCGCTGGCCTACTCGATCGACAGCGACGAGGAAGCGGCGCAGCTGTACTCGCTCGTGACGACCTACTACGCGCTCGCCACCGGTGTGGTCGTGTGCGCCGTGGCGCTGCTCGGGCGTTGGATGGTGCGCCTGCTGGCGGGCCCCGAATTCTTCGACGCCTACAAAGCGCTGCCGTGGCTGGCGCTCGGCTGGGCGCTGTACGGGCTGTACCTCGTGTTCGTCGTGATCGCCGGCCGCGCGCGCGTGACCTCGCGCAACTTCCCGGCAGCCGCGGCCGGGCTGGCCGTGAACGTGGCGCTGCTCGTGCTGCTCGTCCCCCACGGGGGGGCGAACCTCGGCATCGCCGGGGCCGGGATCGCGCTGTGCGGCGCGTATGTGGTGATGCTCCTTGTTATGTACCTGCTCACGCGCGGCCTGTTCCGCGTCGGCTTTCAATGGCGGCGGCTGGCCCAGCTGACGGCGATCTTCGCCGGCGTGGCGGTCTCCGGCGAGGAGCTGTTGCCCACCCACGGCCTCGCCGGGCTCGTGCTGCGTGTCGCGTGGCTGGGACTGGCGCCGGCGCTGCTGCTGCTAACGCGCTTCTTTGCGCCCCACGAGTGGGTTCAGGCCCGCGCGCTGGTGGCCGACGGACGTAGACGGGTGGCGGCCTTCCGCGCGAAAGGGGGCGAGCTCGAGGAGTACGCGGAGGATCCGTTGAAAGAGCTTTGATGCTGTTCCAGAAAGTCGTCAGGACGAGTGGTTGTACGCCGCTGCCGCCTCGCGCAGACCCTCGCCGCGCCCGGGGCGCAGCGTTGCCGTGACGTGGCGCCAGTAGCGCCGCGGTGAGTGGCCGGGCAGCACGAGCGCGGCGCCCGCGCGCAGGAGGTACGTCCAGGCCGTCAGCCAGCGTACGATCCGCGCGGCGGCGGCGGAGTGGTGCTTGCGCATGTACAGGTCGCGGCCCCGCGCCAGTTCCACGATCCGCCGCTCGGGCACGGTGTCGGTGGAGAGCTGCTCGTGATGGATCGCGACCGCTGCGGGCACGTACACGCTGTACCAGCTGACGTCACGCAGCCGGCGGGCGAAATCGACCTCGTCGGAGTAGACGAAGAAATCCGGATCGAGGTAGTCCACCTGCGCGGCGGCCTCGCGCCGCACGAGTAGCGCGGCCGACTGGCACCAGTCGACTTCCCGGGTCTGGTCGCCCCTGCTCTGCACCGTGTAGAAGCGGTGCAGGAACAGCGCTCCCACGAACGCCGTCGAAATCGAGGGAAAGCGCCACGCGGACGGCTGGCCGCTGCCATCGGGCCGGCGCAGCGCCGCGCCCGCACACGCCACATCCGGCTGTGCCTGGAGCGCCTCATACAGCGCTGCGCTCGCGCCCGGCAGCAGCTCGGAGTCCTCGTTCAGCAGCAGCGCGTAGCGCCCGCGCGCGCGGCGCAGCAGCTCGGAGTCGTTGAGCGCCTTGCCGCGCCGTTCGTCGAGCGCGATCACCTCATCCACGGCGGGGTGCTCCCGCGCCGTCGCGGCCGAGCCGTCGCGCGAGCCGTTGTCGAGCACCAGCACCTCGGTCGCAAACGGCAGCGTCGCGCGATCGCGCGCGAGCGCGTCCAGCCCCCGCAGCAACAGCTCGCGCTGGGAGGTGTTCACGACGCAGTAGCTCAGCTCGATCTCGCCGGCTTCTGCTCGACGCTCACTGCCGGGGTCGATGTGCGCCATCCAGGCATTGTCCCCGCACGCGCGCCTATTGTCTTCGACGGTGCGCGTCCACGTCGTCGATCCCTCCGCCTACACGCCTCCCTACGACCACGCGCTGTGCCGCGCGCTGGCGGCCGCGGGGGCCGAGGTCGAGCTGTTCACCAGTCGCTTCGCCTACGGCCCCGTCGCGCCCGCCGAGGGGTATGTGCGGCGCGAGCTGTTCTACCGCGCCGCGCGCTTCGCCCCCGGCTCCCGCGCGCAGCGGATCGCCAAGCTCGCCGAGCACGTCCCCGACATGCTTCGCTACCGTCGCGCCGCGCGCGCGGCGGAAGTCGTGCACTTCCAATGGCTCCCGGTCCAGCACCTCGATGGTCATCTGCTCCCGGGACGGCGCTCCGCGTCCGGTCGGCGGCGGCCCCTGGTGCTCACCGCCCACGACGTCCTCCCGCGCGAGCCCCGCCCGGGTCAGCTCTCCGCCCAGCGACGTCTGTACGATCGCTTCGACGCGGTGGTCGTCCACTCCGAGCACGGCCGCGCGCGCCTGACGCACGAGCTGGGCGTGGATGCGGATCGCGTCCACGTGATCCCCCACGGCGTGTTCGCGCACCTCGCCGACGTACCACCGTCCGGAGCAGCGGGTGGGCGGGCTCCATTTCAAACCGACCGGCCGGTCGTGCTGTGCTTCGGGCTGATGCGCCCGTACAAGGGGATCGACGTGCTGCTCGACGCGTGGCGTGGGATCGACGACGCGGAGTTGTGGATCGCCGGGATGCCGCGTATGGACATCGGGCAGTTGCGTGCGAGCGCCCCGCCGAACGTCCGCTTCGTGCCACGCTTCATCACCGACGCGGAGTTGCCGGCCTACTTTCAGCGGGCCGACCTGGTCGTGCTCCCCTACCGCGAAATCGACCAGTCGGGCGTGCTGTTCACGGCGCTCGCGTTCGGCAAGCCGCTGCTGCTCAGCGACGTCGGCGGCTTCCCCGAGATCGCCGCGACCGGCGCCGCGCGCACCGTGCCCGCGGGGGACCCGGCGGCGCTGCGAGTGGCGCTGCGGGAGCTGCTGTCAGATCCCGCCGCTCTGTCCGCAATGGCCGCGCACGCACGAGCCGCGGCCGATGGCCCCTACGCGTGGGACACAATCGCCCGCCAAACACTCGATCTGTATGAATCGCTCCTCCGCGAGGATCCCCGCCGATGAAGACCGCGCTCGAGATCATCTTCTGGGTGTGCGCCGCGCTGATCGTGTGGACGCAGCTCGGCTATGCCGCCGCGCTGGCTGTGCTGGTGCGTGTGTTCGGTCGCGCAGCGCTGCCGACTCCCGCGAGCGCCGAGCCGCCGCCCTCGCTGTCCCTGATCGTCGCCGCGCACGACGAGCAGGCGGTGATCGTCGCGCGGGTCGCCAACGCGCTGAGCCTCGACTACCCGCGCGAGCTGTTCGAGCTGATCATCGCCTGCGACGGCTGTTCGGATGCGACCGCCGCCGAGGCGCGCGCGGTCGGTGCCGACGTCGTGCTGGAGCTGCCCCGTGGCGGCAAGATCCGCGCGCAGGACGCGGCCGTGCGTAGCGCCCGGGGAGACATCGTCGCGTTCTCCGACGCCAATGCCCTGTGGGAGCCCGACGCCGCGCGCGCACTCGCCGGCGCGTTCGCCGATCCCCGCGTCGGCTACGCCTGCGGGCAGGTCCGCTTCGTGCAGGCCGCCTCCGGCGATCACGCCACCAACCAGGAGGGGCTGTACTGGCGCTATGAGATGGCCGTGCGCGCACACGAGTCGCGCCTGTCCTCGATCACAGCCGGCAACGGCGCCATATACGCGACCCGCCGCGAGGCTTACCTGGAGGTCGATCCGATCATGGGTCACGACCTGTCGTTCCCGTTCAACATGGTCAAGCGCGGCTGGCGCGCGGTGTACGTGTCCGGGGCGCGCGCCGAGGAGAAGATGGTGCCCTCGATCGAAGGGGAGTTCGCGCGCAAGCGGCGCATGATGAGCCACACCTGGCCGATCGTCTTACGCGGCGGCATGCTCTCACCGCGCGGCTACCCGCCTGGCTACGCCCTGATGATCTTCTCTCACCGCGTGCTGCGCTACATCACGCCGTTCCTGCACGCGCTCGCGTTCGTCGCCAGTATCTTGGTCGTGGCGATGGGAGCCGGTCAGCTCTACACCGTCACCCTCACACTGCAGGTCGTCATATTCGCCGCCGCCGGCCTCGGCGGTCTCATCCCGTTCCGTCCGCTGCTGATCGCCCGCTACTACGTCCTCACGACCGCCTCACTCGCCATCGGTCTGTGGGACTGGCTGCGACACGGGACCGACGCGGCCTGGGAGGCCGCCGAGGGGACTCGCTGAAGCGTCTGGTCCTATTGTCCGCCTCGTGATCCGCCGCACCCTCGACATCCTCGTCTCCTCGCTCGCCCTGCTCCTCTCCTCGCCCGTGCTCGCGGTGGCGATGGTGGCCGTGCGCTTGGAGAGCCGCGGGCCAATCATCTACCGCCAGCGCCGCGTCGGACTCAACGGCAGGCAGTTCGACGTGCTCAAGCTGCGCACGATGGTCGACGGCGCCGAGCACATCGGCGCCGGGTTGGCGGTCAACGAGAACGACTCGCGCATCACCCGCGTCGGCGCCTTCCTGCGGCGCACCTCGCTCGACGAGCTGCCCAACCTGCTCAACGTGCTGCGCGGCGAGATGTCGCTGATCGGCCCGCGTCCCACGCTGCCCGTGCAGGTCGAGCAGTACACCGCCCGCCAGCGCGGCCGCCTCCAGATCAAGCCCGGCATCACCGGCTGGGCGCAGGTCAACGGCCGCACCTCGCTGCCTTGGTCAGAGCGGATCGAGCTCGACCTGTACTACATAGCCCATCGCTCGCTTGCGCTCGACTTGCGGATTCTGTGGCGCACCGTCGCGATGGTGCTCGGCGGCTCGGGCCTGTACAAGGGGCAGGCCGGCGGCTGGGAGGGCGAGCTGTGATTAAGCGCCCCGCCAACCCGGCGCCGGCAATATTGCTCACCGGCGCGGGCAAGCGCTACGACATCGTGTCCTGCTTCGCTCGGCTTACGAAGACGATCGTCGCCGACCCAAACCCGCTGGCGCCGGCCCAGTACGCCGCGCACGTACGCGCCGCGGTGCCGTTGATCGAGGACCCCGAGTACGTCCCTGCCCTGGAGCGCCTGTGCGCCGCGCACGGGGTCGGGGCGGTCCTGCCGCTCACCGACCTCGACATCGAGGTGCTCGCCCGCGCTCATGAGGACGGGCGGCTGCCCGCGCTCGTGCCCTCGGCGGAGGTCGCTCGCGCCACCTACGACAAGTACGAGACCCACCTTTTACTGGAGCGCCTCGGCCTGCCCTCCCCGCCGACGGTACTGCCCGAGGAGGACCTCGCCGAGCTGGACTACCCCGTCATGGTCAAGCCCCGGCGCGGCTCCGGCGCGCGCTCGATCCACCTCGCCCACGACGCCGCCCAGGCGCGGTTCTTTCTCGACTACGTCCCCGAGGCAACGATGATCCAGCGCGCGATGGGCGGCCCCGAGTGCTCGATCGACTGCCTCGGCGACCTCGACGGCCGCTGCCTGAACGCGATCCCGCGCACGATGCTCGAGTCGCGCGGGGGCGAGTCGATCAAGGGCGAAGTCGTCCACGACACCGAGCTGATCGAGCTCGGACGGCGCGTGATGGAGGCGCTGCGCGTACGCGGTCCGGCGACGATCCAGGTCTTCCGCGATCCCGAGCTCGGACTGAGGATCACCGATGTGAACACGCGCTTCGGCGGCGCCTTCCCGGCGCCCACCTACGCCGCCCTGCCCGGCCGCACCTACCCCGAGCTGATCGTCGCGCTCGCGGCCGGCGAGCAGGTGGCGCCCCACGTCGGCGAGTTCCGCGCCGGGATGACCTTCACCCGCTACTACTGGCAGCTCGAGCTCGACGAGCGCTTGGCCCCGACCGGCCGCGAGATAGTTCCCGGGGGTCCAACTGCGCCAAGGTAGCCGCCGACGGAGGTAGAATCAACATCCTGTGAACACATTGCTCGCCGATCCGCCGGTGCTCGCAGACCCCGAGCAGCCGTCCCCCGTGGCCCCAGGCGCCGCGCCGCAAGGCTCCGCGCCCGAGCCGCTCCAGCCCACGCCGGCGGCGTCGCAACGGGTCTGCGCCAACTGCGGCTCGCCGCTGGACACCGCCCAGGACTGGTGCCTGCAGTGCGGCGCCGGCGCCCCCGGCAGCCTCGACGCGGGCGGCCCGAGCTGGCGCTCCGCCGCGGCCGTCATCGCCGCCACCGCGATCCTGGCGCTCGGAGCGGCCGCGGCCGCCTACGCCGCGCTGAGCAGGGAAGGCGCCCACAAGCCCCGATCGGTGACCCTCAAGGTCGCCCAGGCCCCCGCCGCCGTGACTCCCTCGGCCACGACGCCGGTGACACCGACCCCGGCGACCCCGGGTGCGACCCCCACGCCGAAGGCCTCCGAAGCGCCGGCCACCAACCCGCTGTTCGCCCCGGGCACCACCAAGCCGCCGAAGATCCCGGTCACGGCGTCCACGCCGAAATCCTCGGGCACGACCACCACGCCATCGTCCAAAACCAATGAATCGGGCACCACGAACACCACGACGACCGAACCGCCCACCCCGATCCTGCTCGACACCAACGCCGCCAGCACCTACAACCCCTACGGCTACCCGGCGAGCGAATTCGGCGACCCGAGCCTGACGATCGACGGCGAAACGAGCACCGGCTGGACCGCCCAGGTCAACCCCGCCGTCGCGCCGAAGATGGCAGAGGGGGTCGCGATCGACCTGAAGACCGCCCAGAAGGTGTCGGCGCTAACGTTGATCACGTCCACGCCGGGAATGACCGTGCAGGTGTACGGCGCCAACGGCCACACCCTGCCGGCGTCGATCACCGATCCCGCATGGGTCGCGCTGAGCCCGGCTCGGGACGTGAAGAAGCGCAAGACGCACATCAAGCTGCATCACTCCAACAAGGCGTTCCGGTTCGTCACGCTGTGGATCAGCAAGGCGCCCGCGGCGTCGATCGGCACCGCCGCCGCGCCTGGCCACGTAGCCGTGGAAGAACTCGAACTGTTCCCGACGACCGGGTGACGGCGCCATCCGGCGTCCTCGTTCGCTCGTGTGCGTAGCACACGTCGCTCGCTGCGTCCTTGCCTGGCTTGTCCCCCGGCCGTCGGAAGGCGTGAGGCACTAACGATCAGCCGGCGCGTTTCCCGGCAGCACGTTTCGCGGAGCTTTTTGCGTCTCCCCGTTTCGTGGCGGTGGGTTTCGCGCCCGGGCGTTTCGCGACCGCGCGCGGTGTGGCCCAGACCTCGTCGAGGAACGCGGCGATCTCGTCGGTCAGCCGCTCGGGCCGCAGACGCAGCTCGACCAGCGAATCGGCTTCCAGCAGGCGGCCGTTCGGCAGCTCTTTGGCCAGCATGCCGGCGTCGGAGAACGGGTGCACCGGATCGCGATGGTGCCCGAGCACGAGCGCGGGTGTCTGGAACGTGTGCCGCTCTGAGCGATGCGGGGCGATGCGCCCGAAGAACAGCCCCTGGATCAGCGCGCCGCTGGGACCGGGCTGCTGGCGCACGAGGTCGAGCAGGACGTTGCCGTAGTGGGGCAGCAGCCGCCGCGGCACCGAGCGCGTGCCCCACGCGAGCAGCTTCATCAGCGGCTCGCCGAACGTGAGCGCCACGAGCAGCGGGGTGAAGGTCAGCGCGCTCGGCAGCAGCCCGTTGTCGAGCACCGGCATCTCGATCACCATCCCGCGCAGGCGCTCCGGCGCCGAGGAGGCGATCTCGAGCGCCGTGTTGGCCCCCAGCGAGGTGCCCATCACGACCCCCTGCTCGATTCGTAGATGGTCCATCAACCCGACCACCTGCTCCCCAAAGAAGCTCATCGAATAGCGCCACATGTCGCGCGGGCGATCCGATTCCCCGTGGCCGAGCAGGTCGATCGTGATCACGCGATTCCCGCGCGCCGCGAGATCTTGCGCGAGCGGACGGTGCATCTCCTGGGAGAGCAGCAGCCCGTGGACGAGGATCAGCGGCCGCGTCGCCGCGGGCGCGCTCTTGGCCGTCCGTCCGCGCCCCCCCGACGCGGTGACGGCCGCCGGGCCACCGCCGTACTCGGTGTAGGCGATGCGCTGACCATGAAAACGGAACGAGGACATCTCTTCAAGGCTATCGCCCGCCGCAGGCGTGCACACGAACCCGGGCGGCGCCGTGGATCGCCCGGGCTCTGTGTGCCCCCTCTCCGATGGTCCTCTGACAGAGGGCCGGCAGGCGGCCCGTCCAGCAGATGACCTGTCCCTATAACCCGCGAACAACGCTTTAGGTGCGCTGATTGCGCGGACGCGCTGATAGGTTTGGGCGAGCCGTTCATCCACCAGGAGGAGATTGATGGCCAAGCAGCCCCGTATCCTCGTCGGACAGACAGCCGCGATCACCGGCGGCGCCCGCGGCATCGGCCGCGCCACCGCGCAGGCGTTCCTGCGCCAGGGCATGAGGGTGGCGATCGGCGACGTCGATCTTTCGGCGGCGCAGCAAACCGCCGCAGAGATTGGAATCCCCACCTACCCGAACGCCGTGGGGCTGTTGCTCGACGTGACCGAACGGGCCTCATTCGCCGAGTTCCTGGACACAGCCGAAGAACAGCTCGGTCCGGTGGACATCCTGATCAACAACGCCGGCATCATGCCGATCGGCCCGTTCCTCGACGAGGACGACGCGACCGCCCGGCGGATCCTCGACATAAACGTCCTCGGCGTGATCAACGGCATGAAGGTCGCGCTGCCGCGGATGACCGCCCGCGGGCGTGGTCACGTCGTCAACATCGCTTCGCAGGCCGGCAAGTACGGACTTCCGGGGGGCGCCACCTACTGCGCCAGTAAGGCCGCGGTCATCAACCTGAGCCGTGCGGTGCGCAAGGAATTGCGCGGCTCCGGTGTGGACATCTCGCTGATCAGCCCGGTCGCCGTCAACACCGAGCTCGGCCTGGGCCTGGCCGAACCGCGCCAGCGCCAGTTTCGCAAGATCGAGCCCCAGCAGGTCGCCGACGCGATCGTGCAGACGTTGCGCGTGCCAAAGTTCGACGTGCATGTGCCCAAGCAGCTGTCGATCTCAGAGCGGGTCTCCGCGCTGATGCCGATCGGGGTGCAGGACTCGCTCTCGCGCCTGACCAACGCCGATGCCGTGCTCTCGCACGTGGACACCGGCGCCCGCGCGGGGTACGAGCTACGCGCCGCGCACTCCGAGCCGGGGCTGCCGCCGGCGCCCGAGCGGGCGCAGATCCCGGAGCGCGCGGCTCGGTAGGTGACGGCCGCAAGCACATCGTTTACCTTTGACCGCAAGCACATCGTTTACGTGGCTGGCTGTTGAGCCGCGAGCACATCGTTGACATCGGGGCTGGCGTGGGACGCTCGCTGCTCTT
>Ga0182024_10011809_pt1 | contig 17431 bp, 19 predicted proteins | sample P32metaG_FD_120480 | JGI IMG/M metagenome (GOLD analysis project Ga0182024, IMG submission 120480) | Permafrost microbial communities from Stordalen Mire, Sweden - P3-2 metaG (Illumina Assembly) | ecosystem: Environmental > Terrestrial > Soil > Wetlands > Permafrost | place: Sweden: Stordalen... | reverse complement strand
GGGCAGGCGTCACACATTTTTCGTTGGCCAATTCCCTGACCGTTGCAGCCAGCTTGAGGTTTTCTTGCAGGGCCTGCTCTCCGAAACGCGGATTCGTCCGTCGCCAATCGCTGGGGTCGAGATCTTCGAGTTTTTGGATGGCACCGGTCAAGAATCCGCGCCCTAAAGGACTGTATGGGACAAACGTAATGCCCAGTTCGCGGCAAGCCGCCAGCACGCCGTTCGTCGCAATGTCACGCGACCAGAGCGAAAACTCGCTTTGCAAGGCGGCAATCGGATGGACTTTGGCGCCGCGCCGCAGCGTTTGCGGGCCAGCTTCCGACAGTCCGATCGCTCGGACCTTGCCCGCCGAGACCAGCTCAGCCATCGCACCAACGGTTTCTTCAATCGGAACGTTCGGATCCACGCGATGCTGATAAAAGAGATCGATCGTCTCGATGCCCAGCCGGCGAAGGCTCGCGTCGCACGCACGGCGCACGTTCTCGGGTGAACTATCGACGCTTCGGATTCCGTCGGAACCGAAACGGAAGCCAAACTTGGTGGCGACGACCACGCTGTCGCGAGATACCTCGCGCAAGAAACGTCCCAGCAATTCCTCGTTTTTGTATGGGCCGTAGACTTCGGCGGTATCCAGGAAGTTGCCGCCGAGCTCCAGATATCGGCGAAGAACTTGCAGGGATTCCTTGTCATCCGCCGGTCCATAGGCTGTGGACATTCCCATGCATCCAAGTCCCAGCGCGGAAACCTGTGGTCCATTCTTCCCCAATCTTCGGTATTCCATGTTTCCTCCCGGTTGTGGGTTCCTTTCAAAGATGTCCAGAGTCTGACCGATGGTACGGCGAAAAAAGTGAAGGGAAGCGCGGAATGGATACGAGTCGGTTTTAGTGGCGGCGTAGGCATTCACGGTGTGCAGTTTGTGATTGCGGGGAACGGGTTGGACGTTCTCACTGGGGGTCCGAGGCGGGAAGGAGGATTACTTGTCGCAGATCGAACGATAAACCGATGCCCGGCTCGAACGGGCGGTTTCCAAACGTGTGTTAGAGCGAGGCGCCACGGTTGGTACGGGGCCAATCGATGCGCCAGCGCCGACCGGCTACCGGCGTCCAGACCAGTGGTTTTGACGGAGTGCCTTTCGCATGGTGATAGAGGGCAGCGGTGCGTTCATAAAAGCCGCGGGTGTGCCAGGAATCACCAAATCCAAGCCGGTGGAAGTCGAGATGGTGGCAGAACTCGTGGCAGAGGGTGCTCAGAAAGGTTCCAAACGAGGTGATCTCTTTGCGAATGGCCGTTCTCATCCAGACCCGGATGAGCATTGTCGTTGGGTGGTAGTCCCCAAAAAGCTCGGTCGTGGAGCGCTCCCGGACACGCAGGGGTCTGGCGGCCAGCAGCCTGACGGTGCATGTGCGGACTTGGTAAAAGTCGGAGGCCGTTGTGAGAAACTCCGTGGACGCCCGGCGAACTTCCGCGATGGCTTCCGCCTTCATAGCGGACTCGATGGTCGCGGCAATTCGCGGAAGTCGCCCATCCCCTGGCAACGCCAGTGTCTTCAGTCGATCACTGTGGACAAAAAGTTCGCGATTTTTCTTGCGTGGTGGAGCGTCCGTCAACATCCCAGACTATATTCTGCAATAGATGGAGGTTTCTCTCCAAGGCCACCCGCGCTGCCCACCATTGCGTGCAGGCGCGACCGAAAAGGAAAGCGACCCCGCGGAAGCATCCCGGGCGATGGATTTCGTCATCCGAGCCGGAAAACGGCGACCCCCACTTGTTCTCTAAATAGAGGCGCGATGCGGAGGCTTCTGTGAGTGATGATTCGCTGCCCTTGGCGCTACCGCTCCTGCGTTTTGCGGCGGGCCCCTCGGAGGTTACGGCTCTGTATCGTGAACTGCGCAAACCTCTGCTGCGCTACCTGGTCTGTCTCGGGGTTTCGAGCGACGAAGCGCAGGACGTGGTGCAGGATGCATTCGTCAGCCTGGAGCGGCATCTGGCCGCCGGTGGAACGCAGGAGAACATCCGCGGCTGGCTGTTTCGCGTAGCCCACAACGGGGCCAGAAATCGCCAGACGAGCTATCATCGGCGTTTCGGGGAAGCGCTCGATGCAGAAATGCACTTCGTGGCGGGGGACGCGACGCCAGAGAAAGCCCTGCTGGAGAAGGAAAAGTTCCGGCGCCTTCGCCGGGCGATTGGTTTGCTGACGGATTCCGAACGAGAGTGCTTGCTGCTGCGCGCGGGAGGGCTGCGGTACCGCGAAATTGGAGAGGTCCTCGGAATGGCCACGTCCACGGTCGGGGACACGATCGAGCGCGCCATCAAGAAATTAGCGGAGAAATGCAATGTGTGATGTGCAAGGGAAACTAGTCGCCTGGCTGGACCAGGAGCTTCCGGAGCAAGAAGCGGCCGAGGTCGAGCGCCACGTCCGAGGGTGCGCGGAATGCCTGAGCGAACGCGAGGCGTACGAACAGGTCAGCGGAACTTTCGACGCCTACTGCGATGCGGTGACGGCTGCAAAGACGCGCCGCAGAGTGCCGCGCTGGGTGGCTGCGTTATCGGGCGTAGCGGTCGCCGTGGCTGTGGCCGTGTTGTTCCCGAGTTTCCCGCGCACGCGCGTCGAGCCGCGTCCGGTTCACGCTCCGGTCGCTGCGACGCTTCCGGTCACCGGCGTCGCTCCGACGGCTGCTCCGGGCAAGAAGGTCCATAGGGCGCATGCTCCGGTCCCACGCGCCGAGGAACGAGCCACAAGGTGGCGGCGGGCCGAGTCTGCGGTGCAGATCGCCATCCCCGCCGAGGCGATGTTTCCCCCGGGTGCGATGCCGGAAGGAATGAGTTTTATCGCGGAAGTCAGTATTGGCCCCGATGGATCGGTCGAGCGGCTCCGTCTGCGGCCGTAAGTCCTGGACTGGAACGGAAAGGGAGTGACCCAATCATGAAACGTGCATGGATTCTGGTTTTGGCAGCAGCGTCGTCCTCTGCGTTCGCGCAGGAGAAGGCGAAAGACGTCATCTATCAGAGCGCCGGCTCCGTGAGCGCGGTCGCCTGGGGCGGATTCGACAAAGGGTCCGGTGTGGTGGGCGCGCCTTATTCGGCCACGATCACCAACGAATCGGTCCAGACGCTGGCGGACGGCAATCGCATTGTGCAGACGAGCACGGGAACCACCGCGCGCGACGCGCAAGGCCGCACGCGTCAGGATACCGTCCTGCCGGCGATCGGGAACCTGTCGGCAGCCAATGCGCCGCATCTGGTGTTCCTTCACGACCCGGTCGCGCAGACCTCCTACACGCTGAACTTGACGGAGAAGACTGCGCAGAAAATGCCGGTGTTTTCTGGCCTCCTAGGTAGCGCCGCGGGTGTCGCTGGCCCCATGGTGAAGATGAAATTCGCCGATGCCAATGGAGCCGCGCCGCCGTTGCCGGATGCGTTGCCAGCCACGCTGTCCGCGGCGCCAGCGGCAGGGATGTTTGTCCAGAGGCAGGTGGTCACCGATGACGATACGCAGGCAAGCGCGGAGGATCTCGGCACGCAGACGATGGAAGGGGTTCTCGTAGAGGGACTACGCACCACGCATACGATTCCCGCTGGTCAAATCGGCAACGACCGGCCGATCACGATCGTGACGGAGGTATGGACCTCGCCGGATCTGAAGACCGTGGTTTACAGCAAGCGCAGCGATCCGCGCATGGGGGAGCAGACGTTCCGGCTTACGAACATCGCGCGTACTGAACCGGACGCTTCGTTGTTCACCGTGCCGGCGGATTTCAAGATCGCCGACGGCCCGCAGCCGGTCCTCTATCGCACGAAACAGTAGCAGGGGGCAGCGCGGCGGAGGCAATGGATCGGCATTTCTGTTCCGACTTGACGGCAACCATCGGACGAGGACCCGGGGGATACCTTAGCTCTTAGCCTTCTTTGCTTGCGCCTTGATTTTGGCCCAGCGCAGCTTTGCGGCTTTAGCAATTTTCGCCCGGCTGGCCGCGGACATGAAGCGTTTCTTAACTCCCGTGAGTTCGTGGATCGTCGAATCTCCCAACGCTTTCGCGGCAGCCTGCAAGCCGCTCAACTCGTGCTGCAATTTGCCCAGTTGCTTCTTGACCTTTTTCTCTTCGCGCTTGATGGCGGCTAGGATGCTCATGAATCCTCCGACGGTAGTCTACCGTAGAGAGAAAGATAGTTCGATCGAAATACTTCGAACGGGCTGTCGCGTCGCAGGTGCCTTCGTATCACACGAAAGGATTCAAGTGATACCTCGAAAGAATTTGACTGCAGAGTTCGTGATCGATTTCTTTCCGCGACATTCACCGTTTCATTCAAGACCGCTTGTCGGTTGGTCCGGTTTGGGGCGCCTGGAGCCGCGCTTCAGAAAACGAACGCTCATATAGAGCGCGCTGGCGGAGAGCACTCCCGGGAGGAGGATGCCCAATGCTCCTCCGAGCCACGCTCCCTTGAAGAACTTCAAGTCTTCGATGCCGCCAAGCGTGTAGCTGAGCGTCACCAGACCGGCTAGTGCCGCAAGAATTGCTAACAGGACGGAGGGGATTCGACTCAGAACGATTCCTTGACGTGTTCGCCGGAGAGATCGACCCGCTCTACGGGTGCGTGGTCTTGTCTTGCCACAGGATCATCTTGTCTCTGGCCGCCTGAGCATCGGGGGCCTCCGGCACGAGCGCGAGATACTCCTTCATGTGAAACACGGCGCCGCGGTAGCGTTTCAGCTCGCCCCCGATCAACGCCAAATTGAACTGGCCCTCGGGCCACGTGGGGAATTTCTGAAGGGCCAGATTGTATTCGAGGAAGGCCTTCATCACGTCATGGTCGTGATAGGCCGCTTCCGCCAGCACCTTGTGGGTGTACGCATCGTCCGGCATCTTGGGCTTTTCAGGCAGGGCACGCCATGCCTGGGCTTGCGGCTCGAACTTTTCGAACTCTGTGGCCAGGGCCGCATCCAGATTGTGGATGGCCTGCTGCGCCAGCAACCGCAGCGCGGCGTTGAAACGCTCGGCCCGGTCGCGATCCCTGTTTTGCCACCAGAAGGGTTTGTCGGCGGTGTAGCTGACGTAGGTCACCCGCCACATGCCGCTCTTTTCATCGCGGTCCACAACCGTCGAAACCAGGGTGGCCAGGTTGAAGCCGAAACTTTTGTTATCCTTCGTCCGGTAAGCGAGATCGCCGGTGTCTAAGTGAAACTGAACCTCCACCGCGCCGATGGTTTCCAGATCCTTCCGCAGCCACTGCTCGGCTTCGTCCACATCTTTTGGCGCTTTGGACTTCTCGGCCTTCGAGACGCCGGAAGCCAAGCACAGACACAAGACGAGAAGGGAAGCAGGAAGCCATCGCACGCCGAGAGCGTGGCAGGCGCGCTTCACTTGCTGCTCTTTCTTGCAGCTTGCAGCGTAGCCGGCGCGGCGGCGTGCGGGGTTTTCGCTTCCCAGAGAATGATGTTGTCTTTAGCCGGTTGCACGTCGGGAGCATCCGGCATGAGCACCACGTAGTGCTTCATGAAGTCGGCGGCGTCCGAATATTCGTTCAGTTCCGCGTACACCAGCGCCGCGTTGTACCAACCTTGCGCCCAGGTGGGGTCGGACGCGATGCCCGTCTCGTAGAATTTGGCGGCGCCCCGCAGGTCGCGGTTCTTCAACGCGTCTTCGGCCAGGAGGCGGTCCTTATAGACTTCCTCGGAGACCGCCGGTTTTGTGGCCAGCTCGCGCCACGCCGCGGTCTGTTGCTTAAATTCCGCGAGTGCGGCTGTGTAATCCTGGGGATCGTCACTGCAGAGAAAGGGGTGTCCCCCCTGCGCATCCGCGGCAAGCGTGGTCAAGGCGGTTCGCAGCGATTGCACCTTGTCGTTGGAAGCCTGGGTCAGAAAGAATTCGATGAAATGCGAGCCGCGCTTTTCCCGCGTGTGGATGTACAGATCGGCGTGAGAGAACGCGCCGGGAGAGAAATCGATCTTCGCGATGTCCGCATAGGCCAGGGGTTCCAGCTTGCCCTTACGCATCTCGAGGACGATTCCGTCCTTGGCGAAGTGTACGGCCACGATCGAATTAAATCCGGTCGCCGCGTGCAGCGGGAAGATCTCCCGCTCGGTCCGGCACGCTTCGCGATCGGACATGGTAACCTCCGCTTGCGCCTGGACCCTGGTTTTTACCGCGATTTGAGCGTTGGCCGCAGCGCCGCTCGCAGCGGCGATGATGGTGATCAATCCAATTCTCGAAACCTTCATGCTCCACCTCTTGAAAAAAATCTCGTTACTTTGCATAGCAAGTAAGCTCGGTGTTCACGCGCCGGATGCGCTCGGCAAGCATCGCCTTGGCCTTTTCCAACTGTGCGACATTCGATTTGATCTGCTTCAAACGTGCATAACCGGCATAGCCCACGGACAAATCGTAGGCGGTATCAATCGTGAGGCTCAGCCCTTCGTACCACTCCGTGATACCCGTGCCCATGCCGAGAGTCTCGCTGCTGGCTTTCAACCAGGCCTTTACGCCCGGCTGGCTCATGGTGATCTTGAGGAGCTGCTTCACGCCATCCATGGAGTCCTCGAGACCGCCGCTGTTCCGCGCGGCGGCGAGCATGGCGGCTAGACCGCTCTGATCTTTCGGCACGATGTTCGAGACGTCCAGGCGCTTGGCGTGTTCGAGGGGTGCGATTTTGTTCCAAAGGGAACCGGAGTTGGCGAGCGAGTCGCCGGAATCGGTGAGCCACAGTCCGACATCCCGCACGGGTGCGCCCATTTCGTAACCTTCATATATAGTTTTTGCGTTGCGGACCGCGTTGAGCCCGGTGTGCAGCACTTGGTTGCGCATGTTCAGATCGAAAATCTGCTGATGCAAGGCAGCGTTCTTTACAGCGTCTTTCTCGGCATCCGCCAAAGCCGACAATTCTTCAATCTGCTTGCGGTTGTCGATGACTTCGTGACGCATCCCGCTTTGCCAATCCTTGAGGGTTTCGCTCTCCGGGCCGAGCAGTCCACCGAGACCCTTGTCGAAAAACCCCAGGCTCATATCGAGCGTGGCTTTGTTCAGGTCTTTGATCCATTCGGCGCGATCCTCGAGCTCGTGCTCCTGGGTCTCGACCATCCGGCGGTAGGCTTCCATGGCTTGGTCGAGTTGACGATGGAGTTCCTCGTCGGTGGGGAGCAGCGACGCTCCCGCGACTCGGTTCGAGGCGTCGGCAATGCACATGGCGAGCGGCGATGCCGTGGCCTGGCCTCCCGCCGGAGGCGTGGCCAGGATGCTGGGTGTTTCGGGATGCGTCACGCGGGTGAGGTTTACGGCGGAATGATTCGAAACCGGTTGGACTCTCGCGCTAACCGGAGGCAGCTCGGCGGATACATTTCCTGTTTTAGGAGTGACGTTGTTCGGCGACGACGGGATCTTTGCCGGCGGCGCCAAAGTGGCCAACGCATCGGTGGCGCGGTCCCGCGCGATCGCCAGGTGCGCGTCGGCGTTATCAAAGATGGCGCGTCCTGCCGCCGCGGCGTCTTCGTCGGTATTGGCCGCTTGGAGTAATTTCTGGAACGCTTCCTGCTGTTTCGGTGGCGCCGTCGAGGGATCGATCTGACCGCGGGCGTAGTCGATGGCACTTTTGTCGGCTTGCACGTGACCCTGCGCTTCGGAGGCTTTCTCGAACGCGTCTTGCCGGGCCTGGAGTGCCGCGTCGTATTCCTTTGCTTCCGCCTGATAGTCCTGCACAAAGGCGTCGTCGCTCGCCGCCGTGAGCGCCGGATTCTTCGCGGCTGCCTGTAGCGCGGCGTCTTCGGCCATGTTGCGTTCCGTGCCACTTAGATTTGTTGCGGAGTCGGCCAACTGCGCGGCTTGGGCCGGCTGCGCGTTCAAGTAGATTCCCGGCAGCCCGGAAATGCCCGCGGACGATGTTGGGTTGGCAGGTTCAGATGCCGGTGCAGAACCATCTCCCATTTTGAGTTTCAGGGCGCTGCCGTTGTCCGCATTGTTTACAGGTCCACCTACGTAGATTCCGGGGAGTCCCGCGATGCCAGATCCAGGCGTCGCGTCATCGCCCAGCTTCATATGCAGGCCGCCGTCTGGGCTTGAAGCGGCGAGCTTCAGTGCCAGGTTGGTTGCCGAGCCGCTGGTCTTCAGAGCCAGTTGATCCGAGAATCCCGTGAGCTTTAGCTGGCTGTTGAGCCGCGCGAACATGGCATCGGCCCGTTGCTGTTCGGCAACGCGCGCCTTTTCGGCCTCCGCGAGTTGCCGCCGCCGGATCGCTTCGTTGGCGAGCTGCCTCTGGCGTTGCGCTTCCGGCGTGTCGTTGGCAAAGAGCGAGGTCAGAAATCCCTGCGTGAAGTTCTGCGCGAATACAGCGGTATAGGGATTCTTGACGTTCTGGATGATCCACATATTTGCGCCCAGGTTGAGCGCGTCGCCTACCGGACTGCCGGTGCTGGCAGCGGAGCTGGCGCCGCCTGACGCCCCTGCGCCGCATTTCCACTGGCTCCCGGGGTGGCAGCCCCAACCGGTGTACCTACCCGAATTGTCGGAATAGTTGCCAACCTCTCCACCGTTACTCCTGCACCAGCTGATGTAAGCTGTCCTCCAGGAAGCTTCATCGCCATTAAAACTTGGAGGGGTGCAGTTGCTCTGGGCATGACCTGCGATCGGGGACAAAAGGCAGAGCAGCGCCGTGAATGCAAAGCACGATAACGGCCCCCATCCAAACCACGACACTCGGTTGGTGCTATTGGTGCGCGCGACCACTGGAGGAAAGACGGATCGACGCTCTCGTGTGAGGGCGCAGAGGGTTGGTGCGGTTCTGGGAAACCCGAAATACATGAAGCACCCGTGTGTAGTGCATGGGGACCTGAGAAAGCAACGGACAGGGTATAGCTTATGGGAGTTCTAGTACTGACTCAAGGAGGACGGTCGGGAAGTGGCTCGTGACAGTTAATAGGACCGAGGGCCAGGTAAGAAGTGCGTTCCGACTGAAAACGACGGGAGACGCGAAAGCGCCGCTGTGAATTACGGCGCGGCTAACGTCGGTGTTGGTTCGTGCGAGATTCCGTACCTGCTCGAAGGCCGACGCGAAGACACACGGTCGCCTACGACGGGCTAATTGGTGGTGCTTACCGGAGGATCGGTTGGAGGTTTTTTACGAGGACCGCGTCCCGCGGACGCGGGGTCTATGCAAATTCAATCGAGGGAAGAGATCGATCGTTTCGATGCCCAGCCGGCGAAGGCTCGCGTCGCAAGCCCGCCGGACATTTTCCGGCGAACCATCCACGCTCCGGATTCCGTCGGAACCGATACGGAAGCCGAACTTGGTCGCGACGACGACGCTGTCGCGCGGAGCCTCGCGCAAGAATCGTCCCAGCAATTCCTCTTCATCCGCTGGTCCATAGGCGGTGGACATACCCATGCATCCAAGTCCCAGCACGGAAACCTGCGGTCCATTCTTCCCAATTTTCGGTGTTCCATGTTTCCTCCCGCTGTGGGTTCCTTCCTAAGATGTTCCGCGTTGGAGGAACCGTACGACGGAAAAAGTGAAGGCACAGACTTTTCCGTTTCCTGCAGTATTGACGCTAAACTCGTTGTTCAGGCTTGCTCTGGCGCGCCGATGCCCGTTGAACGCGGGCGCGTCGAACGCGCGATGTTCTGTCGTCATCGACGGCTCTCGGGCCGTTCTAGGGGCCGGCCTGCGCCCCGTGCCGTGTTGCGTGCGTAGCCGAAAACCTCGGAGAACCATGATTTCCGCGGGGTTGCGTCCTGCACACGGCCATTGGTCCTCAATTTATGTAACCCAGCGAGGAGTTCGCGATGACCAAGAAATCGTCGAAAGTACCCGCATTTCTTTTTGATTTGGACGGCACCCTGATCGATAGCGTCTATCAGCATGTACTGGCGTGGCGGGAAGCGCTGGAGCGCGGCGGCATAACGCTATCCGTTTGGCGCATTCACCGCCGCATCGGTATGAGCGGCGGTCTGTTTGTCAACGCCCTGCTGCGGGAAACCGGCCAGTCCGTCAGCGGGGAACAAGCCAAACGTCTACAGGAATTCCACGCCGAGGCTTATCGCATACGGATGGATCAAGTGCATCCGCTGCCGGGTGCCAAAGAGCTTCTGGGCTTCCTCACGGACAGCAACGTGCCGTGGGCCATCGCAACAAGCGGACGCCTAGATTTTGCCCGCCCCAGCCTTGAGGCACTTGGCGTGCCGCCCGGAACGCCGGTGATCACGCGCGACGATGTGGAGCGAGCGAAGCCTGATCCCGATCTCTTCCTTGCAGCTGCCGAAAAACTGGACGTGGACATAACCAACTCGATTGTTGTCGGAGACAGTGTCTGGGATTTGCTGGCCGCCCAACGTGCGCGAGCTCTAGGCGTTGGACTGCTCTCCGGCGGCTACGGGCAGGATGAACTGGAACGGGCGGGCGCTTATCGTGTCTACCAGGATCCGGAAGACTTGTTCAAACACCTCAACGAAGTGGGTGTGCGCACTATGCCGTAAAGGTGCTCGCTTCTATCAGCTTCGTCACCGGCCCCTGGAGCATAAGCTTTCTGTTACTCGTATTTCCTGCCACGCTCGTCATTGGCCTGCATCTCGGTCATACGGACCGAAGCAATCCGTTGCGCATCGTCGGTGCCGGACTGGAGCGATTGTTCGGGTGTTGGTCTTCGGCGCGGTGCGCCTCGACCTGGCGTCGCCGCGCCAACAAGTAAGAGTGGGACGCGTCGCGTCGGACGAGCCGGCCGACCCGGATGTAGCCGATGAGAGCTCCCAGACCGAGCAGCTGTTCCGTGATTATGCCGCAGAAGTGAATGGGTTGGCCGTAGGTGGGTCTCGAGTCATCGTGCTGCCGGCGTGAAATCAGCGTCTAGGCCTAGAGCGCGCGCTTGCGGTTGGAAGCGCCCCCTGGCTAAGTGATTTTGCCAATGACTTCGGGCCCGACGGGAACCACGAGCTTGTCGAACGCGTAGACTGGCTCGACAGACCGGCCGTGTATCGGCCGGCCGACCGCTTCGATCTTCAATTCCTTGTCGACGACGACCGGAAGCGGCGTGCCCTTCAGCACGCTGAGCGAGACGGTTTCGGGAGCTTAGAAGCCGGCGGGCTCGGAACCTCGATTGTGATTCCGACCAGATCGCGCCTGCCTTGATCAGCAGCAACTCCCTGAATGGAAAATACCTGAAATTGCGTTGTTCGTCGGCTGCTGCATTTTCGATTTGTGGAGACGCCGCGAAGGAAAAGGAATTCTTATGAGACGCATGAACGAGCAACGGCGGCATTGTGGGCACCGTAGTAGGGAAATACAGGTTTCGGCATTGAGCGAGGTGGATGCCGGAATCCATCGGTGTTCTTCAGTCGTTATGGAATCGGAACGGCCCCCGATGAACGGGTTCGAAATCGCCCAAGCGCTGAAGATAGGGAAGCCCGAAGTCCCGCCATTTCCGGGTCATGACTTCCCATCGCTGGTCATGAATACCCGAGCGGTCTGCGGTTAGAATGGCCACGGTTTCGTGGCGGGACCTACCGATCACGGTATTGTTGGCTGATCACACCGATGCCGTACGCTCGGGTATTGGGCGCATATTGCGAACGGATTTCCGCATTACGATCGTGGGGCAGGCCGTCAATTTTTCACACACTCTTCAGATGTGCGCCAATTTGAGGCCCGCAGTCGTACTGCTGGAGCTGCACATGCCCGACGAAAGAGAATTTGCCCCTGCGCTTGTTAAGTCCCGACTTCTTCTTTCCGCCAAACACGTGTTGGCGATGTCAATTCGGACTGATCAAAAGTCCAACAAACTTGCCGCCAGGTATGGCGCTACAACTTTACTGGACAAGACCAACCTCGTCTTTGAACTCGTCCCTGTAATCTTGCGGTTGCGTTAGCAGCAAAGGTTCTACCGTCTGCCGTCCATTGCAGTCCTGAAACATCGCACTCCCTTTACGCGCAACATCGCGGGGCGCGCCAATACCTCCCGATATTCCGAGAGAATCGCGCTTGAAACGTAGAGCCGCGCGGGTTTGGTGATCGCAAGAAGGAACACGGTGCGTTGCAATCCGTCGGGCTTGATGGCCGCCGAAACAAGGATGCACCACCAGCCGTAAGCGAGTAATCCGTGTTTTGATTTCTTCGCGCGTGTGGCTCGAATGAGCTTAACGATTTGCTGCGGGGTAAGAGAGTCCGTCCCCTTCACCTTCGATTCTTCCCCGATGAGTTTGAGAACCTCAGGTTCAGGGGCGGCAAGCCGCACATAGTCGCGGATACTCAACAGCACGGCGCGCGGAGTTCCCCATTTTTCAATCACCAGCGAGCGCTGCTCCTCCTCGACCCGCCTCAGCAGCCTGCCAAAACCGCTCCGCGAAGAGCGGAACTTGACCTTTCCTCCAACCGAACCTCGAGCGCAGCCGGTTGGTGGTACGTTTCTTGAGAAAGCCGGCGCGGACTCCAGCTTCGGCGCAGAGTCGGAGGAAGGTCGAGGGGTCAAAATGCAGGTGCAACTGAATGCGACCGAACAGAAGATCCAGAAAGCAACGTGCGGAGAGAGGCCTAAGCAGGGGCGGGATGCAAAGGACGGAGCCGAAGCCGGACCGCCAGTCGGTAAATTCTATGCTTTTGAGCGCTTGAAGAAGCGTTTCCTGATCGTTAGTTGCGGCGGGGTCGGCGAATCCAGCGTGGATGACGCAGCGCGCGACATAGTTGGTTCGCACGTAGTTCTGTTCTGAAGCCGGATCGAGGGCAGCCAGCACCAAACAATCATCGATGGTGTCGACCGAATAGGTTCCCGCTCGCGCGTTGCGAACCAGAGCCTCGATGGAACGAGCGTAGGAGTCTCCTTCGGTGACGTTCATCTCCGTCACCAGGCGGACGGCTTGCTCTTCCTGGTAGATGCCCGGTTGCATACCCATTCGCTAGATGCGGTTGTCGCTTACCTGCCGCTGCTTGATGACGCGTGGGATCTGCGCGATCCCTTTTTCGCCATATTTGTCGAAGAATTCGAAATAGCGATCCGAGTCGTTGGTCTTGAGAACCTCGAATACTTCGTCGTTTACCTTGCCCTCTTTGACTTCCATGAAATCGTGGGACACCCGTCCATCGGAGTGATGGCGGATCCGCAGCAGGTCGCCGATGCAAGCAAATCGGCTGAAATCGAGGGGAATCGCGAAGACATCGGGTTCTTCGTTGAACTTCTCCGCCAGTCCGAGCACAGACTGGATGTTCTGGTGGACGAGCGCCCCGTGTTTCGGGCCTTTGTAGTACTTGACGATGTCGCTGCGGTCGTAATTGGCGGAGATCCAGAGAAAGGAATCGTAGGCCAGTTCAAGAATTCGGAGCCAGTAACGATACGTGGCGCTGAGTTGTTTTTGCGCGGCCGATTCTTTCTCGAGCGGAACCAGGAGACGTTCAAGCGTCAGCATGTCGTCCATGAGGAGCTTGAGAGCTTTCTTGAAGACCGCGTTGCATTCGTGGAGCAAGGCGGTCTGGTTTTCTTGAATGTCCTCCATGGTGCGCAAGCCCATACGCTGGACCGCGCTGCGCGTGAGAAGAATCCGGCAGCGGAGAAAGTTACATTCAAGGTGGCGCTGGTTCATGGTGTCGTCGCGCTCACCGGAAAGAGACTGTTCGTGTCCTCGCGGAGCTTGGCGAAGATGATGGCCGCGGGGTAGGTCATCTCGAAGAGCGAATGCAGTCCTTGCAGCGTCAGATGGCCCAATTGCCGCTTGCCCACGGTAATCGCGGCCCAGACAAGCGCGCAAGCAGTTGTCCCAAGTGATACGGACGGCGCCGTGACGGCCGCGCACTTCGTCTGACTTGAGCAGGCGGCGCCACAGGGGCAAAGGCACGTACATGTCGGAAACCATCCCGGCATCGAGCGCCGACTTGATTTTTGGTTCGCAGAGTCTGACGTAGAAAGGGCCGGATGAAAGACGAAACGCACCCACGTGGGAACGATCGGACTTCGGGAGCGCCCGCAGCAGTTTGTTCGCCGCAATCATGCGTTTCAATTCTTTGGCGTGATTCGGATCGAGGTTCGGGCGATAGACCGGCCCGGGCGTGCCTTGTGTTATGCGCTTGTATTGCACGAGTAAAAACGAATCGAATCGATGATGGTAGTAAAAACGGTGCGCCACGCCACGCTTCGAGCGCGGAAGCGACCGCGTCGCGCTCGAAGACTTCGAGGCCACCGCGGATCGGTCCCGAGGAGCGCTAACTGTCCCCGACGATGAGCGAAAGATCCCGGATTCGCTTCGTAGCGTCCGGATCGCCTGACGAGAGGACGCGGAGGAGTTCTTCCCAGAGCCGGGGGAGGGCCGATAGTGGCCGGTTTTGGGCGGAGCAAAACGGCGCGCGAATCTGCGGGGGAGTCTTCTCCTCACCGCGTCTCGCATCATGGGTGCGAGTGGCACGAGGCGCGAAATGACGAGGGTCATCTGTCCGGTGGCGATCCGCCGACCGCTTTGACTGGGGCCGATATAGTCGGCGACGGTGTCCTTCAGTGAAACGAGGACAAGTTCGGAGCGCCGGGGTTTGACGTCCCGTGTGGTAACCGAAATCGTGAACTGGTCTTGTTTCTCGATGCTGTTGGCCACCGTCTCGGCGAGAGAGCCTCGACCGATGGCGATCCACAGGCTGTGAACTCGTGATATTTCCAGAGAGTATATGCTCCCCGGTCCGTTCTGCGTGATCTAGCTGCGAAACGACGCGCGTGCCGTTCCGCCGGTTCCAGTCTCACGACAAAATCGCGGTAATGAGGTGACATTTGTGGCGACATATTGTGCGACATACATGTTGCATTAGAACTGTAAACCGTGTAGAATGATGTGTTTAGATGATTATTGTGTCAGACAAAAACAACGACATTATACACGCCATCCCAGACCGGGGCGAGGACGTGGGCAGAATGGAGCCGACTCTACTGGCAGAAGGCTCTCGGTTTCGACCGGAGCTGACGGACGTGGCGGTGGAACTGGCCGCTCGCTCGGCCGGCTTCCGTCGAAGCCTGCCGGCCGGAATCGTCACCGCTCTTGCGGACCTAGTCCGTTCGATGAACTGTTATTACAGCAACTTGATCGAAGGACACGACACGCATCCGATCGAAATCGAGAAGGCTCTGAAGAACGAGTATAGCAACGACGCCCGCAAACGAAACCTGCAACGGGAGGCCAAGGCACATGTCGAGGTGCAACGCTGGATCGACGGCGGCGGCTTGCGCAGGGAAATCACGACCCGCGCCGCGATTTGCGAAATACACCGCCGCTTTTGCGCGGCCCTGCCCGACGAACTCTTATGGGTCGAGAACCCCGATACGCACGAGCGGTTGCGCGGGGTACCCGGCGAACTGCGGCACCGGGACGTTCGCGTGGGACGGCTTATCCCGATTAGTCCAGGGGCGGTACCAAGATTTCTGGATCGCTTCGAGAACGTATACAACCCCCTGGGCCGAACCGAATCGATATTGGCGACCGCCGCAGCACATCACCGGCTGGCTTGGATCCATCCGTTTCTCGATGGCAACGGGAGAGTGATCCGGCTCATGTCGCACGCGACGCTGCTGGAAACTCTGGATACGGGAGCGCTCTGGTCCGTGGCTCGCGGATTGGCGCGAGGGGTGGAGACCTACAAAGAGCTCCTGGCGAACTGCGACCGGGAGCGCCGCACCGACCTCGACGGAAGAGGGCCTCTGAGCGAAGAAGCTCTCGTGGCCTTTACACGATTTTTTATGGACACCTGCCTCGACCAAATCTCCTTCATGGAGACTTTGGTTCGGCCGGAAGGATTACGCAACCGTATCGTGGGATGGGCGGAGGACCAAGTGGAAGCGAGAGCACTCACGGCCAAAGCCAGCAACGTGCTGGAGGCGGTGCTGTATCGAGGAGAATTGCCTCGGGGAGAAGTGGCCGAAGTCCTCCATATCGGAGTGCGTCAGGCGCAGAGGATTGTTGCGGACCTCGTGAAAGCGGGCGTTCTGGTATCGGATGATTCTCGGGCGCCGCTTCGAATTGCGTTTCCGGCCACGCTGGCGGCGCGATGGATGCCCGGCTTGTTTCCGGAAGCTCCATCCGGCTAGGCAAAGACGCACAGCCGGGCGCGCACCGCATGCAGCAGGGAGTCGTGCGATCGGAGTAGGACATTTCGCAAGAAGTCGGCGAGAGGGAGATAGCATGAGCGACGCTGCACCCGAAATCATCTTTCATCGTTATTTCCCCAGGTTGCCGGACTACTTGCGCCAGGTGGGTTACCCCTCCACACGGTCAGTGCTCCAAAGAGACCCTCACTAAACTGATGTCGCTAGGTGTAGTATTTGCGACGGTGCGGATTCTCACAAAGTCGCAAGCGTATGGGCGCGAATTCCGGAGTCTGGCTAGCTCGACGAGTTTGCGAGATCGCGTTCCTTGCGCTAGTACCGGTTGCGTCTTCGCACGCGCAACAGATTGCTTCAACTGATCAAGCGCACCAACGTGTCACCATCGAGAAGGTTCGCGGGCGGAGTTCACTTGCAAAATAGGAGAACGACGGGAACTACAAAGGAGAATTGGCTATGAAGACAGCCAGAAGGATTACGGGGGCGATTCTATTCGCGACATTGCTCGTGACTGTGCTGGTGAGCGACTCTTTAGAGGCACGCTCTCAAGAGCCCGCTGCGTCCTATCCCAAAATGGCTCCCATCGATCAGTACCTTATAGCCGATCGAAATGAAGAGATTTCGATGGCACGTAGCGCAGCGCCACCGTCGATTTCAAATGATGCTGAAGTCGTGATCCTCGGACGGCGTGGCTACGAAACTGCCGTCAAGGGCAAGAATGGTTTCGTCTGTCTTGTGGAGCGATCATGGATGTCCCCGTTTGACTTTCCGCAGTTCTGGAACCCGAAGATGCGAGGGCCCATCTGCTTTAATCCAGCCGCGGTGCGATCAATCCTGCCCCTGACCTTCAAAAGAACGGAATTGGTATTGGCCGGACTATCCAAGGCTCAGATCATCGAGGGTATCAAGGCATTCGATGCTAAAGAACTGCCGCGCGTCGAGCCCGGCGCGATGTGCTACATGATGTCAACCCAAGGGTATCTAAACGACTCAGCCGGGCATTGGGTTCCTCATTTGATGTTTTACGTTCCGCTTACCGATGCCAAGTCATGGGGAGCGGATTTGCCCGGCTCCCCGGTGATGTTGAATCCACAATTTGCGGGCGCTCCGGAGCCGATTACAGAGTACATGATTCCGGTGTCCACTTGGTCGGATGGAACAGCCGCACCCAAGGAAGCGCAGTGATATTGGATTGCAATGCATACCTAGAACTCTAAATGTCAGAGGGGACCTTATCCCTCGCGACCCGTTGAGCCAAGTGCTTGATTAACGCGCAAACCGGGTGCGCCGTGAAGGCGCTGGTCCACAGCGGGGGTATACCCGCCCGGGAACTGGTTCGCTCCACCCGGTAGCAATCAGAGCAGCAGTGGAGGCAACGAGACTGCTGAAGCC
>Ga0182024_10011808_pt1 | contig 17432 bp, 17 predicted proteins | sample P32metaG_FD_120480 | JGI IMG/M metagenome (GOLD analysis project Ga0182024, IMG submission 120480) | Permafrost microbial communities from Stordalen Mire, Sweden - P3-2 metaG (Illumina Assembly) | ecosystem: Environmental > Terrestrial > Soil > Wetlands > Permafrost | place: Sweden: Stordalen... | reverse complement strand
TCGGTGATCGTCTTTAGCTGCAGCTCCTGCTCGGCGATCTCCCGCTGCGTCTTGTTCAACGCCGCACGCAGCTCCAAAGCCTGCTTGAGGCCGTCCTTGACCTTGGGGCTGCTGACGGCGGCGTTGAAGAAGAAGCGGATCTGGTCGTCATTGCTGTTGGTCAGCTGGACCTGCTCGTTGATGACGCGCTCCTCGGTCACGGCCTGGGTCGCCGTCTTGCCGGCCGGGACCTTCACTTCAAAGCGATATACGTCGGAGGCGGTCTCGGCCGGCTTGGCGGTGTCGTCGGTCAGGTGGAAGTCGTTGCGGACGGGGTGCTCCAGCAGCACCAGCCGCTCGGCGTCGTTTCGGTTGACGATGGTGTAGGTCTTGGTCTCGCGCAGCTTGGTCTGGCTGTAGAGGATGCCCTTGTTCACCTTGACCGTCGTGAGCCGGCCGTTGTCCGAGGACGGCACGGGGTTGACCTCGGTACCCAGGTCCACGGCGTAGGACAGCAACCGCTCTTCGTTGGGTTCCACGTCCAGAATCCTTGCGTCTCCGGCGTAATTGGACCCCTCGAACACCGTGATCGGTCCCTGCATCAGGTGCAGTCCGCTGGTGTTCTTGAACTTCAGGCCCAGCAGGGGGAACTTGGCCTGGGTGCGCTCGTTGTAGATGCTGCAGCGCTCGCCCTGCACGTCCTTGTTGACGATGGGCAATAGCGCCGACTTCTGCCGGGGCAAGGTCACCGGCTTGTCGATGGCGTATTGGAAGAAGTCGCCCAGCTTGGTCGCCGTCGCCATCGTCGAGACTCCGGCACCTCCGAGGTTCATGTTTTCGCCGAGGGCGCTTTGCAGACCGACGGCGAACTGCTTGTCCTGTTGCGTCTGGCGGCGGTAGGCGAGCGCACCGTCTTTGCCTTCGGCCCCCTTCGCGTCGGCGCCTGCCTTGAGCGCCTTTTGGAGTTCTTCACGCGCTGCGCCGGATCGGCCGCCGAAGCCGCCGGCCGCCATGCCGGGGCCGTGCGTCAGGTCGTCGTTGTAGGTGACGGGCCGCAGCGAGGCGAACAACTCGGGCACGACGGTCGGCCGCGGCACATAGAGAGGGGTATACAGATCCATCTGGAAGGAGATGGGCCGGCCGCTAACCAACGCCATGCGCACGTCCTTCCAGTCCTCGTCGGTGGCGTTCTCGACCACGGCCCAGCCCTGCAAGAACGGCTTGTCTTCCTTCTCCTTGCCCAGCACCAGTCGATAGCTGGTCTTCCAAATGGGGTTCTCGATGACGTAGCCGACGCGCACCTCGCGCTTGCCCTCGCCCACGAAGCTCAGGCTGACCGCCTTCTTCTGCGTGTCGTGCGACAGGGTCAACGTCTCCAGCGCCTTCCGCACCTCGTTGTCCATGACCGGATTGAGGAAACGGACGCGCTGCACGTCAGACAGCTTGACGCTCCTCATGCCGTCGGCGCACCAAAGGTTCAGCTGCTCGACATTGACGACGGCCTTGTCCACGCCCTCCTGCTTCTTCTCAACGCCCATGATGGCACCGGTCATCGTGCCGGGTTGGGCGGCGTTGGCCTGCTGCAACACCACCTCGACCTTTTCGCCCCGCGCCTGATCCAGCACCTGGCCGAAGGTCGGGTTGGACGACAGGTTCACCGCGAAGCTTTGCAGGGTCTTCTCCACGGGGGCGTTGGAGTCGTAGCTGACGGCGGAGACGTGGCCGCCGTTGAGGTCGCGCAGCACCATGCTCTTAATAAGGTCGTTGATGTCCTGCGTGGGGAACGACAGGTCCACCCGCGCGTCGCCGTCGACGGTCCCCTCGCGCTGGAAGTAGCCGACGCCTGAGCTGAACAGCACAACCTGGCCGATCGGCAACTGCGTCGCCGTCTCCGAGGGCGCCGCCGCGCCGGCCGCCGGCGCCGGTTCCGCCGGCTTCGGCGGGTCGGCCGGCGATTTCGACGGCCAGGCCACGAAGGCACAGACGGCGGCGGTAAGCACCGCCCCGCCGGTCAGCGACGCCAGCAACCACGTTCGATTCATGACCCAACTCCTCTTGGAAAGCCCGGAAGGTTGAACGGGTGTTTGTTCGGTCGGGAGCCAACATCTATAAGACGAACGAGAGGGGGAAGTAGTTTACTCTTACTGACCCGAAGGGCGAGCGTGGAACCTCATCCCTCGCTTGCGCTTCGGGTTGGTGTGGGCGGACACTAACCCGAAGCGCCAGCGAGGGCGAAGGTTCCAAGCCTCGCCCGCGCTTCGGGCTGGTTAATGAACCGTTTCGTCCAACGATCCTTAGAATACACTCAGCCAACGATCCACACGACAACCGCGAAAGGAAGCGTCATGGCCCTCTCCACCGAACCCGCCACGCGGCTGGAAATCCTCGACGGCGGCGTCGCCCTGCTCACCCTCGACCAGCCCGGCAGTCGGGCCAACACGCTCGGCCAGGCCGTTCTTGCCGAACTGGAGCGGCGCATCCAGGAACTCGCCGGCCGCACCGACCTATCCGGCCTGATCCTGTGCAGCGGCAAACCCGGCATGTTCATCGCCGGCGCCGACCTCAAGGAACTCGGCGGCGCCCGGCCCGACCCGGATACGGGCCGCCGGCTGGTCCAACGCGGCCTCGGCCTCGTCGCCGCCGTCGAGGCGCTGCCGTTCCCGACGGTTGCGGCCATCGACGGCGCCTGCATGGGCGGCGGCACGGAACTGGCCCTTGGCTTCGATTACCGCCTGGCCGGCTCGCACGCCAAGACGGAAATCGGCCTGCCGGAGACGAAAATCGGCCTCATCCCCGGCTGGGGCGGCACCCAGCGGCTCACGCGGCTGATCGGCCCGTCGCTGGCCGCGGAGATGATCTGCGCCGGCGAGCCGGCCAAGGCGGAGCGCGCCCGCCAACTCGGCATCGTCTTCGACGCCGTGCCGGGCGACCGATTATTGGAAGAGGCCCGCCGGCTGTTACAGTGGACAAATCAGACCGGAGATTGGCGCGAAATCCGTCGGCGGAAACGGCTGCCCGTGGGACTAAGCGAAGAGCAGCTGGGCTTCACGTTCGCCGTGTTGCGCGCCCAGGTGGGGGCCAAGACCGGCGGCCACTACCCGGCCCCGCTGGCCGCCCTGGACGCCATTCAGAAGGGCTGCAATTTACCGCTGGACGACGGCCTCAAGGCCGAGACCGAGGCGTTTCTGCCGCTGGTCGGCAGTCCGATCTCGCGCAACCTGATCGCCGTCTTCTTTATGACGCAGCGGTTGCAGAAAGACCCCGGCGTCGCGGACGCTTCGGTCAAGCCGCGCGACGTGGGCCGGGTCGGCGTCGTCGGGGCCGGCATCATGGGCGCGGGCATCGCCGGCGCCCACGTCCGCCGCGGCGTCCCGGCCCTGCTCATCGACGCCGCCCCGGCCGCGCTGGAAAAGGGCGTCGCCGCCGTGGCCAAGGGTTTGCAGGGCCGCGTCGAGATCGGCCGCATGTCCGTGCAGGACGCGGGGGCGGCGCTGGCCCGGCTCAGTTCGTCTCTGTCCGTCAACGCCCTGGCCGACCGCGACGTGGTGATCGAGGCCATCGTCGAGAACGAGCCGGCCAAGGTAAAGCTATACGGCGAAATCGAAAAGCTGTTGCCGCCCGGCGCCATCCTGGCCTCGAACACTTCGACGATCTCCATTACGCGCATGGCGAAGGCGGTGGCGGCGCCGGAACGCTTCGCGGGCCTGCATTTCTTCAACCCCGTGGACCGGATGCAGCTGGTCGAGGTCATCCGCGGCGACAGGACCGACGACGCCACGGTCGTCACGCTGGTGGCCCTGGCCAAGCGGATCGGCAAGACGCCGATCGTGGTGCGCGACTGCCCCGGCTTCCTGGTCAACCGCATCCTGTTCCCGTACCTGAACGAATCGCTGGTGCTGCTGGAGGAGGGGGCGTCGCCGCGGGCGCTCGACAAGGCGGCCGTGGCCTTCGGAATGCCGATGGGGCCGGTCACGCTCAACGACCTTGTCGGATTGGATACGTCGCTCTACGCCGGCCGCGTCATCAACGCCGCCTTCTCCGAGCGGACGCCGACGACGCACGTCCTGGAAGACTTGGTGGCGGCCGGGCGGCTGGGCCAGAAGTCGGGCGCGGGTTTCTACGCCTACGCCAAGCCCGGCCGCGGCGCCGACGACCCGGCCCTGGCCGGCTTCCTCGACAAGCGCCGCAAGGGGACGCGCGAGATCGGCATGGAGGAGATAACGGATCGACTGTTCCTGTCGATGCTGACGGAGGCGAGCCGGGTACTGAGCGAGGGGATCGTGCGCGAGCCGGGCGACGTGGACATGGGCCTGATCCTGGGCATCGGCTTCCCGGCGTTCCGCGGCGGCGTCCTACGCTGGGCGGACACGGTCGGCCTGCCGGAGGTGCTAGCGCGGCTGAAGAAGTACGAACGGCTGGGGCCGCGCTTTCAACCGACGGAACAGATGCGGGGGCTGGCGGCGGCGGGCAAGGGGTTCTACCCGGATGCGTAGCGGCCCTTGAAGGGGGCGGGGCGGGCGGCGACAATAAGAGGGAAGATCCGAAATGCGGAAGGAGGCTCCCATGTCGGTGAACTGGCGGGAAGAATTGATCGCGCGGCGGCGGCGCGAACCGTTCGAGCCGTTCCGCGTGACCATGAAAAACGGCGATACATACGACGTATTCGACCGGTACGAGTTCCTGGTGGGCGATGGAGCACTGGCCCTGCCCGTGCATGACCCGCACGATCGGGACAGGGACTATGCGGCTTGTCTCCATGTCGGCGAGGTTGCACTGGTCGAGCCGATTGAACCGCGGCCCGTGACCGGCCGCTCTCAGGAGCGTAACGGGCCGCGCTGACGGGCGGTTTCTTGTACAAGAGGGAGGGACCGGATGCGCCCCGACGCCTTGCGTCTATTTCTACAGAAACGGCCATTTTTTCCCTTTCGCGTCTACGTCTCGGACGGCGCCTCCTATTACGTGCCTCACCCGGAGGCGGCCGAGGTGGCCGGAATGACGCTCCTGATCCAGGTCGGGCCGACCGGCTTCGCCGGCCCGCCGGGCGAGCGCCTCGCCACTATCTCGCTGATCCACGTTACCCGCATCGAAGTCTTCTACCCCGGCGCGGCCCCCGCCCCCTGACGGCGCCTGCGGGAACCCCCATGGCCAGCTACCGCGGACACCTGGCGTTCGCCTCGGCGCTGGGCGCCGCCTACGGCGGCGTCGCCGTCTGGCGCTGGGGCTTCGACTGGGGTCCGGTCTTTCTCGCGTTCGGCCTCACCGCCGTCGGCGGCCTGCTGCCCGACCTCGACAGCGACAGCGGCGTCCCCGTGCGCGAGCTGTTCGGGGCCGCCGCGACCATCGTGCCGATCTTGCTCTACCACCGCCTGATCGGCGCCGGCTATTCCGTCGAACAGACGCTGGTGCTCCTCGCGGGTCTTTACCTCCTTATCCGCTACGGTATTTCTCGGATCTTCAAACGATACACCGTCCACCGCGGCATGTTCCACAGCATCCCCGGAATCGGCATCGCGGTGCTGGCGACCTATCTGCTCTACCACAACCCCGACCCGTTCCTGCGCTGGTACGAGGCCGGCACCGTCGGCCTGGGCTTCCTCTCGCACCTGGTCCTCGATGAACTCTACAGCGTCGACTTCAACGGGGCGCACTTCCGCCTCAACAAGTACGCCGGCAGCGCCCTGAAATTCTGGTCGCCGTCGCGCACGGCCCCGGCGCTGACGTACCTGATCCTCGCCGCCCTGGCGGCGGTCGCGTGGCTCGATTGGAAGCGGTCCTGATCGCCGTGGGCGTCGACTCCCCGGAAGGTTGTGTATAATGTCGGGATGAACGCTTCTTCCCGCCTATCGCTGCCGCTCTGGAACGAGCGCTACGCCGCGCCGCTGGCCCCCGTCAGCGGCGCCGAGATGCGCGCCCGCGGCTGGGACTCCGTCGATGTCGTCTTCGTCAGCGGCGACGCCTACGTCGATCACCCCAGCTTTGCCGCCGCCCTGCTGACGCGCGTCCTAGAGGCCGCCGGCTTTCGCGTCGCCGTGCTGGCGCAGCCCGACTGGCGCTCTTGCGAGCCGTGGCGGCAGTTCGGCCGGCCGCGGTTGTTCTTCGCCGTCAGCGCCGGCAACATGGACTCGCTCATCAACCACTACACGGCGAACAAAAAGGTCCGCAACGACGACGCCTATTCGCCCGGCGGCCGCATCGGCCTGCGCCCCGACCGGGCCACGCTGCCGTACTGCCACCGCGCCCGCGAGGCCTTTCCCGGCGTGCCCGTCGTTGCCGGCGGCGTCGAGGCGTCGCTGCGCCGGCTGGCCCACTACGACTACTGGAGCGACACGGTTCGCCGGTCCATTCTGTTCGACTGCAAAGCCGACCTCCTGGCCTACGGCATGGGCGAGGAAACCATCGTCGAGATCGCCCGCCGACTGGCGGCGGGGGAGACGGTCAAGGACCTGCGCGGCCTGCGCGGCGTTGCGTATTTGTTAGGCGCCCGGGCATCGGAGGAAATGGCGAACGTGGGGTTTGAGTCCGAGAGGGCGGCGGTGGGGAATCGCACGATGGCGGGGAACCCCTCAGACCGTGAGCGGAACGCAAGCGGTGCCATACGGCGAGGAAACACATCTGCCCTTTCGGACTCACGCCCCATGTTGGCTGATGTAATCATTCTTCCGCGCTACGAAGAAGTGAAAGCCGACAAGCTCGCCTTCGCGGAGGCGACGCGCCTTATTCATATCAACACGAATCCTCACAACGCCAAGACGCTGGTGCAGTTCCACGACCGCGAGGCCGTGGTCGTCAACCCGCCCTGTCTACCGCTGGCGCAGACCGAGATGGACCGCGTCTACGACCTGCCGTACACGCGGCGGCCGCACCCTTCGTACCGCGAATCGGTGCCGGCCTTCGAGATGATTAGGGACTCGGTGACGATCATGCGCGGCTGCTTCGGCGGTTGCACGTTCTGCTCGATCACCGCCCACCAGGGGCGCATCATCCAATCGCGCTCTCAAGAATCCGTTTTGAACGAGGTGCGCAAGATGGCGGCCGACCCGGAGTTCTCCGGCGTCGTCAGCGACATCGGCGGCCCGACCGCCAACATGTACGAGATGACGTGTACGCGGCCCGAGGTCGAGGCGAAGTGCAAACGGCTGTCGTGCGTCCATCCGACGATCTGTAAACTCCTCGGGACCGACCACGGCCCGCTCGTCGAACTGATGCGCCGCGCCCGCACCGAGCCGGGAATCCGCAAGGTGCTGGTGGCCAGCGGCGTGCGCATGGACCTGGCGCAGCGGTCGCCGGAGTACATGCGTGAGCTGGCCGAGCATCACGTCGGCGGCCACCTCAAGGTCGCGCCCGAGCACACCGATTCGACCGTGCTGGGCCTGATGAAGAAGCCGGACAACGCCGACTTCCAGGGCTTCGCGCGGGACTTCGCGGAGGCCTCGCGCGCGGGCGGCAAGCCGAAGCAGTTCCTGGTGCCGTATTACATCGCCAGCCATCCCGGATCGGATTTGCACGCGATGATCGGCCTGGCGTTGTTCCTGAAGCGCAACGGCTACCGCCCCGATCAGGTGCAGGACTTCATCCCGGCGCCGTTCGACATCGCCACCTGCATGTACTACACCGGCATCGACCCATTCACGAAGGAAGAAGTGTACATCGCTCGCAACCTGCGCGACCGCAAGCTGCAACGGGCGCTGTTGCAGTTTTTCAAGCCGGAAAACTACTTCGAGGTGCGGAAGGCGCTGGAGCAGGCAGGCCGGGCCGACCTGATCGGCGGCGGCTGCGACGCGCTCATCCCCGCTAAGCCGCCGAAGGAGGCGCTCCAGGCGCGCCGGGAGCAGGCCAACGCGGCGGCGCGCGGCGATTACGTCCACACCATTCCGAATCCGAAAACACCGCCGTTTAGCCGCGACCCGAAGGGGAGCGCGAAGGGCAAGGGCTACCGTCCCGGCCGCAAGAGCGCCCGGCGCCGCCCGCGCCCGTAACCGCCATTTCATGAGGAAATGTCCATGCGTGGATTGACGATGCCGTGCGTCTGCTTGTCCGTCGCCCTGGCGGCCGCCGTGGCGCGGGCCGAGGACAAGTACGACGTATCCCTGCGCCGCTTCCAGGTCAAGGAGCACGCCAACGCCGTCACTGCCGTGGCGGTCTCCCCCGACGGCAAGACGCTGGCCACGGCCGGCAAGGACAAGTCGATCCGCTTTTTCGACATCGCCACGGGGAAGCGCACCCACGTCCTCCGCCACGAAAGTGAGATATGGTCCATCGGCTACAGCAGCGACGGCAAAAGCTTCGCCGCCTCCGACGGCGACAAACTCGTGACCGTGTGGGACGCGGACAAGTGGACGGAGACGGCGACGCTGAAAGGTTTCGAGACGCCGGTGGCGATGCTGGCGCTGTCGCCGGACGGCTCGCTGCTGGCGACCTTCGAGGACGGTTTGCAAGTTCCGCACGTCTGGGAGTTGCCATCGGGCAAAGCCCGCGCCGTGCTGGAAGCGCACGGCGACCGTGTTACCAGCGTGGCGTTCTCGCCCGACGGCAAGCACGTGGCCAGCACCAGCGGCGACGAGACGATCCGCATCTGGGAGGCCAAGGCGGGCATCCCCGGCCGGCCGTTGCGCGGCCACGACGGCCCGGTGTTCACGGCGGTTTTTTCGCCCGACGGCAAAACGCTGCTTTCCGGCGGCGCGCGCGACAAGTCGGTTCGGCTGTGGGACCTGACGACGTTCAAGGTGAAGACGGTGATGGAGGGCCACGCCGACGCGGTGCATTTCGTCGGCTTCGGCGCCAAGGGGACGGTGGTTTCGCTGAGCAAGGACGGCGTCGTGAAGCTTTGGGACGCCGACGGCAACGAGACGGGATCGTTTTTGTGGACGGCGGAGGGCGGGAACTTACCGTCGTATGCGACGAGCGTGGCGCTCGGCCCCGACGGCAAGACGTTGGCCGTGGGGCACGACGATGTGGTGGACGTGTGGGACCTGTCGAAGGTGAAATCGGCCAAGTGAGGAGGCGGTGATATTATGCCATTGCACGACCATTTTCACGCGCCCCTACGGGAGAGGCGCCACTGGACCTCGTTCCACGCCACATGGGCGACCTACTTGGCGGATGACCTGAACGCGCATCTACCGGAGCGCTACATTGCCGAACCCCACGCGCAGTTCGCCATCGAGATCGACGTGGCGACCTGGGAGGAGCCGGGCGGCCCGCCGCGTGAAGAGGTGCAACCGGCTATGGAGTGGAGGCCTCCGGCGCCCCAGATGACATTGCCCCTGACCATTGTGACGGATGTGGTGGAAGTGCAAATCCTCCGCAACGAGGGCGGCTTCGTCCTCGCGGGAGCCGTCGAACTGGTCAGTCCTTCCAACAAGGACCGACCCTTGGCGCGCGAGGCTTTTACATCGAAGTGCGCGGCTTACCTGCAACAGGGGGCCGGGCTGGTCGTTGTGGACATCGTGACGGAGCGCCGGGCCGATTTCCACGGGGACTTGCTGGCCCGCGTTTCTCCCGGCTCTGTGCCGGCCGCCGAGGCGGACCTGTACGCCGCCGCTTATCGTCCCGTCAGCCGGGACAAACAAACGACGCTGGAGGTCTGGCACGAAAACTTGGCGGTCGGCGGCCGACTGCCGACGCTGCCGCTGTGGCTGCGAGGGGGCATTTACTTGCCGCTGCGGCTAGAGACGGCGTATGATCGGGCGTGTCGGACGCTGCGGATCGCCGCAAATGGAGCGTAAAGGCGCCTTCAGAATAGCCATGCCAGACGACGACTTTAGCCCCGACGGCAAGGCGCTGGCGGTGGGGCATGACGAAGTAGTGGACGTGTGGGATCTGACGAAGGTGAAATCGGCGAAGTGACGCCGCCCGGTGGATTATGAAACTTCCCAAGATTCCGCCCACGGCGCGGAGGATCTTGCTGCTCGTTGGCGGGGCGGCGGCGCCCGTTCTTGCAGTCGCCTTCTTGCTCCCGACATGCCCGCTAACCGACGAGGACAAGATCCAGGCGGCGCGCGATGTCGTCGCATGGATCGCCGAGAATAAGCATCTACCCGGATCGAGAGAGGAGTATGCTGACGCCGAGCAGATGGCATCTCGGAATCATTTCGTCGTTGTCTGTGACTTCATGCCGGAGGGCGAGTCGATCGGCACGGATAAGCGCGTCCAAAGGGTTTCATCCGCCGAATACGCGCGACTGGAGAAGGAGCAAGGGTTCAAAGATGAAACCGAATACCTGATACTTGACCTGAAAAAGGACACGGACGGATCGCTTGTTCTGGAAGCGTCCAACATGTTCGGCCCACTGGGCGGACAGGGCTATCGGATCGTGTTTCGGAAGAAAATGTGGGGGCTCCAGGCGGAAGCGAAGTTCCTGTGGGTAGCGTAATCTATCGCCCTTTCTTTGTGACCCAACCCCAGTTGCCCCCGAAGCGGGCGCGGCGGCGCCAGGGACGTTGCGATACAATCAAGCAGGGTCGCCCTTTCATCGGGAGAAAAGCTCATGGCGGAATTGGACGCGCCTGTAGTGCGGAACGGCGATTCGACCAACGGTTCGCCTTCTCTGGAATCCCAGCTCCGCGGCCTGTTCGCCGAGCAGCGGCGGCTCCGTGAACTGTTGGAGCAGACGCGCGCCGACCTGGATGAGGTCAACCGGCAGGTGCTGAGGTTCCAGGACGACTACTGCACGGACGCGGAACGCCAGGAGGAATACGACAGCGCCCTCGAGCGAATCCTGGGCTTCGACCCGCGGATCGACCTCAACGAGGTGAGGGAGATTCTGTCCGGCAAACGCGGCTGCGATATGAGAGAGTTTATTGAGGAATTGGAAGCGGCCATCAAGGCGACGCCGTCGCAGGGCGCCGAATGAAAAGCTTTCCCCCGCCGCCATACAAGGTCGAGTTGTTGCAGGCCGCCCAGGCGGAAGTCAGGCGCTGCCTGGGGGAAGCACAGCGGCTCGGCATGGGCCGGGATTACGTCGCGACGATGCGGCGGATCTACGATCACCTGACCACCGCCCCGCACACGTGGGGCGAACCGTCCCGCCGGTACCGGGCCGCGAAACTCGTCCTACGAAAAATGATCTGCGACCGGATCCTCGTCGTCTTTGCCGTGCATGAGGAAGAACCCGTCGTCTTCGTCAAGGAATGCCGGCCGATTCAAGGTCACCCGCTGCAGTCCGCTTGAGAAGTGGGCCCCGATGCAGTCCAACTCGCCGTTTACAGTCCCCCCCGAACACGCCGGAAAAACTCTCGCGGCGATCCTGCGTGCCCTCCTGCCCGGCCAGTCCTGGAAGCAGGTGCGCCAGCTCATCGAAGCCCGTCACGCCAAGGTCAACGGCGAACTCTGCCTCGACGCCGCCCGCCGCCTCAAGGAGAGCGAGACGGTCGAGTTGCTCGCCCGCCCCGCGCCGAAGCCGCAACAGGCCGAGGCTATCGTCGTCCGCCATCTCGACGAACACGTCGTCGTCGTGGAGAAGCCGAGCGGGCTGCCGACCGTGCGCCACCCGCTGGAGCGCGACTGGACCGACCACCGTAAAGCTCTCGCCCCGACCCTCGAAGACCTCGTGCCGCCGATCATCGCCCGTGAAGAGGGCCGCAAGGCGAAAGGGCCGCGACTGCGCGTCGTCCACCGGCTCGACAAGGAAACGAGCGGCCTGGTGGTCTTCGCCCGCACCGTCTTGGCCGAGCGCGGCATGGGCAAGCAGTTCCACGCCCACACCGTCGTCCGCCGTTACCTCGCCGTCGTGCCCGGTTTCGTGCCGCCTCAGCACATCGACTTCCGGCTGGTGCGCGACCGCGGCGACGGCCGACGCGGCGTCACCGACAACCCCGACGACGGCAAGGAGGCCGTGACGCACGTGGACGTGGCCGAGCGGCGCCCCGGCTACACGCTGCTGTCGTGCCGGTTGGAGACGGGGCGGACCCATCAAATCCGTATTCATCTGGCCGCGCTGGGCCATCCGGTGTGCGGCGACAAGGTTTACTGTCACCTGCCCGGCGGCGGGATAAGGCCGGACCCCAGCGGCGCCCCGCGGCTGGCTTTGCACGCCGTCGAGCTGGGATTCCGGCATCCGGCGACCCGCGAACAACTGCACTGGTCGATGCCGCTGCCGCCGGACCTGGAGGCGTTCCTGGCCCGGTTGCGCGGCCGGCCGGGGCGAGGCGACCATGCAGATTAAATGGACCGATGAAGATCCCGAAACGGGTCAACGCCGCTTCCTGTGCGCCGAGCGCTTCGCCGGCGTCTGGAGCTTCAAGTGGAAGCTGCAACGCCGCGGCGACTGGACGAAGGGCTTGCAGCCGACGAAGGCCATGTGGGAACACATCCTCGACGCCATGCAGCGTCGCTACCGCCGTCGTGAGGGCGTCACCGACGAGGACTTGACGCAGGTGGAACGCATCCTCAAGGCGTGGGTCGAGCCGCGCGATTTGGAGGAGTGAATCATGCTTCTCCCCTCTCCCCGGTACTCCGGGGAGAGGGGAAGGGGGTGAGGGGCAATGGCTTCCGAAAGTAGCACCCCTCACCCCCGACCCCTCTCCCCGGAGTACCGGGGAGAGGGGGAGAAGAGGCCCCTTTGACCCCCCGGCGCTCCCTTGCTAGAATTGGGGAGCGTCGATTTCCGGGACGGGCGGGGTGCGGGCGATGATGGCCACGACAGCCGTCTCCTACTTCAAGCGGTACAAGATGGAGGCCGACCTGTGCGACCTACCGACGCCGATCCTGCCGCCCGGTTTCCAATGGCTGCCCTGGAGCGAAGACGTGCTCCACGCCCACGCCGACGTGCTGTTCGGCAGCTTCCACCAGGAGATTGACGCCGTGATCTTCTCCAGCCTCGGAAATTCGCACGGCTGCGTCACGCTGATGAACGTCGTCAGCCGACGGCTGAATTTCCTGCCGGGGGCGACCTGGGCCGTCGTCGGGCCGGCCGGACCCTGCGGGGCCATCCAGGGGCTGCACGAACGCGGCGGCGTCGGCGCCGTCCAGAACGTCGGCGTGACGCCGGCCTGGCGCGGCCGCGGCCTCGGTGAGGCGCTGGTGTTGCAGGCGCTGCACGGCTTTCGGCGGGCCGGCCTCGGCCGCGCCCTTCTCGAAGTCACCGCCCAAAACGAGGCGGCCCAGCGCCTCTACCGCCGCCTCGGCTTCCGCCGCACCAAGACGCTCTACAAGGCCGTGTCCGAAGCCCATGAACCTGGCGTTTAACCGCGACCCTCCGAACGGAGCGCTCCCCTCCGGGTCGCGGCTAAACGGGGATCCTTTTTTGAGGTGATCGTGCCGCAAGAAGTCTTTCAGCATTCCTTCGCCAACGGCCTGACGCTGCTGGCCGAACCAATGCCGCACGTGCGCTCGGCGGCCCTCAACTTCCTGCTGCCGGCCGGCTGCGTCTACGACCGGCCCGACCGTCTCGGGGCCGGCGCCGTCCTCGCCGACCTCATCACGCGCGGGGCCGGCGAACGCGACAGCCGTGAACTTACCCTGGCCATGGACAACCTCGGCCTGGACAGCAGCGAGAGCGTCGGCAGCGTCCACATGCGTTTCTGGGGCGCCACGGTCGGCCGCAACCTTCCCGCCGCCCTCGAACTCTACGCCGACGTCCTTCTTCGGCCGCACCTCCCCGAAGACGAACTGGACGCCGTTCGCTCGCTGGCCCTGCAAGACATCCGCGGCCTGGAAGACGAACCGCGCTCCAAGGTGCTCGTCGAACTGCGGAAGCGCCACTACCCCAGCCCGCTCGGCAACGACCACCGCGGCACGGTCGAAGGCGTCTCCGCCCTAACCATCGAAGACATTCGCCAGCGGCATAAGCGTCTGTTCCGGCCGGGCGGCGCCATTCTGGCGGTGGCCGGCAATTTCGAGTGGGCGCCGCTGAAGGGGCAGGTGGAACGCCTCTTCGGCGACTGGCGGGGCGACGCCCCGACGCCGCCGGCCCCCGGCCAGCGCGGCGACAAGCGCGGCCACGTCGCCAAGGACCTGGCGCAGACGCAGATCGCCGCCGCCTACGCCAGCGTGCCGGTCGGCGACCCCGACTACTACGCGGCGATGGGCGCCGTCCACGTGCTGTCCGGCGGCATGAGTTCCCGCCTGTTCACGGAGGTCCGCGAGAAGCGCGCCCTGTGTTACTCCGTTTGGGCTTCATACCAGACCTTCAAAGACCGAGCCAGCATCATCGCCTACGCCGGCACCACCAACGAGCGCGCCCAGGAGACGCTGGACGTGCTGCTGGGCGAACTGCGGCGACTGCCGGCGGGGATCGAATTGGAAGAAGTGGAGCGCGTGCAGGCCGGCCTGAAGTCGTCGCTCATCATGCAGCAGGAGTCCACGTCGGCCCGCGCCCTGGCGCTGGCGTCGGACTGGTACAACCTCGGCCGCGTCCGCAGTTTCGACGAGATCCAGTCGGCGGTCAACGCCCTGACGCCGGAGGGCGTCCTGTCCCACGTCCGCCGTCATCCGCCGGCCGACTTCACCATCGTCACCCTCGGCCCCAAGCCGTTGGAGGTCAATTCGATCTAACCGCCAAGACGCCAAGAGCGCCAAGAAGACAATAGATTTGAACTTAAATCTTTTTCCTTCTTGGCGGCCTTGGCGTCTTGGCGGTTAAACTTCTTAGGAGAGAATTATGCCATTCCACAGCCACAAACTCCCCAACGGCCTTCAGATCGTCGCCGAGAGCAGCCCGTCGGCGCGGTCGGCCGCCCTCGGCTTCTTCGTCCGCACCGGCAGTCGCGACGAGACGCCGGAAGTTTCCGGCGTGACGCATTTCCTCGAACACATGGTCTTCAAGGGCACGCCGCGCCGCACTTACCTCGACGTCAACCGCGACTTCGACCGCATCGGCGCCGACTACAACGCCTTCACCAGCGAGGAAAACACCGTCTTCCACGCCGCCGTCCTGCCGGAATACCTGCCTCAAGCGGTCGATATTCTCGCCGACATCCTCCGGCCCAGCCTCCGCGACGAGGACTTCAACGCCGAGAAGAACGTCATCATCGAAGAGATCGGCATGTACGAGGACCAGCCCGGCTCCTGCGCCTACGACAACGCCAAGCGCCTCTTCTTCGCCGACCACCGCCTCGGCAACAGCATCCTCGGCACCGTGCAGAGCATCACCGACCTGCGCCGCGATCAGATGTTCGACTACTTCACGCGCCGCTACGTCGCCCCCAACATCACCGTGGCGGCCGCAGGCCATTTCGACTGGCCGGAGCTGGTGCACCTCGTCGAGAAGAGCTGCGGCGACTGGCTGCCCGGCCCGGTCGGCCGCGACGGCCTGCGCGAGACGCCCGGCTCCGGCGGCTTTCAGGTCATGACCAAGGAAAAAGTAACGCAGGAGCACGTCATCCTGATGGCGGGCGGGCCGCCGGCCGACTCGCCGCTGCGACACGCGGCCGACCTTCTGAGCATGATCGTGGGCGACGATTCCGGCAGCCGGCTCTACTGGGCGCTGGTCGATCCCGGCCTGGCCGACTCGGCCGATTGCAGTTTCCACGAATACGAGGGGACCGGCTCTTTTTACTCGTCGTTCAGCGGCGAACCGGACCAGGCGGAGAGCAATCTGGAAATCATGCTGGACGTGCTGCGGACGGTGCGCCGCGACGGCGTGAAGGAAGAGGAACTGCAACAGGCCCGCAACAAGGTCTTGTCGCGGGTGGTGCGGGCCAGCGAACGGCCCAAGGGCCGCATGGTCGCGGTCGGTATGCACTGGACCTATCAGCACGAATACCGCTCCATGGACGACGAGCTGAAGGCTTACGAGGCGGTGACGACGAAAGCGATCCACGAAGTACTCGACCGCTACCCGATCGACCGCGTGACCACGCTGGCGCTGGGGCCGCTGGCGTCGCTGTCCGCGCCGGCGGCGAACGGCCACCAGTGATCCGTCGGAGCCGGAAGCGGGCGACTTCGGTAGTGTCTCCGTTTGATCGTGCTTCGCCCTAAAAAACGCCGGTCAGTGGTCAAATGGAGACGCTACCGAACGAAGCGCTCGCGCCGTCCGGAAATGGAAACGCGGATAGAATGACGCGGGACCTCCAGAGGGCCGTTCATGGAACCCATCCGCATCCGCACGAAGGTCGAGTCGGAAATCCTCCACCTACCACAACTTAAGCCGCTGATCGGCAGGGGGGTCGAGATTTTCGTGGTCGAACTCGCCCCGGCCAGCCGCGAGGAGGTGTTCGCGGAGGCGGTCCACGTCCCGGACACCGCCGAGGAGCGGGCGACTCAGCAAGCGAAATTTCGGGAGTGGCGCGCCGACCCACGTTTCGAGCACCTTTGGCCGATGATCGAGCGCCTCATTGAGGCGGACGCGGCCCCGTCCGTCAACGGCGCGGGGACATCGTCCGAGGCGGTCGCCTCGTGATTCTGACTGACACCCGCGTCGTCGTCGTGTACGGGCGCACGCCCACTCCCCGACTCCGGCGGATCGCCGCGGACAACGACGCGGCGGTCTGCGGGGTGGCCGTCGCCGAGATGTTCGGCGTGGTCCGCGCTCTCTCAAAGGCACGAACCTGTACCGCTACCACAGGCGCGGTAATGGGTACCAGATAAGGAGAGTATCCATGCGCGTCGCTCTGCTCACCACGTTCGTGGCCAGCCGGAAAGAACCGCTCGCCGAAATGCTGCAACGGATCCACCAGGCTTTTTCGGGTGCGGGTCTGGGCGAGCCCGTCATTCGCTTCAACTTTGGCGATACGCAGTCGCCAGGCTCCGTTTCGAGCGTTGACCGCGTTTTGAAGCGCCATCCGGAACTCGCACGCTTCGTCACCACTGCTGTGCCTATGCCACTCATTCCGGGAGCGCGGCGGATTACCAACGATCCTCTTTCGCCGGCAGCGGGCGAGACCGTGCCCTTCCCGACGCTACACGCGATTGCCGCCGGCGTTCCCAGATCTTTCCCGTTCCACTACATCGCCATTCGCTTTCACTCGCCTGAGTTCGGAGAGCTGTCCCCTACTTCAGCGGGATTGCCGGAAATGACGTGCGGGATTCTGGTGGGTGATAACTGGTGGGTCAACGGGCGCAACCGCTCGCTTTCCGCCTGCACGCTGGTCGAGGCCGACCCCGCCAGCAAAAAACTGCCGTCGCCTCCCGCGGCAGTGGCGGCTGTGCTTGCGGCGTTGGGCAAAGCCCGGCGTACGGTGCAGGCGCCGCTGGCAAGCCCAACCGGCGAGGCCGCCGCACCGGGTCGCGCACGTGATCCCGTGCCGGGAGTTCGTACGCCTATGGGCGCGATGATCGCCAGCGCCAAGCCGGCAGCGGCCCGCGCGGTTCAGGCCATTACGGCGGACTACCGTGCACGACTCTCGGAGATTGTGGAGCGGGCCGCGCTACCGCATCTTCTTCATCTTCTTCCAGCGCCCGGGGATGAGGCTTATCGCGATGTGGCTCCGGGCGTAACCGCCGGATCGAGGAAGCCCGCGCTGGAGCGTGTTTTCAAACCCATGGGCTACACCTGCCGCGGCGAATCGGGGACG
>Ga0182024_10011807_pt1 | contig 17432 bp, 9 predicted proteins | sample P32metaG_FD_120480 | JGI IMG/M metagenome (GOLD analysis project Ga0182024, IMG submission 120480) | Permafrost microbial communities from Stordalen Mire, Sweden - P3-2 metaG (Illumina Assembly) | ecosystem: Environmental > Terrestrial > Soil > Wetlands > Permafrost | place: Sweden: Stordalen... | reverse complement strand
CTGCTCCTCCTGCCACTTGCCTACTGAGGGCTGGAGTGTGTCGGCGGCGGAGATTCAGCTTCGCTTTCTACTCACGCAGGGGCTCGATCCTATCTTCCGCACCAATGACGGCTCCAATTGCGATCACAATATCAACACGTCGACGCTCGAAGGCCGGCGTCAGGCTTACAGCCTGTTACTCAGCCGAGGTCTGATTCGCATCGCACTGGCGGTGCCGGCGGGCGCGGAGTTTACGGTGCTGAATGCCAACAACCCGTACGGATGCAGCGATACTTCTACGCTCTCGGTGTACCGGCGTCCTCTGCCAACCACGAATCTCGGTTTCCTCAGCACGGTAATGTGGGACGGCCGCGAGTCCACTCCGCCGACTACGCAGAAGATCACTTATCCGAACACTGGCCAGTTATTGGCCGATCTGGCCCACCAGGCGATCGACGCCACTACGATTCACGCGCAGGGCGCGACGCCTACGGCGGCGCAAGTGCAGGATATCGTGAATTTTGAAACCTCTCTGCGGACCGCACAGGCATACGACTATCAGGCTGGTCAACTGAACGCTTCCGGCGCAACGGGTGGACCTGTCGCACTGGCGTCGCAGCCGTTCTTCATCGGCATCAACGATTCGTTTCCCCCGAGCTTCGCCAATAATCCCACCGGAGCGGCGTTCACTCCCGATATTTTCACGCTGTACAACGCCTGGAGCAATTCGCAGACCGGCGCGAGGGCCAGCATCGCCCGCGGGCAGACGGTGTTTAATTCGAAGCCGATCACGATTTCAGGCGTGGCCGGCATCAACGATGTCGTCGGGCTTCCGGCATCCTTCTCCGGGACTTGTGGAACGTGCCATGACACTCCAAATGCGGGGAATCACTCTGTTTCCGTGCCACTGAATATCGGCGTCGCGGACGTAACCAGTCCACTGAACGTCAGTTATCTTCCGGTGTTCACGATCGTGAATAACACTACGGGCGCGGTGGTACAGACCACCGATCCGGGTCGCGCAATGACAACCGGGAAATGGGCGGATATCGGCAAAACCAAGGGGCCTGTGCTGCGGGGACTTGCCAGTCGCGCTCCGTATTTTCATAATGGCTCGGGTAGCACCCTGGCGGATGTGATCACGTTCTATGACACGCGCTTCAATATCGGATTTACGACGCAGGAAAAAGCGGATCTGATCGCGTTCCTCAACGCGCTGTAGGTTGCATCCGCGCGGTATGCTCAATGGGGTCGACCCTTTGTGTTGAACGATCTTCAAAAACTGTTTCTCGAAGTGGCCGATTTGGACGCGGCTGAAAGATCGCAGTACTTCGAGAAGCATCAGGTTAGCGGGGACGTGCGGCGGGAGGTGGAGTCGCTGTTACGTTTTGACAGCGGGAGTGCAACCGTGCTGACCGATGTTGTCGGCTCGACGGTCGAGCAGTTTCTCGATTCCGCGCCTGAGAAGTTTTGCGGGCCTTACGAACTGGTGCGTTTGCTGGGGCGGGGCGGCATGGGCACAGTGCATCTGGCCCAGCGCAAGGACGGCGAAGTGGACCTGGTGGTCGCCGTCAAATTAATTTCCGGCGCAAACGCGTTGCGGACATTCAGGGAACGGTTTCTCCGCGAGCGGCAGATTCTGGCATCTTTGAATCATCCAGGAATCACGCGCCTGCTGGATGCCGGCCATACCAAGTCCGGCCAGCCTTACCTGGTCATGGAGTACGTCGACGGGACGCCGATCGATGTCTATTGCCGTGGCCTCTCTTTCGATGCCAAGGTGAGGCTCTTCCTTTTGGTCTGCGATGCGATTGCCTATCTGCACCGCAATCTGGTGATTCATCGGGATCTCAAGCCGTCGAACATTCTGGTCGAGGCGGGCGGAACTCCGAAGATCCTCGATTTCGGCATCGCCAAGATTCTCGATGAAACCGGCGAGCAGGGCGTGACGAAGGAACGGGCACTGACGCCAGACTACGCGAGTCCGGAGCAGGTGAAAGGAACGGCCAAGACCACGGCGACGGACGTCTATTCGCTGGGCGCGGTTCTGTATGAGCTGCTATCCGGGCGATCGCCGCATCAGGCGGCGACCGGTGCCGAATCGATTGACGAAATTATTTGTACTGTCGATCCCGCGCCCCTCAACCGGTCTCTTCCGCGCGATCTGAATTTTGTAGTGCGCAAAGCTCTGCGCAAAGAGCCTTGGGAACGGTACCCGACGGTCGATGCGTTCGCCGACGATCTGCGCGCCGTACTCGACTCTCGTCCGGTGAAAGTCCGATCGGGCGACGCGTGGTACAAGGCGCGGAAATTCGCGCGCAGGCATTGGCTGCCGGTCTCGGCTTTGGCCGCGGCGATTCTAAGCCTGGCTGCGGGGTTATCGATCGCCAGCCGGGAAAAGACGATGGCGCAGCAGCGCTTTGCTCAGTTACGGCAACTTTCAAATCGCGTCCTGGCGTTTGACGGGGAGATTCGAGGCCTGCCGGGATCGACCAAGGCGCGCGAAAAGATTGTCGCGGTTTCGATGGAGTATCTCGACGGATTGGAGCGCGAGACGCAAAACGATCCGGAACTGAAGCTGGAGGTTGCAAACGGCTACCTTTCGACAGCGGAGGTGCAGGGCGTTCCCAATTCTCAGAATCTAGGGAAATTCAAGGAAGCGGATGCGAGTCTTGCCAAGGCGTCGGAACTGGTGAAGACCGTCCTAGCGGTTGCGCCCGCGCGCGCCGATGCGCTACTGCTGGGCGCCCAGATTGAAGAGGACCGTATGATCATCGGCGACACGGTTCACGACTGGCCGCAAGCCCTGGTTCATGCCGAGAGCGGAATTGGCTATCTCGATCGCCTGGCGAAAGTACGCGGCGTGTCCGCCGATCAGAACCGCATAGCCGCGCGTGTTTTCATCAACGTCGGTCAGGGGCTGATGAACACCCATCACTTTCAGGAAGCGATTACCCAGGCGAGGCGCGGCATCGAGCTGGCGCGTACTTTTGGGAACTCCAGCATGGTGGGACAAGGGCTCAGCCTATTGGCGAATGCGCAGAGGCAGAGCGGCGATCTGGAGAGTGCGCTGTCGGCCGTAACTCAGGGTCTCGCATTGGTTGAAAAAGCGGAGTTTCCGAACGAGAATTTGCGCGCATCGGCGCTTTACGCCGTTCTCTGGCGGCAGGGCGTAATTTTGGGCGAGGATGAATCGGTGAGCTTGAATCGGCCCGCCGATGCACTGGAGCCGCTCCAAAGGGCTTTTGACATCGTCGACCAGATGGCTTCGAAGGATCCGAGCGAGGTAAGTTATCGTGATCGCGTGGGATCGGCTGGGCAACAACTGGGCGATATTCTTCGCCATTCCGATCCGGCGCGTGGACTGGCGATTTACGATCGGACGCTGCTCCGACTTCGCGAAATCAAGGGCAGTAACAAGGCGCGCCGCCAAGAGGCGCGGATACTGGCGCATTCCTCCTATCCCTTGCGGAACTTGCATCGCCTGCCGGAAGCAAAGCAGCGAATCGATGAAGCATTCGAAATTCTACGGAGCCTGGGCGAGGAAGAATCGGGCGTCGGCATCATCGGAGGCGAATGGGACAACGCCATGCGCGCCTCGGCCGATTATGAATCGGAGGTTGGACACGCCGGGCGCGCGCGGGCGATCCTGCTAGAGCTTCAGACGAAGCTGTTGGCGCTACATCCAAATCCTGAAAAAGATCTGCAGAATGCGAACGATATGTCGCACCTCTACGCGTCTCTCGCGACAGTCGATGCAAAGTTGGGAATGTACGACGAAGAAAAGATGTTCGAAACGAAACGGATGGATCTATGGAGCCAGTGGGACCGGCGGCTGCCCGGCAATCCTTTCGTCCACCGTCAGCTTGAAAAAAGTTTGCTCGAAGTTCCCTCGCACTCCGCTAAGTAAGGTGAGGCGTGGCTTATCGGAGGACGCGCCGCCTCAGGAGGAAAACTTTGTGAAAACTACTTATGCGAGCAGTCTGTTCTTATTCGGAATTGCAGCGGTACTTCGCGGAACGACTCTGATCGATTTTGAGGCGCCTTTGCCGCCCGGCCTCACGCCAAACAACTTCTTCCAGGGCAGCCCCGTCGACCCGACCGCGCAACTTACGAATCAATATGAGAACCTCGGCGTTCTGTTCTCAACGGCGGGCGGCGCACCCTACGCCGCGTTGATCAACCTGACGGGACAGGCACCCAGCGGCGTGAATGGGATCGGTTCCGTCAATGCGGCGGGAGATGTGGATTACACCCTCGATATCGATATTTTCCTGGTGGCGCCTGGAACAACCACGCCGGCGGTCACGGATTTAATATCGATTCAAGGCGATGAGGAGCCGATCCCGGGTAACGTTGTTTTCAGCGCCTATGATGTGAACGGAAATCTGGTGGCGTCCGGCATCCAGCCAGATAGCGCGGGAGGGACGTACGAGCTGAGCGCGGCGGGCATCCATGAATTCCGGCTTCACTCAACCAGCGGCACAGTGGCTTATGACAATCTGTCCTTCGACACCCCGTCCGCTACATCATCGGCGCCAGAGCCGGATACGATCGGGTTGATCGCGCTGGGAATCGCATCGATTGTGGGCGCACTATTAAGACGATTCGACGGCCAGCGCGCGTCGTAGCCAGGCTTGCGCGAATCGCAGATCGTGACGGACGGAGTGGATGGAGCGACCGGTGACCTCGCTCGCTTCTTCCGCCGTCAAGCCTCCGAAATAGCGCATCTCGATGGCCTGGGCAAGCACCGGATTCTCCAGCGCGAGCGCGTCGATGGCGCGATCCAGTTCCAGCAGAGGCAGAGTATCGGGGTCGTCTTTTCCAAACTCCGATCCGGTCGCCTGCACGCGATGAAGATCGCCGCCGCGTTTCCCCGAGTTGCGCGTGCGGGCGTAATCGACCAGAATACGCCGCATGATCTGGGACGCGACGGCCAGAAAATGGGCTTTGTCGGCCATGTTGGGCGCCGCGGTGGAGAACATCCTGAGGTAAACCTCGTTGACCAACGCCGTCGGTTGAAGGGTGTGGTTCTTTCTCTCTTTGCGCAGATACCTTCCGGCGATGTGGCGTAGTTCGGAATACAACAGCGGCATGAGCTCATGGGACGCATCCGCATCCCCTGCTCGAACCCGGCGAAGCAATTCCGTGATTTGAGTATCCATGAGAAAGGCTTCTCACGCTAGTATCCCACCGAAGCGGCTCGGTGAGCGTCGCCGACAGTGCATTTGATCGACTCATATTCGTTTCTCGAATCAGCTAGTACTGGGTGGAGTGTCATCACGCTGACATTGCGCCAACATGCCGGAGGAGGCCGCTGCCTCCTGTTGACTAATCGGGTGACCCCAGTCTTGCGCCCGGAAGGCAATTTCTAGCCGGTTCGGTGCCCAGTGGCGCAGTTAAATACGAGGGGGCGCGATTTTTCGGCTCCCCAAACGAAAGTTGTGGATTGGTTGCTCGATTGCCGACGTGAAACGAGAAACGGGTGTTTTTATTGGCGATCCGTGTCGTTGGGGTCTTAACTGCGCCGAACGAGTGATGAACTGTTTCAAATTTTGTGGGACTATATTCAGTCTGGCCGGCTTTGGTGAAGAACCTGGCCCACCATGGACGCTATTACTGGGTTGTAGCGTTGGTGGCAGCACCGCAGGGTTATCTTTGGGTCCGGTTCAAACCAACGCCATCGGGCGGCGGGGCGCGGAGCCCCGAGCACGTCGGACCAGATCCTCTCAATCCTCCGGCAGCGCGAAACGATCGCCGGTATCGGCCACCCACTGCTTCAATCGAGCGATCAACTTCTTGCGCTCCGGGCGGTAGCGGTCCATTTGCGCCAGGTTCACTTCCTCATAGGGATCTTCGTTCAGATTGAATTGGAGCCAGGAGCGGTTCTCGAAGCACACGTATTTCCAGCCCTCGCGTGTCACTAAACCCCGGTATGGAGTGTTAGGGGTATCCAGTTGATTGGGGGTAACGACGCATTGCAAGTACGCCGAATCCGGATCCGAGGCGGCCGGCGGATTGCCGATGCGGTGGTAGGAGAGATCGGCGCCCTCCATCCACTCGGGTTTTCGGATGCCGCACAGGCCCAGCGTTGTGGGCGCAATATCCACGTGATTGGATAGCACGGGTAGCCGGCCGGCCTTCCACGGCGTATAGCGAGGCACCCCTCCGGAAATAATGAATGGCGTTCTGATCGATTCCTCAAAGGGGCAGATTTTGCGAAACATCCCATGTGAACCGTGCATATCGCCGTGATCCGCGAAGAAAAAGATGTGAGTATCCGCAAGCAGGCCAGTCTCCTCCAGCGTCCGGACCACGCGGCCGTAGTTCCAGTCCAGATTCTCAATCATGGCGTAATATCCCGCCAGATCGCGCCTCACCTGTTCTTCGATCTTGGGAACATGAGCGACATCCGGGCGGAGGATCATCCGCTCCGGATTGTAATTCTTCATGAAGGATTCCGGGGCAATGTACGGATCATGGGGCGGCTGAACGCTCAAGATAGCGAAGAACGGCTTGGCGGACGTCTTCCGTTCTTCAGCCCGTTCCTTCACATAGTTGATCAGCAGATTGGTCAGCTCGTCTGTTTCATACCCGGGGAGGCGGTAATGGAATGCGGAGGATCCGCTGCCGCCATGAACCCAGGAATCCCACTGGCTGTTGTTATTTTCGTAACCGGTCCAGCTCTCAAACCCACCTCGCCGCGCGGGATCCGTGATAAAGAATGCAGCGCGTTCTTTTCCTTCGTGAAAGCCCCCCAAATGCCATTTACCGAAGTACGCGGTTCGATAACCGCTCGCGTTGAAGACGTCGGCAATGGTCTTTTGGCCCTCCGGCAGTGGGTATTCATGCCCTGGCACGCAATGATGCGGATAACGGCTGGTGAGCATGGAACCACGAAACGGGCAGCACAGCGGAAACCCGGAAAGATGGTTCTGAAACGTCACGCCGTTGATCGCCGCGCGGTCGAGATTGGGCGTGCGCGCATTGGGGTCCCCGTTCGATGCCAGCGCCTGGGCGCGAAACTGATCGCCCAGTATCCAGATGACGTTGGGATGCGGATTGGGGCTGGGTTCTGCGGCATGATGCCCGGCTGGCTGCCCCGCATATTGCTGCGCCATGGTTTGAAGCGCGGTCGCCGCGCCGACGGATTGAATGAATGTTCTGCGATTCATGATTTAGTTAGTGTCCCGGAGCTGTAAGTTTGATTACAAGCCATAGATTCAGCGCGGCAGTGCCTGGTCATAGGTTTTTTGACGTGCTGGAGGCGCTTCGAGCAACGGTAGAGCACCATACTTTGAAGCTTCCGACCACCACAGTTTCTTCAGCTCTTCGAGCTTTGCTGGATATTGCGACGCCAAATTGACACTTTGCGAGAAATCGCTTTCGGCATGGTAGAGCTCCCAGCGATCGTGATCGAAACTCGTCTCCGGCTTGTGGATGCCGATGGCTTCCCAACCGTTATGCCAGATACCGCGGCTGCCCCAAAGTTCGAAGAACTGCGTATCGCGCGGGTTTGGGCTCGCCGGATTGTTGAACGTCGCACGGATGCTCTTTCCCTGTATAGGAATTTGACATACGCCCTCGAAAAGCGCCGGCGCTTCCACGCCGACGATATCGAGGACCGTGGGCGTAATATCGATGATGTCCACGAATTGCGTACGCATGCCGTGGTTACGGATTTCCGCGGGCCACGAAACGATGAGAGGAGTCTGCACCCCGCCGCGGTAAGGCCAGAGCTTGTAAAACTTGAAGGGTGTGTCGGAGGCCATGGCCCAGGGTCGCTGGTATAACGGCTGCGTTTTTTCCGTCCCCAGATCGTCGAGGCGTTGATACATTTCGTGAACCGTGGTGGGATCGCCATAGGGACGCGCGAAGCCGCCTTTGAGCCCGGCCTCGGGGGCTCCGCCGTTGTCCGCTACCAGGAAAATCGCCGTATTGTCGAACAGGTTGTTGTCTCTCAGGTGCCGCAGGAGACGGCCAATCTGTTCGTCGGCGTGTTCCAGGAAACCGGCAAAGTCTGCCATAAAACGGGTGAAGACAGCGCGTTCCTCGTCACTCAGATCTTTCCACGCGGGATCGCCAGGGTTCCGCGGCGGAAGCTTGGTATCCGATGGGACCACTCCAAGTTCCAGTTGCCGCCTGTACCGCTCCTCCCGGATCTGGTCCCATCCCTTTTGAAAGGTGGACACGTACTTGTCGATGTACTGCCTGGGCACTTGGACCGGTGCATGGGTAGCACCGAACGCGACGTGCAGGAAGAAGGGCTTGGTTGCGTCCGCCGTGGTGTGTTCGCCCACCATCTTGATCGCCTGGTTCACGATGTCGACGGAGAAATGGTAGTCCGGACGGTTCGGCCGCTCGACGGCGTGATTGTCTTCGATCAGATCTGGATGATACTGGTCCGTCCATCCGCTGAGAAAACCATACCAACGGTCGAATCCTTTCTGTAATGGCCAATCGGCGCGCGCTCCGGCAGCCTTCATCTGGTCCCCTGGAACCAGGTGCCATTTTCCGACACCCATGGTGCTGTAGCCATTGGCGCGGAGAATCTGCGCGACCGTTGCGGCGGCCGGCGTCACTCGCCCCCGGGAATGGGGGTAGCCCATATCGGGCCCCGCTAGTTCCTTCATCCCAACTGCGTGACTGTTTCGTCCAGTGAGCAGTGCAGCGCGAGAGGGAGAGCAGACCGCCTTGGTGTGAAAGTTGGTGTAGCGGAGGCCTCCGGCTGCCAGTGCGTCCACATTAGGCGTCGAGATTTCCGAGCCAAAGCAATGGAGATCGGAAAAACCGGTGTCATCGAGGACAATGTAAATGACGTTCGGACTGCCGGCGGCCGCTTTGGGGAGTTTCAGCGGGCTGGCCTTCGAATCCACCGCTGTCTTTCCGATGATTCCGTCGAAGGCATTCGCAGGCGTCGGAACTCCGCAAGACTGCTGGCTCTTCGCGATTGGGGCGCCGGCCGCGCCAAGAAGAGCGCCGCACATCAACTGCCGCCTGGAAAACCGTCTCGTCGTCCACTCTAACCTTGATGGGACCATGGGGTGATCAAAAAATAAGCTTCAACGCTAACTGAACGATGCGCGGCTGATTATTCTGCGAGCTGACCGCGCCGAATCCGGCAGCCCCGAGCGCCGTTGCCGGCGGCGAGAACTGCGGAGTGTTCGTCAGGTTGAAACATTCCGCTCGGAATTGAAGGTTCAGCCGCTCATGAATCGCGAACACCTTGCTCAGCGTGAAGTCCAGCTCTTTGAGCCCGTCGCTGCGCAACCCGCCTAACGTGCGCGCCACATTCCCGAAGGTGTATTGCGGCGCGAGCGAGAATTGCGAAGTATCGAACCATTCCTGTGGCGTGGGGTTGCTCAAAGCCGCGCTTTTGCCGGTCCAGTTCGGCCGTTGATTGCCGCCTTGCGCATCGGTAGTGCTGGTCGCTTCCGAAATCCCTAGCGGGCTGCCGCTGTACAGGCTCAGGATCAGACCCATTTGCCATCCTCCCAGTATCCGTCCGGTTACCCCCTTCTGAGCCTTCATGAAGGGGATTTCGTACACGGCGTTGCCGATGAAGCGATGCGTCTGGTCCAGCGCGGACGGCGCGTACTCGCCTTTCAGGTAGTTGTAATCCTGAATCACACCGGCGGAAACGTTGTCGCCGCTGAACGCTCCGATTCCGAGGTCCATGTCCTTCGAATACGTGTACGAAACGAGTACCGTCAATCCGTGGGAATAACGTTTCTCGAATTTCGCTTCCAGTGCGTGGTAACTGGAGTTGGCGAGATCCGCGTTGTCGCTGGTCACTTGGCCGAATTGCGGATAAGGCAGCAGCAGTTGCGCTTCCGCGACGGTTGACGAAGCCAACGTGCCGTTGGAGATTTGGGGATAAAAGGGATTCGGCACCAGCGTTCGAAGTTGATTCCCCAGGGCTAAGTCCGAATCCGGCAGTTGGTTTAATTGAACGTTCAAGGGCATCTTCAGGCCTCGGCTGCCGGTATAGCCCACTTCCAGCATCATATTCTTGCCCAGGTCGCGCTGGATCGACAAATGCCACGATGTGCTGTAGGGCGTGGCGTTGTTCCGATCATAGAAATCCACTGCCTGGCCCAGCAGCGTGGCCGGACCCAGTTTGTTTCCGGTGGGCGCCACCAGGCCGTTGGGAAATGGATTGCTCAGCGAAACGATGGGAGTCGCGCCGTCCAGACTTGTCACGATCGTGGTGGTGGTGAAAAATCCATCCGAGCCGAAACTCGTGGAGCCCGTGCCGATACCCCAATTATCGGCAAAGAAGATTCCTCCTCCGCCGCGAATCACGGTCTTGTCGCCCAACCGGTAAGAAAAGCCGAAGCGAGGGGCGAAGTTATTCAGATCAGGGCTGGACTGATAGCGGGAAACCCCATTCACGCCTGCGAAACTCAGCGCGCCATGTAAATTCAGTCCCGGTGCGGTGATCGGCGGAACAGCCGCATAGTTGAAGTTGTCGAATTGGTTGAAGCGGTCGGTCTTGGGCGTCTCGTACTCCCAACGCACCCCTAAGTTAAGCGTCAAACGCGAAGTCACTTTGTAGTTGTCCTGCAGAAAGAGTGATCCGTACTTGGTGGTCATGGCGAGCGACGGCGCCGGCGCAGCTTGCCCTCCCGGAATACCCAGGAGGAAGGTCGCCAGCGCGGCCCCCGCGGTAGAACTCGCCGCGGTAGCGTTCGGGCCTTCGGTATATGTTGGGGCGAAGCTGAAAACCGGCGTATTGGCGCCGTCCTGCAAGGTGTTGAGTTGAATCACGCGGAACTCCGCCCCTGCCTTCAGCTCCTGTTTGCCGAGGTTCTTGGTCGTCGTGAATTGCAGCGCGCTGACGCTATTGTTCGCGCGGATATAATCGGTCGCGCCCAGAACACCTCCGGTGACGATGTTGGAGATCGACGAGCTGGGACTGGGGTAACCGGTGATGGTGATCTCGGGAAATGCGTGCGGAGACAGTTGGCTCTCGAGTGATGCCGGCAGGCCGAGGCTGGTAATCTCGAAGCCGTTGCTGAACGGCGGCCGCTGATTGGAGAGCCGCGTGAAAGAAAAGCGGACCGTCTCCAGCCATGTTGGTGAAATGGTCTGCGTGTCTTCCACCACGGAATTGCGGCGTCCGAAGGTTTGCGGTCCAGCAGAAGGCGATGCGATGTTCACGCTCGGCGACCCGTACGCGCCCGCGCGCACATCCGGGGTATCGTCAGCCGAATAACGCGCGAAGAAACGGTTCGACTCCGTGAAATACTGGTCGACCTTATAACTCACCGAGTTTTTGCCGACGCGGTTGGCGTCCACCCGGGTATAGTTATTCACTCCCGTATACGCAGCGCCGGGCTGCGTGGGCGCGGGAAAATACTTGGCGATAGCCAGCGAAACCGGGTTGATACGATTCGTGGGAATCATGTTTCCCGGAAATGGGGTCCTGGTCAGCACGCCGTTCACGTTGGTGGTGGTGGATGGATCGTAGATGGTGATCAACTGACCTGCTGCGTTTCTGTCATTAGAGAAGTTTCCGCTCAGTAGCGTCGGGGTCGGCTCCGTGCCGACAAACGTGACCCCTTGGATGAACGTTACGTGCTCCTCGCTCACAAAGAAAAACGTCTTGTTCCGGCCGTTATAAACCTTGGGTATGTATACCGGCCCGCCGATAGTGCCGCCGAACTGGTTGTACTTGAAGGGCGCCCGCGCATTGCCGGCGTTATTGGAGAAAAAATCGTTGGCGTTGAGCTGCGTGTTGCGGAAAAACTCATACAAGTTGCCATGAAACTGGTTGCCGCCGGACCGCGTGACGACGTTGAACACTCCCCCGGCCGATTTTCCGTATTCGGCCGAGAAGTTGTTGGTCTCGACTTTGAACTCCTGCACCAGATCCGGCGTCGCGTTGATGACGGGCTGGTTCTGCGCAGGCGAAGAATTCGGCGCTCCATCCAGCAGAAACTCGTTATTGGCGGCGCGCTGGCCGTTGATGGCGAACGATACCGTGCTGATCTGGTCGATGGGCAGGTTATTCACCCCGATCGACGGACGCACGCCAGGCACCAGCATCGCCAGCGCGTACGGATTCCTCCCCAGCAGCGGCAGTTCGGTGATCTGCTTGGACGCGATGACCTGTCCAAGCGTAGCGGTTTCGCTGTCGAGCAACGTTGCCGAGGCACTCACATCGACGCTCGAGGCAACGGCGCCGACCTGCAACGCGATATCGAGACGCGCCACCTGCTGCACCTCAAGTTGGAGGCCGGTCTCGTTAATCGGAGCAAAACCGGACTTCGTGACGCTCACGTCGTATTTGCCGGGCGGCAGCGCATTAATGGTGTAGTATCCTTCCGCGTTGCTTTGGGAGCTGTTGGATACACCGCTTTCGCTGGACTTAACGGTGATGGTCGCGTCCGGCACCAACCCGCCACCGGGATCGGTGATTCGCCCTGTAATAGAAGCCGTCTGCGCAAACCCAGCGGCAGCGAACAAGGCCGCGAAAACGAAGCAACGAAGCATGAAGTTCTCCAGGGTACAGTTTGTAGAAACCATTTTATATTGTAGGAGGATTCAACCGGCCTGGGTTGTAGGCAGCGTTCGGAAAGACACAGAAGAGGTGACGGACGGCGGGAACACTCGGCCACCGCACCTGGATCGGCTAAGCCTGAGCAGGAATGGTCGGTTCCTGCGGGGAAATGCCGTCGGGATTGTTGACGCGGGCGCCGGGCGGGGCCTTCACTGGGCCTTGCAGGAGCGGATCGTTGGTCGCCTTCATCCAGCGCTCGAGTCTTTGGCGCATTTCCGTTAGCGTTGGGGCGTGCTGTGGATCGCGAGCGAGATCGTGTTCCTCGCCAGGATCGAATACCAAGTCGTAGAGCGACTCTTCCGGGACGACGGCGTCTTTCCATCCATTTGCCAGCCAAAGGCTCTTGCTAGGGCTGTCGTCGCAATTCGGCAAAACCGGCGTCTTCCGGCCACCAAAGTGGCGAATATACTTCCACCGACGGGTACGCGCCGCTCGCTTCGGTTCATAAGACGCGTGGTAATTGACCTCGGCGAAAACCTCATCGTGGATCTCGGCGGTCTCACCGCGCACCAGCGGCATGAGGGATTTTCCTTCCAACCACGCCGGCTTGGCCACTCCGGCCAGTTCGCAGAGAGTGGGGAAGATATCCAGATGCGTGACCATGGCATCGCAAACCTTTCCGCCGCTGAACCCTCCCGGGCCGCGCATAATCAAAGACACACCCCAACCGTCGTCGGTGAGATTGCACTTCATTCGCGGGAAAGAGATCCCATGATCGGTCGTGCTGATCACCAGGGTGTTCTCGGCGAATCCATTCCTTTCAAGCGCGGCAAGGACCACGCCCACGCCGTCGTCGAGCAGACGCGCGCTGGCGTGATAGCAAGCCATATCCTCCCTGGTTTCGGGAGTATCGGGAATGGGACGAGGCGGCTGGATGTTGCGCGGATTCTCGTCGAACGAAGCGCGCGGGTATTCGCGGTGGGTTTCGAAGAATCCGACGTCGAGGAAAAACGGTCCAGCCGGGCGCTTATCCAAAAAAGCGGCTGCTCCGGTGGCCACAAATTCCGCGTGAGTGGTTTGCGGATGAAACACCTCATCGTAGCCGATGGTTTCCGGCTTCAGGGCGATGTGCTGCAAGCCCGCGAGGATCGACCGGTAGCCAGCCGTGCGCAGCGCGTAGAGGACGTGTTGATGATAGTCGTTCAAGGAAAAGCCCCGGTGCGCAAGCCCTAACATGCCGTTCTGATGCGCGTACTGGCCGGTCAGTAAGGACGCGCGGCTCGGAGAGCAGGTAGGCGCGGCGCTGAAGGCCTTGCGGAACAGCAATCCTTCGTTCGCCAGCCGCTGTAGATTCGGAGTGGGCACCGGCTGGCCGTAGGGCTGAAGATAGCGTCCCGAATCGTGGGAATGAATATAGAGAATATTGGGAAGCCTGGAAGACGATGCCGCTCCCTGATTCGACGAGCCCGCCACGGCCGGGGCAAGGGCGGCACCGGCGAGAAACGTGCGTCGCGACGACGAATGACTTTGGCTCATAAAAACTACAGCTCCGGTGGACGATACCAGGCGAATAGATGTTCCTTCAACCGCTCAGCCTGCGCTTTTCCGGCAGGTTGCAGAGCGAGATTGTTCATCTCCGCCGGGTCCGATGCGAGATCGAACAGCTCCTCGGCGTCATGAGTCCGGAAGGTATATTTCAGATTGCCCTCGCGAATCATATACTTCGCTCCCGGAGCGCGCGTCGCAAACTCCGCATACACGGTATTCGGATGCACGTTGGACGGCCGGTGAAGCTGTGGGGCGAAGCTCGCGCCGTCGAGATTCTGAGGAATCGGGAAACCACATAACTCCGCCAGGGTCGCGGCCACCTGGACCTGGCTGACAGGCATCTCGCAAACGGAGTTCGCAGGCGTAACTCCAGGCACGTGCATCAATAGAGGAACACCGCAGGAGCCCTCGTAGAACTGGAATTTCTGCCAGAGGCCATGCTCGCCCAGCATCTCACCGTGATCAGAAGTGTAAATCACGATGGTGTTCCCGGCCAGACCCAACTCCTCGAGCGCAGCCGTCACGCGGCCCAGCGCGTCGTCCATCTGCGCGAGACACGCATAGTAATAGGCGATCCGCTTTCGCGCCTGCGCCGGATCGATTACCTCCGGTGTGGGCCGGTTATTCGTGATGGAACCGGCTACTTCCTTGGGCGCCGTTTTCAAATCCACTTTGCCCCAAGTATCCGGCAGCTTCATGACGTCCGGGGAGAACATGTCGGCGAATCGCTGCACGGGCATGAACGGATCGTGCGGTTTTAGAAACGACGAAACCAGCAAAAAAGGCGCTTCGCGGCCATGCTGGCGGAGAAAACGAACCGATTCCCGGGACACAAAGCTCTCAAACTGATCCGACTCGGGAATGCGCGAAACCCGGCCGACGGCCACGGAGCCCTCGCGGCCATCCTTCACAATTTCGGGGGTCCAGGGATCGCCTTCGTCGCGCCATAAGTCGTCGATCTGCGGCAGCCCCGATCCGGAGTTGGGATATTGCAGTTCTTCCGCGTAGAGCCGTGCCTTCGGCCCCAGGAATTGATACCAGTCGTTGAAATCGAGATGATAGTCGAACCCATGCGTCTGGTCGTCCACGAAATGCATTTTGCCGATCAGAGCTGTTTGATAGCCGGCGGCGCCAAAAAAATGCGCCAGGGTTCGATGCTCGCGTGGCCAGGGAACCGTATTGGTCCAAGCGCCATGGTGATGCGTATAGAGGCCGGTGAGCAGGGACGCGCGAGACGGCGTACAGACCGGGTTGGAGCAATAGGCGCTATTGAACCGTACTCCGCTGCCGGCCAGTCGATCCAGGTGAGGAGTCCGGACAACGCGGTTCCCCATGGCACCGATCGCGTCCCGGCGATGCTGGTCCGACATCAGCAGGAGAACGTTGGGCGGCCGCTTCGTTTGCGCGCGCAATCTCGGTAAACACGCCAAAGGGAGCGCCAGCAACAAATCTCGTCGAGTCGTCCTCAGAAGATCACCTTTAAGGAAGCCTGGAGGATGCGAGCAGGGCCGGTGCCGCTAATCACGCCGGCAGACGAGGTCCCAATGGTCGCATTCGGATTGTTGAAGTTTGCCCGATTGAACGCGTTGAATGCTTCAAAGCGGAAATCGGTGGCCCGTCGCTCGGTAATCAGGAAGGGGTTCAGCGCATAAGACGGATAGCGAGTGGTTTGCGCACAGGGCCCGGGAACCGACTGATTGAGTTGCAGGGAGACGATGTCGAGCCCGCGCGTGCCGATACAGCCGACATCGAGCATCAGGTCCTTACCCAATTCGCGCTGCACCTGAAGTTCCATTGCAGAATTTTGGTCTCCTTCATTGTATGCCCAGTCATCGAGGCAGCCGGCGAGAGCGCGAGTTGATTGCTGACCGATGGCGGAACCGGAGTCGGCAAGCCATCGTTGACCGTGATCGGCGGCAGACCGCTGATGTCAGAGACTCGTCCCGACGTCATTATCGGCACGCTTTGTGCCAACGGTTGCGAGGCGCCGAAGATGAGGACCTTCGAAGGAGGCGATCAAGCCAACTTCTGTTTTGGTCGAAGCCTTCCAACCTCCAAATATCGTCGGGCCATTTGGCTATCGAAGTGAGGAAGCTCTTGCCACTGGCTATTCAAATGCTCAACCTCATTGCCACGGCGATGCAGCCAAACGGCTAGCGCGTCAGCCGATCCGTTGCACGCACATCTGCTACACGGTCCGATCAAATTCCATTGTTATCTCTTCGACCAGAGACGTCGTTAAGCCGTCGATTCCGCGGAGCAAAGTCAAGAACGACCGGACCGGCGCCTCGGCTACCGGATGCTCCTCTTTCGCGCAGCACGCATATACCTTCTGTTCAAAATGCTCGAAAGACTTTTCAGACATGGGTCTTACCTGGCGCGAGTGACTCTCGATCCGATCGGCCAGGACCTCCAGCAGACGTGCTGAGCGATCATCGTACTCCTGCTGGAAAACTCGTACCGCCTCTGGCAATTCGAAGCCCTGCAATTGGAGACGATATTTGCAGGATGCAATTCGCATTACGAAAAGCGTACGCAGTTGTGGTTGCCATTGCCGGATGTGGTCGCGCAGACGAAGATCCTGCGGCCGCGTGGGCCCGAATTCGAAGAGAACGCCATCGGCCAGAGATCTTACCTTATCGAACTGCGCGTTAATCATCTCCCTAAGAGCGTAGCTGCGTTCGATTGCTACCTGAACGTCCTTCGAAGCTGGCTCTCTTGCAAACTGAGCGAGCAGCCGCAACGCCGAGATGAACGACCTCTTCATTTCGACACCAGCCGGAGAGCTCCACAGCCGGTCGAAGGCCAGCCACATCATTAATAAACCAAGCACAATACCGGCGACACGATCTCTCGCCGCTGCAAGCGACGTTTGTATTTTAAATTCCTGCAAATTGATCAGACAAAAGGCTACGGCAACCTGGACGCCGAAATAAGAAAGACGCGGACTGGAGGTTGCAAACCATGCGGCCGCGACCATGACAGCTGCGAAAAGCACCGTAAACCCACCGATTGAGTCGATATACGGAAGAATAAAGATTTGCGCTCCCATTCCGATCACCCCGCCTCCGATGAGGGCGCCTCCGAAACGCAGAATCTGCTTCTGATGCGATGCGCCCATCGTACTTAGAGCGGTTAATAAGCACGTGGTAATTGCCGTCGAGATGCCCGGCCAGAATAGAGAGGTGTAAGTAACGTAGCAGAGACTCGCCGCCAGGCAGCCTCTCAACCCGAATTTGACGTGTTCCAAATTAGATAGCGCGCCGGGCACGAAGGGCATCGCTCGCCCACGACTCTCGGATGGCGCGGGCAAGTATGCGCTCAGCGATTGAGCACCTGTAAACACTTCGGGAATCAGCGACACTGTTTTCTCAATCTCACTCAATAGGGGAAGTTCTGG
>Ga0182024_10011806_pt1 | contig 17432 bp, 18 predicted proteins | sample P32metaG_FD_120480 | JGI IMG/M metagenome (GOLD analysis project Ga0182024, IMG submission 120480) | Permafrost microbial communities from Stordalen Mire, Sweden - P3-2 metaG (Illumina Assembly) | ecosystem: Environmental > Terrestrial > Soil > Wetlands > Permafrost | place: Sweden: Stordalen... | reverse complement strand
TGGAACGTTTCGGGTCGGGGGCCAGCGCCGACTGCGCCGAAGAATAGGCGGCAAAGCGGCCGCGGGTCCCCACAATCAAACCAAGCATGCAAAGAAAAAGCCCGCCGTAGCGGGCTTTTCGTGGTGGAGGTGAGCGGACTCGAACCGCTGACCCCTTACATGCGAAATCACTACTTGTATGACTTCATCACTTTGCGGTGTACACCTAAGAACCGCGCCGCGCGGCCTGGAGGGTCCCTCTCCGGGCCTTGAGCCGCGAGGCTGGGCGCTTCGTGCGCGATGCGCGAGGCGCTTGCCGGTCGGAAGCGCCTTGAGGGCCGGGAACAGCTGGTCATTTACAAAGGCGAGCAGCTCGTCACCGGTGATTCCTTCGGAATCGGCCGCCCATGCACGCCATTGGAGCTTCGCGGGGATTGGAGACCGATAGCCGCGCTTGAGCAATTCAAGCTCTTGGTCTTGATCGTCGATGATCTTAAGAAAGAACATCCAGCAGAGCTGTGAAATGCGCTGCGCATCGCCATCAACGCCGGAATCCTGGCGCATGATGTCTTGAATCGACTTGACAGTGTTACGGGTCTTGCCGACTGATTCGACACCAATCCGGCGGACGCGGCGCCGGGCCCCGGCGAAACGGTTCGTCTCATTAGGGGCGCGATAGTCGGTAAGGTCACCTCGGCTCGTGCGCCACGTCGCCTACGCTGCTCCTGGCAGACTGCGGTCCGAGGCACGATCGGAAGTAAGAAACCCTGCCTGAGCCGAAATAGATGGAGGGGAGAACTTAGCGCGAAATCGCGTTTGACGATCACGCGGTGCTCTGCTTTGAACGCGCTGTCACTCACAGCGGTCGCTCGTGTGTGGCATAAGAAAGCCGAGCCAGGAAGCGGGCCGGGCTGGCAGACTTGGGCCGAGGAATTCCTGCGCGCGCTCGGAGTCCGTAAGTTGCCGTGGAGCCGCTTCTTTGGCCGCGTCAATGAGTGCTTGGCAGCGAGGCATTTTCCAAATCCGAGCGGTGTCATCCGAAGATCCGGTGACCATGCGCGCGCCGTCGGGCGAGAAAGCGGCGGTAGCAACGGTACCTTCGTGCCCACGAAGCACGACGATCTCAACACCAGTGTGAGCGTCCCAAACTCGGACCGTGTGGTCCGCGGTTGCACCGTAGGTGAGGTTGTTCGCTTCCACGGGTACCAAGGGAGACACCGTCGCGACGCGCGCATTGTCGGACGAGAATGCGGCGGACGCATCCGCATGGCCCTCGAGTGTCGTGATCTGGTCGTCCGTCCTAGCGTCCCAAACGTAAGCGAGCTGACCATCGGTAACCGTTACAACAAGCGTACCATCGTACGAGAAAGCGGCTGATTCGACAAAATCCCGATGCCGGAGCACGGCGATTTGGGTGCCGGTCTTGGCGTCCCAGATGCGGGCGGTCTTGTCCCAGGACGCCGTAACAACGCGCGTTCCGTCAGGCGAGAAAGCGGCGGAGTGAACCATACCCTCGTGACGGAGGACGGCGATTTGGGCGCCCGTCTTGGCGTCCCAGATGCGGGCGGTCTTGTCATCGGATGCCGTCACCACGCGCGTGCCGTCGGGCGAGAACGCGGCGGTGTACACAGAGCTCCCATGCCGAAGCACGGCGATCTGATGGCCGGTCTCGACGTCCCAGATGCGGGCGGTCTTGTCATCGGATGCTGTCACCACGCGCGTGCTATCCGGTGAAAAGGCCGCAGAGTCGACCTTATCCTGATGCCGGAGCACCGTTATTCGATCACCGGACTTGGCGTCCCAGATGCGGGCGGTCTTGTCAACGGATACCGTCACCACGCGCGAGCTATCCGGCGAAAAGGCCGCAGAGTCGACCTCATCCTGATGCCGGAGCACGGCGATTCGATCACCGGTCTTGGCGTCCCAGATGCGGGCGGTCTTGTCCCAGGATGCCGTTACAACACGTGTGCCGTCGGGCGAGAAGGCGGCAGAGTCGACACTATCCTCATGCTGGAGCACGGCGATCTCCGCACTGACATTGACGCTCCAAATCCGCGCCGTCTCGTCATCCGATGCGGTCACGACACGTGTGCTATCGGATGAAAAGGCTGCAGAGCCGACCTGATCGTCATGCCAGAGCACGGCGATTTGATCGCCGGTCTTCGCGTCCCAGATGCGGGCGCTTTTGTCCCAGGACGCAGTCGCCACCCAAGCTCCGTCCCGTGAAAACGCGACGTCCCAAACCCTATCACCGTGTCCGCGCAGCGCCGCGATTTGGGCACCGGTTCTGGCGTTCCAGATGCGGGCGGTGTTGTCCCAGGATCCGGTAACGACTCGCGTACCATCGGGCGAAAAAGCGACAGAGTCGACCTGATCCTCATGCCGGAGCACAGCGATCTGACGGCCGGTTTTGGCATCCCATATGCCGGCGGTGTGGTCCCGCGACGCGGTCGCGACGCGCGTGCCGTCGGGCGAGAACGTGGCGAAATCGACCACGTCTTGATGCCGAAGGACGGCGATCTGATGGCCGGTCCTGGCGTCCCAGATGCGGGCGGTTTTGTCCCAGGACGCGGTAACGACCCGCTTCCCATCGACTGAAAAAGCAGCCGAGTTGACTTCATGATCATGCCGGAGCACGGCGATTTGAGCGCCGGTCTTGGCGTCCCAGATGCGCGCGGTCTTGTCCCAGGATGCCGTGACGATGCGCATGTCGTCTGATGAAAACAGGGCGGTCCAAACCATATTCCCATGTCGGAGCACGGCGGTCTGATGGCCGGTCGCGGCGTCCCAGATGCGGGCCGTTCCATCCGACGATGCGGTCACGACCCGCGCACCATCGGATGAAAAAGCGGCCCGGTTGACCTGATCTTTATGGGGGAGCACGGCGATCTGATGGCCAGTCTCGGCGTCCCAGATGCGGGCGGTCTTGTCCCGCGACGCCGTTACGACGCGCGTGTCGTTGGGCGAAAATGCGGCGAATTCCACCGGACCATCATGCTGGAGCATCTGTCGTTCCCGCTCATTGGCGTAAGAGTTCTCGAGCGCGTATTCCGCGTTCTTGACAAAGGGCCGATCGGGATTGTCGAGGCTTCTCGGCAGCGCCTCAAGCGCCAGAAGCATGCCGAGGGTCGGGTATCCCTGGTCAACCGCGTCCTGAGAATCCCGTGCCAGGAATTTTGACTGTGCGGTCAAAGCGCCGTTGCGCTGACGCTGCGCCTCGATCGCATTGGCATAGGCGAAATATGCCGCCGTAGTGGCGCCGGCGGCTAATAACAGCATCGCCGCGGCGATGCCTTGAAAGATTCGTAAACGGTGGCGAGCAGCTTCGAGCTCTCGCTGCTTCAGCGCATCGAAGCCGATACCGAGCAGGCCAGCGAGCAGCTTGAGCTTAGCGTTCTCGCGGCCGTCGCCTTGCGGCCGTGCGTCGGCTGCTATGGGCTCCATGCGCTCGGCCGAGACCTGGCCGTCGTGGCCGAGGCGGAATTTCAGCGCCTCGGGAAAGCATTCGAGCGCGTCCGCTTCTGGCTTATCTGCTGCGTTCGGCTCGCCCTCGACGATTAGGGCCAGGATGCGGTTCTCGCGGCCGAGCCGCTTGAAGGTAAGGATTTCCTCGTTGACCCAACGCGATCGGGCACTATTGGGCGAACAGATGACGATGAGATAAGCGGATTGATCCAGTGCTGCGCGAATTTGTCCGTTCAAATCGGCGGAGGACGGCAACTCTTCACGGTCGCGGAAGATCGGGAACAGCTTCGTCGGCACCGGGCCGTCGCGACCCGTCGTGCCGACCAAGCGTGTCGGCACGCGATAACTCTCGAGCGCCTTGTGGAGCCAGCCTCCCCACACGCGGTCCATATGGCTATAGCTGATAAAGGCGCGGTATTTGAAGGTATCAGCCATGACGCCCCGATCTTGCGAAAGTCTAGCTTAACTAGGATTTCCCATATGGCCGTTCTTCTCCGCCGATTTTGGGACACCCGACGCGCGCACGCGCGCGCGACGTTTTCGGGACTGCTCGAGGCACCTCGGCTTTCCAGGCGCCTAGACGCGCCTTCGCTGTTCGGCTATATAGGATCGGGTCTTAGCGACACCTCCACCCGAAATCCGCCCAAGGGACATTGTATGAGCAACAAAGACAGAAAGACACGAGTCGTCGTCGACTTTGTACTGCACGGCGAGGACCCGCCGGGATCGGACGAGTACCCCAGGCTTGCTTTTTTTTGCGATAGCCTCGATGGTGTCCCGACCATAGGTCAGTACACGATAATGCCGCGCATCACGGAAGCGGGCTACACTCCGACGCGAGTGAGGGTCACGCATCGTAGCCTGACGCCGCCTATCGAGGACGATGACCTTTTACGGTACTTTGCGACGCTCACGGTTGAGCAAGCGCTGGAGTAAATCGGCGGGGCGGTCATCATGTCTTAGCCGCAGCGGACGCGCGCGGCAGAACCAACCACACGCAGACAGCGGCAGCAAGTAATACAAACTCCGTCTTGGCGGCACGCTCCCAAATCCGCCGTACCGCTAGATCATGCGGTCGTCCGTATTGCTTGTCCCAAGCAAGCCGTTCGAGAGCGCCGCCAGGGAGAAGCGGGCTACCCTGCTCTGACGGTCTAGGCGGGAGGATCGGCAAAGCCGCTGTCGCATCGGCGGCGTTCCATGCGATCAAAACCGTCCCGGCGACGGCGAGCGTGAAAAGAACCCGCTTTAACGTCCGCGACGGCCGCTCAATCATCGGCCGCGTCGTCACCCGCTGCATCGTTGCTCCGAGCCTGGCGCGGTGCGGCTCTGCTGCTCTTCGTCACCATATATTCATCGCTTCGCCAAACGAAGCGCCAAACCGCTCTAGCGGACTGACTTGACGGACTCCGCGCAAGACTACCGCGCGGCGAGTTTCTCTTCGGTATCCTGGTCATGCACAAACACCGCGCACGAACACCGCGCAAGGAGCCTGACTCGCGATGATCCGGCCGTCGACCATACACACTCACACCCAGGGGCCCATCGGCCTGCTACAGCCACAAGGGGCCAAGGCATTCATCGAGTCTTTGGATTGACGGACCCTACCGTAGCGCGGACGATTGATGGAACCCTTTTACTTCGAACCCTCAGTCGGTAGCGGTTCCGCGTCGCGTCGAATCCGTCCGATGTCATCGACCCACTGGAGGATCCACCTGCGAAGATACGCGCGATCCGCATCGGTGCATGAGAGCAGTGCTTTACGGACTGCCTGAAACTCTGCCGATGTGTAGGCTGACATGCCCAAGGTATTCGCGACGGTCGAGCGCGGTCTCTCTGAAGACGTGGAAGAGGCGCACCTGCCGCTGACCCCAGCATGCTGCACTACCCCTGAACTGAAGACCGCTATACTTCGAGTGCCATGCCGATCCTGCGGAGTGCGTCCCCGGTGAAGTGCCGTCGCGCAATGTTCGGCTGGGGAGTCAGGTCATGCGAACCGAGGCAGGGCTGACCGGAGTTCGGCGTGGCGCTCCGAACCGCTGCTTATGGGCATGACGGAGACAGTCTTATGGACAAAAACCTTGACGTAGAGCGGCGGCGAAGCAGCGCCGTCGTTGTGGCGGAAAGCGCCCTCGAGAAGGGAGAGTCGCTTCACCCCGCACATCTCAGCGAACTATTATCGATTGCGGTGTGGATGTACACGGAAGCGGAAGGCAAGTATACGACGCAATATGCGACTGTGGCTTCGCTGAATGCCGGTGCGAAGATTCGCCATGAGCATGTAATCCCTCGGCTCGCGCTGAGACGCGCGATGCTTTCCGCGCCTCACCGCGTCCGCGAGATCCTGAGTCTCGCCGTGGCATGTACTGTCACCCAGGAGGAACATCGCATTCTTGGCAATGGCTTTGGATGGCACAGGTACGAAGGTGCGACTATCCAAGTTGTCGAGAGGCGGTCGCGCTGCGCCGTCGATTTAGCGACTCTCGCGAACGACCTCGATCTGGCGTGGGACGCGGCGGTAGCTTCGTAGGTTCCCCACGCCATCTGGAGACGCACTGCGGACTGAAGGTTTCCTTCGTGACCAAAGGCCGCGTTGGAGTCCGTTCACGTCCATCACGTCAGGACCCTTCGCGACCGCACTGTTCGCGATGGCCTTGCATCGCTTGTTAACGAATTGGCGTTAAAGACAGATGGACCGCAATACTGAGATTGCGTCAGCATTCACGGTAGGTGACTACCGCGCCGTCCGCGAGCGCCTCGACCCAGAGACTGAGTGCACCTCGGATTGGAAGCTCGTGATTGAAGCATTTCATCGACGCATGGTGGAGCGCTTCTTGCAACCGATCGCCGAGCTGGGCCGCTATGACGACCTCGACGAGCTCCCGATGCGCCCCGGCTTTGCCATCCTCGCCTTGGATTGCCTGCTGATCGGCACCTTGCAATCTTTTCGAGAGGGACGCGTATCCACCGGCGAGGTGAGTCCAGCCGCGTCGTTTCGTGCTTTCTTAAGAAGCGCCCCGGCCTTCGCAAGCTTCAACCGCGCTGACAGAGCCGATTTTTTTAGAAGACATCCGGAACGGACTTCTGCATAATGGTGAGACGAGGCGCAACTGGGAGGTTCGCATTGACACAGATCGGCTCCTCACGAAAGGCACCGCTAGTGGAACTCGCATAATCAACCGCCGGTTGTTTCACGCTGGCGTTCTCCGCGAAATACGGGAGCCTGTGCCGGGACCTCCAACACGGTGAGGCTTCTGTGCGCTCACGTTTCTTGGTGCGAATGGATGCGATATGCGGAATGGCGTCGACACCGGAGCACTCCTACTTCGCGTACGGCTCTAACCTTCTCGACTCGGAGATGAAGCGGAGCGCGCCCGCTGCCAAGCCCATCGGTCGAGCCTACATTCCGAGTTATCGGCTCGTCTTCGACAAGCACAGCACTACGCGACGAAGTGATGCTGCGAGCATCACGCGAGACTCTGCCGCAATGGTCTGGGGTTTTGTCTATAATGTTGATCAGAAGGGGTGCGCAGAGTTGCGAAGACGCGAAGGAGGCTACTCCGAGCTGTCCGTAACCGCGTTCCTGAATAGCGTAGGGGACGAAGCGTCTGCTCCGATGAAAGTCTTCACGTTTGTGAGCGATGCGGCATGCCCGAAAGCCTGCGGTCCGTCGGCGGAGTACGTCGACTTGGTGCTTCGGGGCGGCGAGCAACGTGGCTTGCCAGCCGACTACATCCTTCGGATACGGTCTGCTGCCGGATTGGATTAGGAACCGCCACCGTAGGACATACCAGGCCTCCTGAAGCCCCATACGCGGTGGGCGTGTTCTGACGCGGACTGCGCTTGGCGTGTCGCGATCCAAGCGCTTCAACGAACTTTGGTCCAAAATAGGCGGCATTTTAGGCGGCATACCGGGCTTGGGGTCCTTGCGACCAATCAAGCATGCAAAGAAAAAGCCCGCCGTAGCGGGCTCGGTCGTGGTGGAGGTGAGCGGACTCGAACCGCTGACCCCTTACATGCGAAATCCCGGCTCTGAATGAGCGACCATATTTAGGGTGTACACCTTAATGTCGGAAAAACTCTTACTACTACTGGTTTTCTAGCGACATAAAGACTCTCGCAGGCTTGCCTCCGTCAACATTCTGTCAGAACGATCTAGGGTAAACCTAGGGTCGCGGAGCCCTTCTCGGGTCACCCCGGGACACAGCCTTGATTGCGACCCCTGTTGAGGGGTGTGCTGACCGAGGGGTACCCCTTTGGTTGGCTAGTGCCGGGTCTGAGCCGACGAGGCGGCTATGCCCCGGTTGCGGCATAAGCAGTGCCACACACGCCGCGCTATCGATTTCGGAATAATCCCTAGTGCGCGTTAGAAATGCCTTACGCCGAATTAAGCAGTGCTACAGCGGCGAGTATGAATGATGCGACGCCGATGATAAACAAGACCGTCTCATATGGCCAACGCCTTGGGCCTATCCGGATTTCTATCCACGTCGAAGGGAACGCCGCATAGTACAACCTGTCGGTCAAAGTGAATACGGCGACGCAAACGAAGCCGACGCCATATGAAATGGCAGGCCAGGCCCCGTACGCGCTGTGCTTGGCCATAGCTGCCTCAGTAGCATTCACGACCGGGACAAACAGAAAGAAAAGTATGATTAGCAGTACTATGAGGGCAGCCCGCAAGCGCAACCATCCCTGGATCGTGGCTCTTCCCCAGAACGCGCTATTGATTAAACTGCATGCTGCCACAACCCAACTTCCGGTCTCACCTTTAATGACGGCTTCGTTGCGTTCGAGTGCTTCGCCGTGCCTTAACTCTAGCTTTACTGAGCGGGTCACCAAATAGGAATGTTCACTATTTGCGAAAGAAACTTTGACTTCGTGGACTACGTCAGGTAACTCAGCGGAATCAACCGTCAACTGATCGATGCTTGCATACGTCTGCTTCTCGATTCCGTTGACGACGATAATCTCGGTGCTTACGGTTGGCTCAGAAAACTCTTTGCGTAACGCCTGAAGAAAGACGACAAACTGCGCCTGCGACATCGCGAATGCCGGTAGGACCAGTTTCTTCTCTGCCGATGTAGCGCCCATTTTGGGCGTTCTCGCCGGACTATTAGATTCCCTTAGCGGGCGGGGCGACCCTAGCACCGCGAATCGCTCTCAGTGAAAGGTTAACTTCAGCATGTCCAAGACCAAGCCCCGTACCGTGACACGGCGTAAGTCGCGCAACACACGCCGCGCAGTGCGATTCTCGCCGAGCCCTGGCTTTTGTATGCCTTTTCCGGGGCGTTCTAGGCGTCTAGGACGCGTCGAGAGCCGTCCCCAAGTCTTTGGTCGCGGCTCCTTGTGGATTTATTCCAAGGACCCGGATGGCCCCGGTTCTCGGATGGGCCCCGGGTTCTATGAAGATTTGTCGTCCGTCTCATCTGTTTCGGCTTCGATTTCTTCTGTCAGGAACTCCACGATCTGATTTCCGGAAAGTCCGACGCTGACCGGCTTCTCCTTTCGTTTCTTCGCTTCTATTTCGGACGTCTCTTTGTAGAGAGGGCCTAGGTGGTCCCACTGCGTCGCTTCGAGTCGCTGCTTCTCTGCGATGTATGGCTGCGCTGCAAACCAGTAGCCGCGTATCCAGTAGAATAAGTGATGATGTGCGACTTCGGGACTAATTTGGTCTCCATCGACGTAAAATCCGACGTCTTCGAGAATGTCCAGCACGTCGTCAATGAGATCAAGGTCTGCTTTCTTCTTTTCACCTTCGTTGCCAACGTGATATGCCAATAGGGATTCGGCGGCGAACCTGCGCTGTTTTGCGCTACTCAACCAAGTGTCTTGGAACTTCAGAATCCACGACGGATCGTTCAGTCGTCGGTCGTACTCGGACCAGGTTTGAAATACCCAGAACACGATTGCCGCGACGAACACTGTCCAGGCGGCCCAAATGATGGCAGACGGGATGAGGTTCGTCGCCAGATTTGACGTCTGGGCTGAATTTGAGGTCTCGTTGTGAACCCAGATGTTTAGAAACGCAAGAGTGATTGCGATGACGGTGAAACCAATGGTGCTCGCGGCATTTACGGACCGCCTGACCTTTCGCACGTACGGTTTCATGGCCGCGGCTCCGTGCTTTTCAAGTTCGTCGATCGAGTGATGTCGTCTGGTCTTTTGCGCGGCGGTAGGTGGAAGACGCCTTGATTGACGAGAGTCATTTCTTGCGCTGTGAGTCGTCCGACGATTGCTGGCGATGCGACATCAATGTCCCCGACTGTATCGTAGATTGCGACCGGACCATACCCTTCGCGAACCACCACCATTACTTTTCCTCCTGATGAGCTGCCCCAATAGTAGGGCGTGTCAATTTGGATAGGCTCGGTGTATTGGGACCGCTGCACGTCAAGGACGTTGACAAACGCCTCGAATGCCGCAATCGCGCGATTCACTCGGCCGAGCACCTTGGAGACTGGAAGCGTCTTGCCCACGGCCAGAAGGCGCAGGTTATCTCCGACGATCGCATAGTTGGAGTGGAAGACCGCATTGCGGAGATCGGCATTCCAAGAGGCACGTAGCGGCTTAACGAACCGTTTCAGTCCTGCGGCCTTGGCTGCATCTTCAATTTCTGTGATCTTTCTACCCGGGGACAGTTCACCACCGCATTTGTCAGGTGCGAATATCGGATTGCGGTGTGGTTGGCCGGTGGCTATGCCTATCATGTCGCCGATGATCTGGTAGGGATAGGATGCCTCGATGATGTGCCCATAGAGCCACAATGCAATGGACACTTCTACATCGTAGTCATCCAGACGATCCTGTGTCGCCGCTATTGCGTGAAAAGTCCGCTTCGTCGTTTCGAATGGGTCCGAGTGCGAGTCGAAGCCATGGTGGATGAGCGCGAGTACGAAGTCAAATTCAGAGCGCGTCTTTGCCGTTGTGAGCAACTTGTCGTATGACGTTAGGTAGCCAGGTAGCGCGTTCTTGTAGTCAGTGTTCATTGTTTCTGGCGGATTTTCGAGCCAGCCCCAGTTCCCGTCCATATCACGTTCCATGGTTTGCGCCTCCGAGGCTCGTCGCACGGCTCAACCGATAAATCACGTTCGTCTCAACCAAGTGGGAGTTCAAAGTCTTTGTAATATGGTTTGCTTGTGATTCGGCCAAAATGCACGTATCTCACGCCGTTCAGCTTACACAACTGATTAAGATAATCTCGAAGGTGCTTACCCTTTATGGCCTCGGCACCGTCTCGGAATAGTAGATTATAAACGGAGGCCCATGTGACGGCAGCGTCCGACAGGCCGATGTCTTCGCAAGGGCCCGTAACGGAATAAGGGGCTGAATGGTATTTCTTAAATAGTTCTCGCGCCAATTTGGGTTGAGCGACGCTGCAAGCTGACAAGAAGACGCGGCGATTTTTGAGGAACGGCCCGAACATTTTACCAAACTGTGTGAACGACACAGTCTCCAGCGTCAGTTCAAAGGCATGTTCATTGCCATGGCAACTAATGTGAAGATAGCGACACCGGGAGCGTTCAAACTGGCGCGACATTGCTTGAAGTTCCCTTGCAGTCCGAATGTAGGTATACTTCGGTTTCCTTCCCATCATCCTAAGGATGCCGCGGAGGGCTTCACCCTCACTGTGTCTTCCCTCATCAGCGAGTTCGCCGGACTCGATGATGAAAACGTCGGGAGTCGTCTGGCTACTCACGCTGCTCCTGTCTGATCGTGCTCGTATGTGGCTTGGTTGTTTCCCGAGCCGGTGGATGGCTCTCCGGAACGACAATGCCGCCTGGCCGCGAACGTAGCGCCGCAGCGAGACCAACGAGGAACGGGGCCGATCATGCTGCCCGTTTCAGGATCGCAGCGACCGTGCTTAGCTGCCACTCGTTGCCGTTACGCGTTGCGACCTTGCGTGCATTCAGACGAGCGACGATGTCTTTGAGCATCGAGCCCCTCGCACGCATGCTGCGCATCATCGCGATCACGGCTTGCTCTTCTGCGATTTCGACGAGTGACGCGTTCTCTGCACGATAGCCATACGGTGGGGCTCCGTGTGCGTACCCGCCCTTCGCGGCCTTGACCTTCCGGGCTCCGGCCAGACGCTGCGTGATTAAGTGCCGCTCATAACCGGCGACCGCTGCGAGGATCGATTGTGTCAACCTAGCGATCGGATCGACGCCGTTTTCTTGCGTCGCGCTCAACAGAGCAACGCCGCGCTTTTCCAGCGAATACCGGAGGAACCCGTCTAAGGTCGTGTCACGCGCGAGCCGGTCCCAGCAAGGGACTACGACCGCATCGAAGCCTTCGGCTTCCAGGAGCGACGCCAAGCCTGGCCGGTTGGCACTCGCGCCGGAGAATCCGATGTCTTCGAAGGTCGCTACGACGGTATGACCCTCGCGCTGCACGTACGCTGCGACATCCGCTTTCTGGCGTGGCAAGCCATAGCGGTCGGACTCTCCCTGCGCCTTCGTGCTGAGCCGGTAGTAGACCGCGACGTTCATGCGAACAATTGTACCGTCATTCCATGAATTTGTAAATACGTGGAATGGGGCATGGCTTGCAGGGAGGAAGCATCCTTTTCGGGGCGTGTTGAGCACGGGACGCACGGTCACGCACCCGCGAGAAGCCCCTAATAGCCCTCCCCACGAACGAGTTTTCGTGCCGTTCGTATTGCCCCGCCGTCGCCCCGGGCCTCGACCTGTCGCTGTTGGGCAAGTTCAATGCCAACGGCAAATACGTTTCATCGACAACGACCAAACGCATATTCACATCGGTACGGGCCCGTTGAGCGGATTCGGGCTCTCCGCTGCAGCGAGCGGGTCTAAGCGGGACCGCCAGCGGCTAATCCTGCGGCAGCAGCGCTCCAAGGCTCCCTGCAATCCCTCCGAACGCCGCGCCAGCGGGTGTGCAGCAGCCACCGAGCGCACCAAGCAAATCGGCCAGGAGTATCTTTTTCCATTTCGCCATTCCCGAGCTACCGGATGAAGGCCCGCCTCCGGAGTGCTGAGCAAGCCATGTCGGGCTGTAGATGGTGGATTCCCCTTGCTGAACAATCGCGACTGCCGCCTGCATAGTAGGGAGGAACCCTGAGCACGACGGTTGATTGTGTGCCGTCGACTTTAAATACTGGGCTAACTGCTGTGGAGTCTCGGGATTTGGGGGGAGCCTATTCTTGACCCCAGCCACAAGGCTCCGGCAGGCATCGGTCATCGGTGGTGCTTGAGGCAGCGCCAAGGCCTGCTTCACGGCCGTCTTCGCTGCTAAAGAGACGCCGTTGACTTGAAGCATCGCCATCAAAGTAGTGCGAACCGATGCATGGGAACCGGTTCTTGCCCGGATTGCTGAATAGTTTATGATGTATGCTTGCATAATCGTGGTATGCAATGGGGCCACCTGATCGTATGTCAGATTATGGAAATGAACGCAGGCATGACCATCCCAAAAATCTGGTGGACGGCAATTCCGAGGGTCCCCGATGATGTAAGCAGACGCCGGCGAAGGGTTCGTCCTGGGGTTCACCGGCCTGGTCGCGTTGTGTTCGTTCACCGTCCTGGTCGCGTTGTGTTGGGGAGTTGCATGTTGCACCGGGGTCGGGGCCTCATCCGGAGGAACGGCATAAGCGGCGGTGCCCGACATCAACATGGCGGTGCCCAATACCAACACGGTGATGAAAAGTTTGGCGATTAAACCACGCATGGATTCCTCCTGATTTATTGAAAAATCCCGGCTTTCTGTCATCCGGGAGTTCCCATTAAGGACCTCGCTCAATCACTCGTGGCACTCTCACGCCTCTGGGAAGCCAATTTAGGGCTCTCCACGAACGAGTTTCCATGCGGACCAATGGGCCGTTGACCGGACCGGGGCGTCCGAGGAATCCGTACGGCGGCAGCGATCCGCGTTGGCAGCCTGGGGGCACAATTGGCTGGCTTGCGCCCGCGCCTGACCTAGAACTACTTGTCGAACGTAAAGTGACTCGTCCCGATGCTCGCTGGTTTGCTTCGGTGCTTCTCCACCGTCTTGGCGTCCCCGTACTCCGCCGAGTGCTGGAAGCAATGCTTGTGTTCGACCACGGCTTTGAACCTCGCGACGTCACCAGCAGCCTTAGGCGCCTTTCCGGTCATCGCTACGATCAATACACCGTTATCGACCAAACGCATCGGTTTAGCGGTGAAGATAATCACCTGTACTGCATGGGACGCACACCACTTCCTACCGAGTTGCGTCAGCTCGACGTGTTGTATGAGAAACGAACGCAACTTCTCACGAATGACCTCCTAAGACGGGCCGGCGAAAAGCATGCACGCGAGCTACTCATAGCTAGTAAACGATTTAACGGAATCACGCAGATACATAAACTAGGCGGAGTGACCGTTAAGGGAAGCATATCGGCCGTCGGCAACAACGCGACATCGACGACACATTCACTAGACCTTTGCGCTACGGCTAAGCAATCAGGAGTTCGGTATGGAATCAGCGTCAAGAACGAGCGGCAATGGTTGTACGCCGGTGACGGCCGCGCAAACCAAGGGCATCCCAATAAAGCTATCAAGGACGTATATACGAAGGCACACGCACACGGCTTGCGGCCCTGGCTGATAATTCCATTTGCTTCAGAAAATGCGCGACGACGATGCCACGACGACGGAATAAAACTCACTGTCCTCGGCTACCGGGTGCTACCTATCGAGACGCCTCATGGAACCAAAATGCGGAATGCAATTCGCGATCTACGCGCAGTTATCGGCCCCGAGCCATTTGAATACATGGGCAATAGGTTGGCGCCTACCGACCGCGTACGGGCCGTCTTATACGAAGTCGGAAATGACTTCGCATCCTAGGCGCAGCGGTAGCACCGGAGGGTATCCTTAAGAGGAACCCTTTGGCCCACCCTTCCATGTTCGAGTGGAACGAGGGATACCCTAAGATCATTGCAGGCGCTGCGGATTGGAAAGCGCGCCGATGGCGTCCCTTGATGAGTTTAAGCAGCCGAATGCTACGCTAGCACCCCTGTCCACCGCAGCCAATGCGAGAGCCGAAGCGACCCTGGTCTTGCGATGACTCTCCAGTGCTTGAACCCGTATTACCCTAGAAGGCGTAGGGGTTCATTGTCGTGAACCTGTACTTCGATGTCGAAGCGCGGTCATGGTGAGGGGTCCGTTCGCAAGCGAAAGCACGATGGACGCTGGGAGGCGCGCATCAGTATTCGTGATGAGCACGGAAAGCCGAAGCAAGTCTCGCGATACTTCTCGTGGCACGCGGATGCGATAAAAGGGCTCGCCGAACTTCGCTCCGAGTATCAGACGGCTGGAAACGCGGAGACGAAACGCTGGGATGACTTCGTGAAGGAGTATCTCGCTCACATTCGAGCTAATCGTGCAGTCGCGACCTTTCGCTTGTATTCCAGTTTGGTAAGACACATTAGCCCTATCGCCTTACCGCCGCACACGCGCTTGCATGCGATTAGGCTGAAGCATATCGACGATATCATGCATCTGCTTGAAGACTTCGACTTTGAGGGGATGCGCGTGACGCGAAAGTCGCCGAATCATCGTCGCGCGGTGCTGTTCATGCTTCGAAAGATGCTAAACTTCGCGATTCGCAGGAAGTACCTCACGACAAATGTCGCCGCCGACGTAGAGCCTCCAAGAGTTACGAAAAAGAAGCGAGCGATTCTTTCGCGTGAACAGGCTGCACGTCTGCTGGCCGAAGCTAAGACATTCCGAGACGGGCGGTACTATGAATTGTTTGTCGTCGCTCTCTATACTGCGATGCGGCAAGGCGAGATATTTGCGCTTACGTTTGCAAACTTCGACGAGAGGAAGCGGACGATCCGAGTCGAGTACACGTTGACCGAGGGGCTTGACTACAAACTCGACCGCACGGAGCCCAAAACTGAGTCATCAATTCGGACGCTGGAGATACCAAACGGCGCGGTAAAAGTACTCTCTGCACTGAGGCGCGCCCGCAAAGCGCAGCCGTCGGATTTCATGTTTGTCGATACGGAAGGCAAGCCGCTTCGTAAGTCCAATTTCCGTCGCGACGTGTACCGTCCGCTCTTGAAGGCTGCGGGCATACCGAAAACATTCACGTTTCACGGTCTGCGGCACGTCGCAAACTCGTTCATGCTTGCTGAAGACGGGAACGTGAAAGCCGCTCAGGAGCGACTTGGGCATGCGAGTTCCCGAATGACGCTGGAAGTATATACGCATGTTCTGCCCGGTCATCATAGGGCCGCCGCTGATCGCCTTGACGGACTGTTCGACAGCCCATTGGGTCCGCATTCTGGCGAGGGAAATTAGGGTAAGCCTAGGGTAACAATGGCGTACGCGACGTTTGTCGAGAGAATATCTTTATATCGAAAAAGCCCGCCGTAGCGGGCTTTTTGACGTGGTGGAGGTGAGCGGACTCGAACCGCTGACCCCTTACATGCGAAGCAAGTGCTCTACCAGCTGAGCTACACCCCCCCACGGGCCGAACGGGATTCTACCCCGGGTCGGTCACGCCTGTCAAAGGGACGAATCGCGCCACCCTGGATCTTACCGGAGCAGGGGATGTCGCGCCACGGGAAATCTTACCAGAGGGGGCGAGCGGCGAAAGTTCCTCGATGGGACCGTCTGCTCGTCGAGAGTTCGTCGCCGACCTTCGCTCACGCTATGCTCGAGCGGGGCGGCACGAGCGTGGGGTGCTGCTTGACCAGGCGGTCGAGGCCACGGGCTATCACCGGAAGTCTCTCATCGCGATCCTGCGCAAGGCGACATCGGCGCGGCGATCGCGGCCGCGGCCGGGTCCGCGCTGCGGGGCGCGCGTGGCGGCTGCACTCGTCGCGCTGTGGCGCGCTGCGGGGTATCCGTGGTCCCGCCGGCTTCACGCGATGGTGAGGCTGTGGCTCGAGGCCCTTGTCCGGCGGCACACGCTTGACCGCAGTGAGCAAGATGCGTTGCTGGCGATGAGTCCGCGCACGATGGACCGCATCTTACGGCCTCACCGTGGAGCGTTGCGCCGGCGGCTCTATGGACGCACCAAACCCGGATTACTGCTCAAACATCAGATTCCGATTCGGAGTGAGCGTTGGAATGTGAGCGAGCCTGGATGGTGCGAGATCGACACGGTGGTGCATTGCGGAACATCGAGCGGTGGCGATTTCGCGTGTTCGGTCAACCTCACCGACATTATGACGGGTTGGACGGAAACCCGTGCGGTGCAAGGGAAAGGGCAGCTCGCCGTCTTGGCCGCGATCGATGAGATGCGTACCGCGCTACCATTTCCGCTGCTGGGACTGGATTCCGATAGCGGGAGCGAGTTTATCAATAGCCATTGCGCGCAGTGGTGCACTCGGCACGGCGTGGCGTTCACTCGGAGTCGACCATATCGGAAAAATGACAACGCGCACATCGAGCAAAAGAACTTCACCCACGTCCGCAAAATCTTGGGATGGCAGCGTTTGGGCGGAGATGCTACGGTGGGAGCCATGAACGAGCTGTATCGCTCGGACTTACGGCTGTTCATGAACCTGTTTCAGCCCAGCGTCAAGCTGATCGAACGCATTCGAATCGGCAGTCGCGTACGGCGTTCGTATGATGCTGCGGCCACTCCGCTGGATCGACTGCATGGCGTTCGTGAGGACCTTGCCGCGCAGCTCGTTACAATGCGCGATGCGCTTGACCCGATCGCTTTAGGCGAAGGCATCGACACGCGGGTCGCCGCGATCCTGGCTCACGAGACGCCGGCGACCCCCAAAGCCGTATACCGTGGTCCCAATTTACGGGCCCTTTCCCGTCGCCAGGTCCGCGCCGCCCGTCTTGCCGAGGGCCTTCCGGTAAGATCTCATGTGGCGCGATAAGCCCGTCCACGGTAAGAAGTTAAAATGGCGCGAAACGAGGGACGTCCCGTCACTGCGGCGAGAGGAATGGCGATGCCCTCTCCTCGCCGGGCGGCTTGGGCGCTTGCGCTGCTCATCGCTGCCGGCTGTGCTCACGGATCGTCGGAGCGCCGCGCCGGAC
>Ga0182024_10011805_pt1 | contig 17437 bp, 19 predicted proteins | sample P32metaG_FD_120480 | JGI IMG/M metagenome (GOLD analysis project Ga0182024, IMG submission 120480) | Permafrost microbial communities from Stordalen Mire, Sweden - P3-2 metaG (Illumina Assembly) | ecosystem: Environmental > Terrestrial > Soil > Wetlands > Permafrost | place: Sweden: Stordalen... | reverse complement strand
CCCGGTGTTACCCGAGCCCAATTTGTTCCCCGGGGTAACAAGGCCGTCAAAAACTAACTATTTGATTTCATTCGGAAAAATGGAGCGGGCGAACGGATTCGAACCGTCGACCCTAACCTTGGCAAAGTTAGACTAGTGCTTCTCCGGGGTATCCGAGACTATCCGAGAACCCGCTAAGCCATTGAATTTCCATAACCTGACCCACCGACTCCACCCTAGCCCCGACCGCCAATTTCTCTTACGGTGTTGACCAGGTGTTGACCAAAAACCGCTGCTAAACGCGCCTACCGAACAGCCGGCTGCCAATGGTCAAAGATAGCTTGGGTTGGAACATGCCAAAAATCAAACGCGTCCAGTTGACCAAGACGGTCGTCGATGGGGCCCCGGCCAGCGACCAACGCTATTGCCTGTGGGACAGCGTACTGGGCGGCTTCGGCCTGCGGGTAGAAACCAGCGGCGCAAAGACATTCATCGTCCGATACCGGACCGAAGGCGGCGGCCGTAGGGCTGCCCAGCGCTTCGTCACCGTTGGGCGCTTCGGGACCATTACCCCCGACGAAGCCCGCAAGCTGGCCAAGACCATATTGGGCGGAGTCGCCAAGGGCGACGATCCTGCCAGCGAGCGCCGCGCCAAACGCCTCGAAATGAAGATGAGCGAGCTGATCGACCTGTATGAAGACGAAGGCTGCTTCATCCAGCGCGGCAAGCGCCAGGGCGAACCCATGAAGCCCCAGACCAAGAAGAACACGATCGCCCGCCTGCGAAACCATGTCGTTCCCCTGCTCGGCCACAAGCGCGCATCGGAGGTTAACACCGGCGATACCGAGCGCTTCGTTCAGGACGTCACCGCCGGTAAAACGGCGCGCGACGAAATGGTCGGCCCCCGCAAGCGCCTCATCGTCCGCGGCGGCGCCGGCGGCGCGACCAAGGTGTTCTGCGACCTGTCGGCGGTGTTCAGTTTCGCCTTGCGCCGCGACATCGTCACCCGCAATCCTTGCGCAACAGCTGCGGTACGCCGCACCGGCAACAGCAACGACCGGAACCTAACGCTCGAAGAACTGACGCGCCTGGGCAAGGCGCTCGACGAGCTTGAGAAGGATAAGGACGTTAATCCCAAGGCAATCGACATCGCGCGCCTATGGGCATTGACGGGCTGCCGCCATGAAGAGATCGCTGGTCTCAAATGGTCTGAAATCGATCTCGAAGGGGGCTTCCTGCAGCTCGATGACACCAAGACCGGAAAATCCCGACGTCCGCTCGGTGTGGCCGCCGCTGTACTCTTGGTCGGCATCAGAAAGAAGAAGACCGGCACTTCGCCGTATGTCTTTCCATCCGAACGCGGCGATGGCTATTACCAGGGCGCCTGGCGATATTGGGACAAGGCTGTCGCGAAAGCCGAACTTCCCGGCGTTACCCCGCATACCCTGCGGCACACGATGGGGTCCACCGCCACCTCGACGGGCGAAGCCCTTGCTCTCACTGGCGCCATTCTTGGCCACTCCAATCCGCGGTCAACCGCTATCTATGCCCATGTGCAGGCCAACCCATCGAAACGTGCCGCCGACCGGGTGAGCAAGAAGATCGCCGCCGCCCTCGCTGGAATACCGGCGAACGCACGCAGCTCCAAAAACCGCAAACAAGCCAAAGGTCAAACCGACAAGCAATTGCTTCGCATGCTCGCCCAGCAGCTTGCCGGAAATGGTGCGGACGCGGACAAAATCCGGCGGGCAATCGCCCAAACAGTTGCCGGTGCGACTTCGCCAGCGTAGTTCGGCCAATTCTGAAATGGACAGCTACGCGGCTCGCACATCCAACGACCGCCTCGAGCGTCGATAGGCGACACCTTACCGTCGTAGACCTGATACGGATATCGCGGATCATCCGACTCAGAAACTTTTATAGGCGGGATACTATTATCAAGAACGAATCCTTCCAGAATCCCGATCATCCGATCTTCTACGAAGCCGCCGAAATCGAGAGTGACGCTGGGATTGCGGCGTACAGGTTTGATCTGGCCGATGGGTACGATTTGCATTGGATAATCTGGATGATCCGGATGCGGGCCCGAGCGATAAGAAGGTGTAGCCCGAACGAAATTCAGCATGCCAGCCTTCTGGAACCACACATCAGGTACCTCGAATTCCACGCCATCTGAAAGTGTAGCTCGCATTTCAGAGACCGGGTTCTTCGATTGCCAGCCCCGGCCGCACCCACTCGTCCCATTTCTCAAGGACGAACAGACAGCAAATCCGATAGAGCAACCAGCACGCGTAATAAGTGTCTGGCGCGTAGCATTCCCCGGCAGACATTTGGCCGTGTGCTACGTCGTGGCGCAGAGCTGGGCCCGGCTTGATGTTAAACAAACGGTTGAGTTCGTCGACCAGTGGCGCGCCCATAATTCCTACAAGTACGTTCCTATGATTGACGATGATTGAATCCAGACTGCGGTCCTCTTCCGTTGAATCATCCCGACGCTTGGTGGGGTCGGCGCCCCATGCCTTCAGAATGTGGCGCAAACTAGGCTCCAACTGCGGAATGAGCAGGTGGACCGCCGAGTCCATATCGCCTTGAAAGAATCGCGCAAAGTCCAAAGCATAGACAGGCGCCTGAATCCGCGGCACGAAACCCGACTGCCACACAATGGGATTGAAGTGACGCTCTTCGAGAGCGACCATACCTGAGATGACCTGTCGCGCTGGATCAAGCTGGTTGGCAACCGTCATGGCGCGCCGAAGGCTCTCGTCGCGCGCAATCATATGCGTGTACCAATCTTCTGGCGGCTCTCCTGTCCACGCCCCCGGCGTCGTGATTACGGTCTTGCCCTCGGAGTCGATGTGCTTGGCGCTAAACACGCTTGAGCACCCGTTTCCCTGGTTCGGTCATATGTCGGGCAGCGACTTAATCCTGGGCGATATGTCGAAAAATCCGGCCTTTTTCGACATATGAGCTATAGAAAACGATTCTATAACTCATAAACCACTATATTTGTGAGCTATAGCGGGGTAGCCTATAACTCATGAGCTGGAACTGGGAACAGGCCGGGTGGCCACAATTCAACTTTAATTCCAAAGCCTTAGAGGCTCTGGAACAGCAATTTTTGCTGGGCTCCGGGGAACTCGTGGGCGCTTTCAAACACGTGGGGGACGACGACCGCCAGACCCTTAGGATCGATCTCATCAGCGAAGAAGCCATCAAGACATCCGAAATCGAGGGCGAAATCCTCAATCGCGACAGCGTGCAGTCCTCGCTGCGCCATCAGTTTGGCTTGGGCCCAGACAAGCCCAATATACCCCGCGCCGAACGCGGCATCGCCCAGATGATGGTCGATCTCTACGATCATTTCGATACGCCCCTCAGCGATGACGCCCTCTTTTCCTGGCACCGCATGCTGATGGAAGGTTCAAGCGATATCAGCACCATCGGGAGCTACCGCATTCACAAAGATCCTATGCAGGTGGTGTCTGGACCGAGCTACAAACGCGTCGTGCATTTCGAAGCGCCGCCATCCGAACGCATGCCTGCAGAAATGCATCGCTTGATTGACTGGTTCAACGACACCGCGCCGAAAGGAAACGCTCCCTTGCCGGCTCTCACCCGTGCCGGCATTGCCCATCTTTACTTCGTCTGCATCCATCCGTTCGAAGATGGCAATGGCCGTATCGGTCGCGCCATCGCCGAAAAGAGCTTGGCACAAAACCTCGGATATCCGAGCTTGCTGGCGCTCGCCTATACCATCGCGCGCAAACGCAAGGACTATTACGCAGCCTTGGAACGAAACAATCAGGACTTAGAAATCACAGATTGGCTAGACTATTTCGGGCGCACCATTCTGGAGGCGCAGGCTAACACCATCAACCGCGTCGACTTCTATGTCGCGAAAGCGAAATTCTACGAACGGTATCGCGGCCAGCTCAATGAGCGCCAAGCCAAGGCGATAGCGCGCATATTTGAGGAAGACATAGATGGCTTCAAAGGTGGCCTCTCCGCCGAAAAATACATCAACATCACTAAGGCTTCTCGCGCCACTGCCACACGCGACCTGCAGGATTTAGTCGAAAAAGGCGTACTGACGCGTACAGGAGAATTACGCCACACGCGCTACCATCTTGACCCGAGCGGTAAGCATTCTTGACGTTCAGAATGAGCTAACTGATCGAGTTGTGCCTGTTGAGGCCTAAATGGGCAGCGGAGATGGACTTGCTGATCGACAGTGGTCAGCGACCCATGGGTAAGCGAAGCCGCCCAATTACAACTTTCGGAGATTTGATCGAGCTTCACCTGCAGGACATGGCCAGCATCGGCAAAGCGCCGTGCCAGTCCAAAGTCGAACAGCTTGAACGGCTAAAACGCGAGCTTGGCACTACCCATGTTGTCGCCTTGGACCGCATGAAGTTAATCCAGTTTGGCCGAAAACGTGCTGCTCGAGGCGTAAGTCCCGGCACCCTTAATGGTGATATGGGCGCCATAAAGTTAGTTATGAGCCATGCCGCCGCCGTTCAGGGCATGCGCGTAGCTGTGGATCAAGTCGACATGGCCAGGGTCGCGCTGAAGCGGATGGGGCTCGTCGAAAAAGGCGTCGAGAGAGATCGCAGGCCCACCGAGGAAGAGCTTGCAGCGATAATCGCATATCTGGAAGCGCGACCCACAATGAAGATACCGGCTGCGCGGGTCGTTAAATTTGCCGTCGCCACCGCAATGCGTTTGGACGAAATCTTTCGCGTGACCTGGGGCGATCTGGATGTAGAGAAAAAGTTACTGACGATCCGAGACCGGAAGGATCCGCGCCTCAAGAAGGGAAATCATCAAGAGTTACCACTCCTGACTCTGACTGGCTTTGATGCTTTGGCGCTAATCAACGAACAGAAACCCCCAAATCCGCACCCCGACGCGCGCATCTTCCCTTATTGCAAGCGGACAGCCACGGCCGCCTTCGCCCGTGCTTGCGATAAATTGAGCATCGAAGATCTTCATTTCCATGACCTCCGCCACGAAGGCACAAGCCGGCTCTTTGAAGCCGGGCTGTCAATCCAGCAGGTTGCGCTTGTAACTGGCCATAAGGACTGGAAGATGCTCCGGCGCTATACGCACCTTAAGGCCAGCTCGCTGCATTTGCATGTTGCACCCCCGCGCTACTCAGCGACCGCTCAACAAGCATCGAATGACGCAAGCTTCCAACCGTAATCATAACGAAGTTGCAAGACACAAAATGCCCTCTGCCCGCCCGCTAATTTCGGCGGATAACAGAGGACGTATTTATGAGCATTTCGCAGAGCCTTCCATTCAGGTATTTCACCACGCGCGAGGCGGCTGAAATTCTAGGTCTATCACGCAGAACGCTGGAGAAGCACCGGACCTACGGAACGGGACCTCGATTTCTTAAGCTGGGAGGAAGGGTCGTATATAAAATCGAAGATCTTCGAACCTGGGCTGAATGCGGAAGCCACACGTCTACCTCTGAACAGAGCGTCCTTCTTCCTGCTGCGCGGCATAGTCCCTCAAAGCTTGCCCGCGCCCAGAAATTTGCCACGGAAAAATCAAGGATAGCCAAATAATCTAGTCGGCCGGCGCATTGACGCCGGCCGACGTATCCACGAAGCGCGCTCGCGTCACACGTCCAGGCCATTGCCGAAAGTCTAGCGCTCCTTCACCACAATAGCTGGTACCTCGTCGAAACTGCTGATCATGTGAAGGGCGGCGAATGCCGCTTGTGAAACCCTTCCGCGAGCGAGGGGCGGCGCCCCTCCCCTATGACTCGAACTGTGCCGCCAATCACGCTACTTTGCGTAACGGGAGGGCGACGTGTTCGAAATTGAAAATTCAGCCGACTACTACGCGATGCTCGTCACAGATTTCGACGAGTTCATGGCCGACCCGCAATCGGGACGGAAGGCGATCCATTGCGCCATCTCTGCCTATCACATGCACGATTGGATTTGGCATGACTGGCTCAAAGACCGTCGCGACATTCGGAAGGAACTTGGGCTCACGAACTTCGAAGTCTTCAAAGAATATCTAAAGGGCTGCGTCTGGCTCGATATTCTGCGCGAGATTGCGAACGGTTCAAAGCATTTCAGGCGACAGCTTTACAAGACACAGCTCGTGCGCGGCTACGGTGCCGGACCTTATGGCGTCGGCCCTTACGGGACGGGCTATCTTCTGATTGATCTGGGCGAAGTCGAAAGCGACCCGGACGAGTTCATACTCGACGAATATGGTGAGCCGGACGATGCGGCCCATGACGGTGGCGATCAACGCTTCATGACAGCCGCCAGCCTTCTTGAAGTCTGCGTCCGGTTTTGGAGAGACTTTTTCACGAAGTATCGGCCCGATCTGACACTCACCCACAGCGAACACCATCCGAAAGACCTCGGCACCCCGCCGCCGGAGCCGACTGCATGACGGCAAAAGAAGAAATCGACGGCTTCTTCGTGGAATGGCAAAAGGCGCTCGTCGAAACGGATTTAGCGATTAAGGAAAAGCGCGTCGGCGATATCTTGCGGGAGCATGTGATGCTGCAGGGTATCAACCAGGGCGGAAACTCCGTCACCCGCAAAGGGTGGAAGCATCTCGAAGCGGCAGCGCAAATGTTACTTGCCAGTATGAAGCTAACACAAAAGGTAACGGTAGATTCCGCCATCAATGCCATCGTTAAGGCGCACTTCGACCGCCTGCCAAAGGCCAAGAATACGGGAAAGCTATCGGAACATGCGGTCGAGCAATGTGCCCGCAAATTCATTGCCGACGTGCCACGCGCGTCGGGCGTCTATGTCTATCCGCTTGTCTTCGCGCCAGCCGCCAAGAACTCCGATCTTGCGGTCGGACCCGTTCGCATTCTTTCAAAGTCCAAATTCCTCGCGGAGTTCAAAGTTCCGCTCGATGAGGAAAAGACCTCGACCGACCGGCAAATTCGAGCTGACCTTTACAACGATTGGGAAAAACATATCGAGGCTTACGATCATTTCGCGCTGGTCGCGGTCCTCGACCACGAGAAGAAGCTTGCAGATGATGTCGGGCGTGATGCCGCTGACCTACTCCTCAATCTGATACGCATGCTGTTTCGGCACGGCCATACCGACGACATACGGATCGGCAGCGGCTTCATCTTCGAAACGCAGCGATCAAGCCTCCATTTCGATAGTGAAGGGCGCGCGATGTTCACTTCGTCGCGTGGCCCGTTCGGAACGACGCTCGACGACACCTGGTTGCAGCTCTTCGTCGATCATACGGGCGCCGTGTTGCCCCTGTTCGGCTCATATCTGCAATGGTTCGCCAGCGGTAATGATCCGGCGGACCCGGTTATCGAACGTGTCCGCTATGCGAGCGCCTTGATCGGTGAAGCCTATTCCGAACCTCACGACCATATCCGTATCGTTCGGCTGGTGTCGGCCCTGGAAGCACTTGCGCTCGCTGCCGGCGAGGACAAGGCGCACAACATCGCTCTCACCTGTTCCTACATCGGCAGCGACGGCGACGCGGCGCAGGCATGCGAAATGTATGACGCCATCCGCGCGGCTTATTTCGTGCGTAACGGCGTGGTTCATGGCGACCGTCCGGACCCCGACGATATCCGCAGGGCCTTCTACCGGCTCGAAAAGCATGTGCTTTCGATCTTCATCGGCTTCGTCATTTACTACCGGCATATCCGGACGGCGTACAAGCCGCCGCATGTGAAGACCTTGCGCCGCCTCGTCAAGGAACATGCGTCGGATTACTTCTGGGACCCTTCTTTAGCCTTCCCTTGATCGCGCGAGGGATCGTCACCTCCGGCCAGGACGCGTGTGCGGCCTGGGCCGCGCAGCGGCTAGAGCCCGGTCATAAAGAGACGCGCCAGAAACATTCCTAATCGGGCCTTCGTCCCCGTCATTTTCCGAACAGCAAAGATCGTCCTTCCTACGGCCAACGTAATCCATCGTTGGCTGGTCTTCTATACATGCCGATCAGATACCTCCGCCGCCTGACCCCAATGAGATGCAGCGCCACCCGCGCAGTGTCCGCGTTCTGCCGAAGTCGCGGGATTTTCACTAGGCCACGACAAATCCGCTCAAACTTTTTCGGCGGAATTACGAAACGCTTACGGGATGAGCGCCGCTGAGATCGCAAATGGTGTCCAAGCCCTTGTCTGCTTGAAGAATCCAGTTGTCGAACGCTCCGTCGATACGCGTCGGCGCGTTCGAAAGTGTCTGAATTCGACTGATCGGATTTTATGGGATTGGCATACCGGCCTTTTCGGTGACGGCGGTGCGATCCGTTGATAAAATTGATGGTGCCCCAGGCCGGACTTGAACCAGCACACCTTGCGGTACCGCATTTTGAGTCTACCGCATCTATTCCGTTTCCTGAATACCGCTATCTTGGGAAGGATACATTTACGAACGATTTCAGTAGATTAGACACGTCGCAAAGGAACGCAGCGCGAACCGAAAGGGTCGATTGTTCAATAGAATGAATAGCTTAAGTTACAAATTTTCTGTGGCCCCCATGATGGACTGGATGGAGAGATTTTTGATTTCAATCATGCTTATCCGGTTGTCTCCCAACGGCTAAAGCCCTCTCTACATATAGTATGGTCGAGTTGGGCAAGATGGCTAGGACAGGCCGCGCTCGTTTTACTGCTTACGCTAGGATTACTTTGGGCGGGACTGGGGCGCGCTCAGGCGTCAGTTAGCGTCGTTCAGCCCGTTCGTGGGCTTCAAAACAATTTCGGAGGCCGCAACATCAACGCCCGCACTGAACCCCTCCATTATGTAGTACGGGGGCCTTTCAGTTTTGACGCGCCGCGCTACGAGGTAGGAAAAAAAGGTTTGGTGGTGGGACGGCGGTGTCCCGTAAATATAATCTGCACACCCGTACAGATTTATCATGGCGTTCTTTTTCCCATCAATCATGGGACTATTGGGACCGTGCAAATCTGGCCCGTCAATGCTGGCCCCAGTATGGCCGAATATGGCTTCGCCAGCGTCAACAGTGTCGCCCGGAAAGACAATTTTCCCGCCAGTATTACTTTTTCCGAAAGGCGCACAAATACGCTTTTGTTCCTGTTCGATGTCCTTGTTTGGGGTGAGGATCAAAGCCACGCCGCTGAGATTAAGCGCTGGTATGTGTCCAACATTAGTGGCGTTGATGTTAACCCACATCAGGCCCTGCCAATTCTTATTTCCAGCCAGTCCTGGCGCAACCCATTGGAGATCAACCGGCGGAATAGTGACTTTAATCCAAGGCCGTTCTCCACCTTCAATAATATCGCTTTGTCTTTGGAGCGCGGCGTATTGCCGATGAGAATCCACGCTACTAGCCCCTATGGCGATCAGGCCGGCAATGGCAGCCGCCCAAACGGCCCGAACGCCGGATATTTCGAGCGCCTTCTTTTCCTTCTTTTCGGGGGTTGTTTCGTCGTTAGCTCTTATAAGCTGCTCGACTACTGTTTTGACCGTTCCGTTCAGCTCTACGAGTTGGGAATTTACGGGGGGGTTATCGTTTTCGGGATTGGCGCTGCTCTGATTTTTCTTAACGTCTTTCCTGAATATTCTACTGAAAAATGGGGACAGCATGAAATTAGAACCCCCTAATGGCTTCGCCAAAAATGTCAGCGTTCATGCGGTTGTTATATCGCCAGGCGTCGATTTGAGCGAATCTAACCAGCTACTACATCTAGGGGGTGGGCCTGAAGATGGGTGTCAACCGGATAAGCATGATTTCAATGAGTTACTGAGTAGCGTTCACACGTTCATCACACCGACTGTACCTATTCTCTTTCATATCCGTTCCTTTTCGTTCTTACGCGAGACGAAGATGGGCCACCCATGAGAAAAGATCACGGTTGACGTAACCTGAGGATCCCAATGGCCAAGAAATACACGCGTGATGAACTTATCGACCGGCTGAAAAAGCCCGGCTGGGGCCTGGTTACAGGAAACCAGGCTATGCCTTTGCAAGGCACGTTGAGCCAAATGGTCGAGGCGACCCATGATAGACATTCGAAGGGCCATGCCTCCGGCTATATTAAAGAGATCGAGACGGCCATAGAAGTCGACATGCTCCAAATTCAGGAGCTTTGGCATCACTTGGGCTTGCCCGTTTGAATACGCAGTTCCGCGATAGCGGTTTCCGCGCGGCCACCCACATGCACCAACATCAGGTCTAGCGTTGAAAGACATCTGGTCCGGCCAGGACATGAACCTGCGACCTAACCGTTATGAGCGGTAAGTTTGAGAGGAAAAAACCGCGGAAATCCTGAGTTTTCCGTTCAATCGCGTTGAATCGCGTTCAATGCAATTTCAATGAGTTACATGACGGTCCGTACCTCCGCCGTACCTCATCGCATCAACGTATGATTGTATAACGCTGCCTTGCGCCGTCACAAGCGCGGTCCCTAGCGGTAATAGAAAAGAAAAACAAAAGCTATTCTAACGGCCTCATCTGGTGAAGGACCAAACCGTTTCGATTTTTGTCGATTAAAGACAGGCCGCCCGCGTCGTACCACGTGCCAAGACGGATCGGGGTACCAAGCCGCGCATAAATCACCGGCCGCAGATGGGCCGGAACCTGATCGGCCTCGAACTGCTTCTTCAGAAACTCTGCCTGACGCTGAAACCACTGATAATAGTTCAGTATCCGCATTGCATGCCCGGATGACATTATCCCGCCTGGCATAATCGCTTTGCCGTCGACGTCGATCAGCGCGTTCGTCCGATTTGCCCGCAGATTTTTTAGTTGTTGAGATGTGAGGGCGTTCGGGGTGACCATGTTAAATTGAGGCATCGCATTTGGGTTCGCCCGCAGCAACTTTTGCAGAAGCGTGAGTTCCGTCCAGGCGCCGTGCGGTTCCACGTCAATCAGCGTCGCTTCGCTTCCGGCGATATGAGCAAAGAGCAACGGCTTTGTCCGCCCCACCATCCTGGGCGTCTGCATTACCTGACCAAGATGGAAATGCATGATCTGCCAATCATTAAACAGCATGTCCACCTTGGCATTTGTCTTGGCGGTGCGGACCGTCTTACTCAACCAAGGCGACACGTCGAGACCGGCTTTCAAAGTCATGCGGATGTTAATAATCGCTGGGTACTCACCGAGCCGGCCAACAACCTCCGGCGAGGTTATAACGGTGCGAGGCAGGGTCGGAATTGCGCGGGCCTTGAAATGTAGCCAGTCGATGAAGTCATCATGAAAAGCCCGCGGCGTGGTGGGACCGAAATCGCGCGCAATCAGCGCCCGAATGTCTGCCTCAGTTTCGTCTACCACCCGCATACGTACTCCAGCCAGAACCTATGTTTAGGGCCCTCATCAACTAATAGCGTCAAATGCTGCGGACTATTGGCATAGGGCAATAGCGCTCCTCGTCGTATGAAATGGTCACGGCGATTCTGACGGCGCCTACGATGCCTTCCATGAAAATGATTCCTTGAAATGCTGTTTTGCATACGTTGTGAGAGTACAATCTGTCACTTCGTAACCGTGTCGCGCAATTCTATCGAACGCATTCGGCTCAAGTGCTCGTAGATCCGTTGGGTGATTAGCGGCAGACGCCACATCATCGTCTGAAAGAACTTCGTCGTACTCTGCGCAGGTGCGGGCGCGACCGCTCTTCATGTCAATGGTCCGTGTAGAGTTTCCCATTCGAACCAATGCTGCGCCGATTTTCCCAGCCTCAATCGCTCCTACCAACATCCGGCTCCTGAGCGCGCGAATCTGATCGCTTGTAATATCGAACAAGCGAGGGCTCGCCAGCCTTCCTGTCATAATGTTTCTAATGTGATGCCCGGATGATGCCCTACCAAGCGGAGCCGATGCGTCGCTGCAGATTAGGAAGTCACACCCGATCAATCCTCGACTTGGTTTATAGAGTGGTTCCAGGCCCAGATTTTCATAGGCGCCTCCGTCCCAAAGGCGAACCGATTTTAAGACCTGGATGGGCCTTGTTGGTTTTCGTGTTGCGGGATCATTTTCGAACCAACCGGCATCCGGCAACACGAACTCTAATGCGCCTATCGCGTAGGGCACAGCGGCGGAGGCTGCGACGGCGTCCGCCAATTTAAACGCGGGAGAGTAATGGCGCCCAAATTGCCAGTCGCCCATTTCACGTTTGGAGAAGCGCCAGTTCTTGCCAGTCTCTAGACAAGTCGCGTTGATCCACCATGACGGCGTCTCTGGCAACTCGTTCAGCAGGCCCTTTACCTGCCATTGCCGCTCGATGAGCGCTGCAAAAATTCGGGCGCGATCATGCAACAGCCGGTGATGGAAGCGGAACAGTCCAGAAAGACCGATGGCCTCCAAACTGAACAAGTCGTTGGACGTCAGGAGCCGTTTCAGTGCCGGATACGCGACGGATCTATATTCGCTCGACGTTGGCCACCGATTTTCCGTCACCCCCATCAGGGCGCCGATGATTAGGCTGCCGCCCGAGACAGTCGAAATCTGCGTGACTTGTTCCAGAGCACCTTGGTCAGCGAGCCGCCCTAGGACGCCCAGGTGGAAGATCGCGGCGCGCATTCCACCGCCGGACAGCGCAATTCCGAGCTTCATGCCGCCCTTTCTATCGCCAATAGCCTGAAAAACGACGTCGGACTCTGGCGTAGCTAGCGCCGGACCGGGAACCTCCTTGACATTAGCACGCTATTCGCGCCAGGCTTCGCACTATCGAGCGATAGTGCGAATAAGAACATAATAGGAACACAACATGGCGAGACCATCGATTGCGGAATTAGAGGCGATCCTCCAGCGGGAAGATCAAGTCGAGATCGAGATCCTCCCAAACGGCGAAGTCCGTGCCAAGGATCAAACCACTCCGGGTGAACGCGGAGGCAGAAAGCCACTGACCATGCGCGAAGACTTAGGCGGCGAGTATGGTCGAGACAGCCAGCCATGAACGTCGCGCGAATCCAGTTGGAAATTCGCCAAGCTGCGGAGCATTTTCCGAACATCGAATCCCATGCCACGACCGACGGGGGCATTTACGTCAAGGCAGCGCTGCAAACGTCCGTCGGCCAGATGTATGTCGTTGCCGTCACGTTCGTAGGCTATCCGTCGACAATGCCTAGGGTCACGGTGATCGCGCCTGCCGTGCAGAACGGGCACATGTACGTCGCGGGGCACATCTGTTTCATGCATCCGAGCGGTTGGAATCCCGCTAAGCACGATTTGAAATACGTTCTCGCACAAACCGCGGTGTACCTGAACAAACATGAAATCTATAAGGTGAAGGGCGAGTGGCCGGGTCGGTCGCTACCTCACCCGGTATGAGGATAGATTTCACACCGCTGCCGATGACGGAGTTGCGGACGCGTCCTGGCGAAATTCTGGACCGCGTCGCCGATGATGGCGAGGCCTTTGTTATTGAGCGCAACGGTCGGCAGAAGGCTTGCCTAGTTCCTCTCTCAGTCTTTCTGCCAGATATCTCGTCTACGCGAATCGCTGCGGAACTGGACGAACTCGAAAAGGCTGGAGAGACCTCGCAGATGACAATCACAAGCGAGAAGGAGGTAGCAATTCAAATTAGGCGTCCGAAGGAGGGTGATCATGCGATTACGATCCTACTGCCGCATAATTATCCAAATTCATGTCCGCGAGTTTACGTTGATTTCCTAGACCCGGAGGCGCCGCATCGCTTTCGCGATGGCGCGCTATGTATTTTTGGCGTGTTGAGCTCGTGGAATCCGGGCAAACACACCGCTTGTGATGCACTTGCCAATGCCCGCCGCTGGCTCACCCGTTACGAGGTCTGGCGAGCGAAAGGCGAGTGGCCAAAGATAATAGGAGTTGCGAATGGCTGACCAGAGCCGGCTCTTTGAGCGCATCGAAAAGCTCTATGACGTAGGTCTGCTCGGCCAGGCGAAAGCGCTCGTTGCCGGCTGCGGTTCCGGTGGAAGCCAAGTCGCGCTCCAGTTGGCGATGTCAGGCGTACGAAACTTCGCGCTCTACGACAACCAAACGCTCGGCGAGGAGAACGTCATCCGGCACGCCTGCGGCCTACGTTATGTCGGCCAGAACAAGACGGAGGCGGTTTCGGATCTCCTCAGGGACCGGAATCCCGAAATAACCGCAGAAATCCACAATATCGATTTGATGTCGGTGACCGATCTGGAAGATCGGGTACGCGAGGCGAGTGTCGTAATTCTTGCGACCGATAATGAACCGACCCGATATCGTCTTAACGAAGCTTGTGTTCGCACTCAAACGCCCTTTGTTGTGGGGCGTGTATTTACACGCGGCATCGGCGGTGAGGTGTTTGCGTATCGACCTGGCGAAGGTGGATGCCTGGGTTGCCTAGAAATGTTTCTGGAGCGCTCCAAATTTCGCGACAAAGTCCGCGAAGTCGACCTTGTGAGCCAGGAAGAGCGCGATGCGGTATACGGCTTGCCGGTTGCAGAAATCAAAGATTCACCTGGGCTCAATGTCGACATCGCCTTCATCACCAACTTCCACACGCGATTTGTGTTGGATGCTATCGCCCGGCGCCTGCCAGAGCGACCCAAGAATATGGAGCCGATAAAATCCAACTATGTGGCGTGGGGCAACCGTCCGGTCCATCCCTTCGACAGACATTTCCAGATCGAGACGATGGTTTTGCCGGCCGTCGATGCCTGCAAAATCTGTGAGGAGATTGACGCGTGATGTTCACCAGAACGAATGACGTTAAGATCGTGATGCCGCGCGCCGCCATCGAGGCGGTGTTTGATGAGTGCGACCGTTACAACGTGGACGAGACAGGCGGCCGTATTCTCGGCAATTATAAGGCACAGGGAGCGCGCCTCGGCATCACTGTAAGCGGTATCATAGAGCCCGGTCCCAATGCGCAGCGGACCCAAACCTATTTCAAACAGGACGGTGCCTACCAGGAGCGAGTTTTTCGGCAGATTGAAGACCGGGAACCGGAAATCGAACACCTTGGAAACTGGCACACCCACCACGTGAACGGATTACAACATCTGAGCGGCGGCGATATTGATACCTATCGCCGCACGGTAGCGCACCACAATCACAACATTGATTTTTTCTATGCCCTACTTGTCACCGAGAAGAATCCCAAGCGAACCGGGTTGGAGCGTTATGTTTTCAAGAGCTATTTGCTGCGCCGTGGAGATGACCGCGTTTATGAGATTCCGCCGGATGGATTGGTTCTTGTCGATTCTCCGCTTGTTTGGCCCGCCTCGTCAGCGACCGGCAAGCCACATATCCGAAAGTTGCAAATGAACGACCAAGCTCCAAATGGCGACATGGTTTTCGACCAAGACGTCGTCTCCCATTTTTTCCCTAAAATTAAGGCATTCAAGTCAGGTGAGCTTGGAGTTTATTGGCGAGGGGCGGTTCCTCTTGTCGACGGTACGGAAGTTGAGGTCGTCGTGGTGCAAGATACCGAGGACGCCTCAAAGTGGTCTGTAACCTTACGAGACCATCCTGAAATGTTGAAACAGTCCGACCATATTCTGACCAAAGAGACGTTTCCCAACTGTCGCGCAGCGCTCATTGCGACCGAGCGGCTTTGCAACTCGGAAGTCCACGGTATTCGGCCGACCGCAAGAAAATCGAGGCGGCTATGGATATTCTAACTCTCTATGCAGGACAGGGTTCGCTCGTAGGCATTCGCATCGGCAACGAAGGAATCATCGTTGACGCGCACATGCCGGATAGCGACGAAGTGAGCCCTGAAGAGATTAAGCAAAGCCTCTCGGTCTATTTCAAGGGCATCGACATACGCGGTCTCATCTTGACGGGATTCGACTCAGACCACGCCCACGCGGAGGGTGTGGAGTGGATCATTTCCCAGTTTGCTCCTGGCTGGGTCATGTACCCGAAATATTACAAAGACACCGATTGCGCGACGAGTGTCTTTAATACGATCAATAAGTTTGAGCGGCGACGCGTATCTACCAGTCGCCCCCTCATTCGACACTCGGTACGCTTAGATCAGATGGAGTCGAGAGTGATCGGAGGGCTGGGGAAACACTTCTCAGTAGAACTTTTCTCCCCGCACTTCGAAGACATGGATTCATCAAACAATTGCAGCATTATTGCGAAAATCACCGGCGCGGGGCCGGACGGGTTCAGGTATCTAGTGACGGGCGATACAGAGATAGACCGATGGGAGACGATCAGCAGACTTTTCGGCGCAAAGCTCGCTGCCGATGTCTTGGCTGCCCCGCACCATGGATCTATATCGGGCGTTTACCCGAAGGCGTTGCTGAATATCGGTCCCAATACTGTGCTTGTTAGCGCTGGCGTCGACAGCCAGTACGACCATCCACACGGCCCTTCGCTCCTAGCCTATCAAGCTGTTGCAGACCACATTTGGGCGACCAACGCCGGCGGCATCGCTAACAATCTACTGACGCGCCGCGCCGGAAATGACTTCGTCACAAAAGTGTTCCAACACGCTTCGGTCCCCGCTTAGTTTCGCTTCGCCTTGTCATCGATTCGAACCAACTCGCGATTGCGCAGACCGACGAAGCGGGTCTGCGAGTGCTATTCCCCTCCCGCAGCGAACACCGCGGCGGAATAAGTTCGAGATCGACGCATGGCATTCATTTCCCTTGACCGCATATTCCTCCCCTGGAGCGAAGACGACGGAAACGCCGCCGAGCTGTGGGCCATTCATGGCTCTCAGCGCGGTGGCTTTACATGGGACAAGCTGCTTGAGAAGCACCGCGTCATAGTTCTCGCCGAAGCCGGAAGCGGAAAAACCGAAGAACTCAAAGAGCAAGCGCGAATTCAAATTACCGACGACAAGTTTGCCTTCTACGCGACCGTCCAGGACGTGGCGCGCGATGGCCTCCACGGCGCGCTATCGGTCGCGGACCGCCGTCGTCTCGAACAATGGCGTGTCGGCGATCAGCCAGCCTGGTTCTTTATCGACAGCATCGATGAAGCCAAGCTCGACGGGTTTCGGCTCGATACGGCACTACGCAAATTAGCCGATGGTATTGATGCCGCTCCGGCGCGTGCCCATTTGGTGCTCTCTGGGCGTATCACCGATTGGGAGTTCCGCGCCGACCTAGCGCGTTTTGGGGAGGTTCTTCCCGTTCCGACCAATCGCGAGGCTCCTCCGCCGCCCTCGATGGACACCCTTCTTGTCCAGGCACTTCGGGGAGAGTTTCGGCGTAAGAAGCCCGAGGATGGCGAGAAGCCGCTTGTTCTTCTCATGGGCGTTTTGGACGAGGCGCGCGTCCGTACCTTTGCGGCAGCCAGCGGTATCACTCAGGTCGATGCCTTCGTTGTTGGAATCGCTGACGGGGATCTTTGGTCTCTCGCCCGGCGCCCCCTGGACCTGCAATGGCTCGTCACTTATTGGCGGCGATTTGGAAGTTTCGGTCCGCTCGCCGCGATGATCAAGACAAGCTTGGTCGAGAGACTGCAAGAGACGAACCCTCAACACGCGCGCAACGATCCGATATCTGAGGATCGCGCCCTTTCGGCGCTGGAGCGTATCGGGGCCGCCATGGTGTTT
>Ga0182024_10011804_pt1 | contig 17438 bp, 13 predicted proteins | sample P32metaG_FD_120480 | JGI IMG/M metagenome (GOLD analysis project Ga0182024, IMG submission 120480) | Permafrost microbial communities from Stordalen Mire, Sweden - P3-2 metaG (Illumina Assembly) | ecosystem: Environmental > Terrestrial > Soil > Wetlands > Permafrost | place: Sweden: Stordalen... | reverse complement strand
GACGGCATCGAGGCGGCCGTCATGTTCGGCGGCGGGCCCTTGGGGACTTCGAACAGCGAACTCTACATCGCGAGCTTCGATGCCTATAACCGCTGGCTGTGGGATTTCTGCTCCGCGGATCGCAAGCGCCTGGTGGGCGTGGCGTATCTGCCGATGCGCACTGTCGAGGAGACGCTCAAGCTGCTGCGGCAAGCGGCGAAGCTCGGTTTTCGCACTGTCAACATTCCTGCCTTTCCACAGTCGGCGGATGGCATCACCACCACCGCGAAGATCGAGGCGATCGCCACGGCGCAGGTGGCGGCGCTCACCGGCAACCCGAGCGGTGACCGCTCCTACGCGCACGCCGAGTTCGACCCGCTGTGGGCCGAAATTCAGGCGCTCGACATGACGATCTCCATTCATCTTGGCGGACGCATTCCACGCTTCGGCGTTCAGGAGCATTTCCTTCCCGACATGGTGATGAGCAAACTCGCCATGGCCGAGCCCATCGCCATCGCGATTTTCGGCGGCATCTTTCAGCGCTTTCCTAAACTGCGCTTCGCCAGCGTGGAGAGCGGCGTGGGCTGGTTTGCCTGGATGGCGGAATACATGGACCGCACCTGGGAGAAGCAGCGCTTCTGGACCAACAGCAAACTGACCGAGAAACCCAGTTTCTATATGGATCAAAACGTCTACGGCTCGTTCATCAACGATCGTTTGGGCATCGTCTGCCGCAACGAACCGGGCGGCCGCAACATCATGTGGTCGTCCGACTATCCGCACTCGGAGACGACCTTTCCCAACTCGCATGATGTAATTGCACGCGACTTCGTCGGCGTGCCCGAAGCGGACGTCAGGCAGATCGTGTCCGAACGCGCGCGCCGTCTTTACAGCGTGGGCTGAGGCGGAGAATACGAATGCCGAGGTAACGTCGGCGGCGCAACCGGGTGATGGGCTTGCGGGCCCGCGCCGCTATGTGGCCGTCGCCGCCGTTTCGCTGGGAACGATACTCACGACGATCAACGGATCGATCGTCAACGTCGCGCTCCCCACACTGTCGCGCGACCTGCACGTCGAGCCGTCGGCAGCCGTCTTGGTGGTCACCGTCTATCAACTCGTGTTGATGATGACGCTGCTGCCATTCTCCGCGCTCGGCGATCGCGTCGGTCATCGCGTCATCTATCAATACGGGCAGATGATCTTCGTCGCCGCAACCTTGCTGGGTTTCTTTGCACGCAGTCTGCCCTTTCTGCTGCTGGTCCGCGCATTTCAAGCGATCGGCGCGGCTGCAGCGATGAGCGTCAGCATGGCGCTGATCCGCAGCATCTATCCCCTATCGCGACTGGGCCGCGGGCTCAGCTTCAACACGGTGATCGCGACCGGCTTCGCGACGCTCGCGCCGACCGTGGGCGGCGCCATTCTTGCTGTCGCGAGGTGGCCGTGGCTGTTTGCCTCGGTGGTGCCGTTTGGTCTGTTGTCGCTCGTCATCGGACAGAAATCCCTGCCGGAACCGGTTACCCGCGACGATCCCTACGATGTTCTTGCCGCGGTGATGTGCGCGGCCACATTCGGCTTCGCGATCACGGGCCTGGAAACCGCAGTTCACGGCAACTCACCGGTTATTTCCGCTGCCCTGGTCGCGCTCGGTGTCGCCCTGGGCGTCCTCTTCGTGCGGCGGGAATTGGGCCAGTCACGTCCGGTATTGCCCGTCGATCTGCTGCGCCGGAGGGATATTGCGCTATCTTCGGCCGGCTCGTTGGCCGCGTTCATGGCATCGATGATTGTCATGCTGACCTTGGCGATCCGCGTGCAGCAGAGCTTTCATTTCACACCGGCCGAGGCAGGTATTGTGCTTGCACCCTGGCCGTTGGTCATGATGTTCTCGGCGCCGATATCCGGTGCGTTGTCCGACCGCATTCCCGCAGGCTTGCTCGGCGGGATCGGCATGATCATCGCGATAACGGGGATGATCAGCCTGGCGTCCCTGCGAGCGTCGCCCGATCATTTCGACATGGCCTGGCGCGTCGCCCTCTGTGGTCTGGGATTCGGCATGTTCCATTCACCGAATTCGCGGCTGATTGTCGCCTCGGCGCCAATCGAACGATCAGCGGCGGCAGGCGCACTCACCACGACCATCCGCGGCGCCGGCCAGACGCTGGGCGCGACCACGGCCGCGATACTTCTGGCAACCGGCGTGGGAACGGGGCCGGCTCCGGCGCTGGTCGCGGCGGGACTTGCGGCGATCGCGGGGCTTTGCTGCCTCGCCGTGCTCAAGGCGCCCATCCGGCGCGAGGTGTTCGTGGATGTCGCCGACCCGTAGAGACATGGAGAGAACACGACGAAACGCATAGGCAAACTTGTCGCTTTGGACTAGAGTTAATTCAACGCAGTGCGGCAGCGCGCAGTAGTTAGACATGAGGCTCAGTCAAGGATGCGCCGTGCCTAGGTCTTTGTCATTTGATGGAATTCGAAACAGCGATTGGTTCGAACTCATCGTCGAAGGAGTTCCCGTCGCTCTGCTGCTGGCGGATCAGGAAAGGCGAATTTCGCTGGTCAATCGCAATACCGAAATCTTATTCGGCTATTCGCGCTCGGAACTCGTCGGTGAGCCGTTGGAACTGTTGGTTCCGCAACGATTTCGCGAACAACATGCCGCGCAAGTTTCAACCTATCTGAAGGCGCCGACGCAGCGCCGCATGGGTGCCGGCCGCGAGCTGTACGGCCGGCGCAAGAACGGTACGGAAATGCCGATTGAAATCGGCCTAAATCCCATTCGGACTGAGGAAGGCATTTCCACGCTCGCTTCCATTATCGATATCACAGAGCGCAAACGCGCCGAGGATGTCGAGGGTCGGATGGCTTCGCTGGTGGAATCCGCCGATGATGCCATCGTGGCCAAGAGTCTTGACGGAATTATTCGCAGCTGGAATCCGGGCGCGGAGCGGCTGCTTGGCTACAGCGCCAAGGAGATCATAGGGCAGCCGGTCACGCGACTGCTTCCGGAAAACCGTTTGGATGAGGAGGCCATGATCCTAGGCCGGATAGGCAGAGGCGAGCGTGTCGAGCAATTTGAGACGGTGCGGCGCAAAAACGACGGCTCCCTGGTGGAGGTTTCGCTCACCATCTCGCCCATTCGAGACACCAATGGAGCCATTGTCGGCGCCTCTAAGATCATGCGAGATATCACGGAGCGTAAACTCCGGGAGGGGGAATTGCGCCGCAGCAATGCCGAATTGGCGCAAATGAATACCGAGCTCGACAATTTTGTGTATACGGCCTCACATGATTTGCGGGCTCCGCTGACGGGCATCAGTTCGATTGTTCAATGGATTCTTGAGGACGACCGCACGCTTGCCAGCGAGTCGCGTGAACGGCTGGGGTTGATTGTCGGTCGCATTGAACGCATGAAGCAGTTGCTAACCGATATCCGCGACTATGCCAGAACGGACGGCCATGCCGTGCCCTCAGGGGCGCCCGTCAGTGCCGCCTCGCTGGTTGCCAATGTGGCTGCCACTGCCCACGTGCCGGCGGGCTTTTCAGTTCGAGGCGATCCATCTTTGGAGCGGGTCCAAGTACGGCGCGTGCCCCTTGAACAGGTTCTCCACAATCTCGTGAATAACGCCATCAAACATCATGACCGGCCCGCCGGCACTGTGACGATATCGGTCCAACATACAGACCCCTGGCTGCGGTTTTCCGTGATCGATGACGGCCCAGGCATACCCGAGGAGTATCGGGAGATCATCTTCGAGATGTTCAAAACTCTCAAGCCTCGGGACGAAGTGGAGGGCAGCGGCATGGGGCTTGCGCTGGTGCGCAAGATCGTCGGCAGGATGGGGGGCCGCTGCGGAGTCAATCCGGCAGCCAAACGCGGCTCGCATTTTTGGTTTGAATGGCCGCCAATCGGGCGGCCCGCACGTGGAGAAGCTCAATGAATTCGACTGAGGTCACGATCCTTCTCGTGGAAGATGATGATGTCGATGCGACGACGGTAGTACGCGGTCTGACACGCGCGGACATCCGCAATCCTGTCATACGCGTGCGTGACGGCATCGAGGCCATGGAGATGTTGTTGGGCACCAATGGGAAGGAGAAACTCCTGCCTCCCTACATCTTATTGGTCGACGTACGCATGCCGAGACTGGATGGTTTGGGGTTGGTACGGCGAATACGCAGCAATAAAATGCTGCAACGTGCGATCATTTTCGTTCTCACCACCTCGGACAGCGACCGTGATCGCGCCGAGGCCTACGATGCGCATGTGGCCGGTTATATCGTGAAATCCAACGCCCCCGATCAATTTCACGCACTGGCGCGCATGCTCGACTACTACCTAACCATTGTTGCTCCGCCACCGGTGGATCTGTGCGGATAGTCAGGATGTTGATTCCATCAGCGCATCGACATGCGCGCTATCCATGAACTCTTCGACCGGCTGGGGTTTGGCCTTCAGCAATTCCACGATTTCTGCGGGTTTTCGCGGCCGACTGAATAGGTAGCCTTGGAATTGGTCGCAGCCGAGTTCTGACAACAGATAGCGCTGCGCTTTGGTTTCAACACCTTCGGCAACAACAGTCATGCCCAATCCATGGGCGAGTGAAATGATCGCTTTTACAATCGCGTCGCTCTTGGTGCTCGCGCCCAAGTCGCTGACAAAGCTGCGGTCCACCTTGAGTTTGTTGACCGGCAGGCGTTTCAAATAGCTCATCGAGGAATAACCTGTCCCGAAATCGTCGACCGCGACCTTGAAGCCAAGACGATGCAGCTTTTCAAGGGTATCGAAAGAGCGGTGCGCATCCGACATCACCACCGATTCAGTGAGCTCAATTACGATGTGGCGCGGCTGCAATCCATGGCTGGCGACGGTCCTCTGAATCATCGCCAGCAGGTCGGGTTGCCGAAATTGCCGAGCTGAAAGATTGACCGCCACGCTCATGTCGAAAAATCCCTCCAGGTGCCAGAGCCGCAGCTGTTTGCAGGCGGCATCCAGTATCCAGCGGCCTATTTGAACGATGAGATCGCTCGCCTCCGCCAGGGGAATGAATTCATCCGGCGCCACCCACCCATGCACCGGATGCTGCCAGCGCGCGAGCGCCTCAAGGCCGACGATAATGCCGCTCCTGATTTCGACCTGGGGTTGATAGTGCAGCTCGAGCTGGCCCAGCTGCGGCGCGATGCGCAGGTCATTTTCCAGCTGCAGACGTTCTAAAGTAAACACCGTGGTTCCCGGCAAGAAAAACCGAATGCCGTTGCCGCCGCAATGCTTGGCATCGTACATCGCTTCATCCGCGTGACTGATCAAGACATCCGCCGTCGACCTGTCGAACGGATAGGTCGTAATGCCGACGCTCGCCGCCAAATGCAGCTCGACCGACTCGACGTAATAGGTTTTGCCAAGAGACAGAACGACCTCATTGGCTCTATTGGACACACTCCCGGCATCTTCGGTCTTGATCAAAATGAGGAATTCATCGCCGCCCAAGCGCGCCGCGATTTCCCCATCTCCCAGCAAGTATCGCAGCCTGGTACTCGCCTCTTTCAGGATTGCATCGCCATAACCATGGCCGAGTGAGTCGTTGACGATCTTGAACCGGTCAAGGTCGACCAGCATCACCGCCAGCAACGTGTTGGATCGTTTGGCATCAGCTGCTTCGATCGCGGATTGCAAGGCGCTGAGAAATTGGACGCGATTCGGCAGGTTGGTGAGCGTGTCGTGCGTTGCCTGGAAAATCAGCTGCGAGTTGGCTTTCTCGAGCCGATGCGCATGCGAGCGGGCGCGCATTTCCATATGTGCGTCGAACACGCCGGCCACCAGCGTAATGATGAGCAACGAAAACGCGGCGATCGAAACCACGAGTGCCAACCATTGATTGTCGAGGGCCACGCCACCGCTGCAGATGGCACCGATCTGAAATCGAGCGGCCGCCATGCCTGTGTAGTGCATGCCCGCAATGGCGAGTCCCATGATGACCGCTGCGCCGAGTCTCGCCATCCACACCCAGTGATGAGTAGTGCGTCGCAAATTGAAGGTCAGCCAGAGGGCAGCGAAGGAGGCGAGAATGGCGACAAGGACCGACGCCGCGACGAATGGCCAATTGTAAGCGATGGCCGGAAATATCAGGATGGCGCTCATACCGACGTAATGCATTGACACAATGCCGAGCCCCATCACCAGACTGCATAAAAAATGGCGGCCGATCCCAAGGCTGGGGCGGCTGGCCATGGTAATGGCGAACCCAGAGGTTACGATTGCGATGGCGAGCGAGAGCAGGGTCCGGTCGATGTCATAGCGAAGAGTCACAGGAACAGAAAATGCCAGCATCCCGATGAAATGCATCGACCAGATGCCCACGCCCATTGAGATCGAACCCAAGATCAGCCAGATGCGGCTCGCCAGCCCGTCGGAATCCGCGACGCGGCAAGCCAAGCGGAGCGACGTGAAGGACACCATCACGGCGACGGCGATGGACAGGCACACCAGCCACGAGCTATAGGACGATGCCATGTCCCGCCCGCAAATGGCTGGGTTGGTTCATCTTAAGAGCAGCGGCCGATCGGCGATTTTCTTGAAAACTTTGAATGGGCAAAACCGTTAACTCCTCCATGTCAACTAACGATCCGGGCCAGAATCGCGGCGGGTAAACTGACAATAGCGAGGAGTGGACGATGATTCCGGAACCCGATCACAAAGTCGCTTAAACCCATGACTACGCTAAGGAAACCGAACAGCACGACACCTATACAGAGCGCTTGAATCGCAATGGGCGAGGCCGCAGACGACGGATAAATGGGTCGATATCGCGACGACCAGACGAGACTGCAGTTGCAGCCGATTGTGACCCATCGCACGCTTTGGCTGCGACGCCCAGTCTTTGCCACGGTCGAGTTGGTCGCCGTCACCGGCGGCCAGTTCGCCGGTGATCGCGATGCCGAGCTGCGCCGCCGCCCCGAGGAACGCTGGCAGCGTCGCTGTCAAACGTGCTGTCGCCGGCGCGCGCGCTCGATCAACTCCGGATAGTCCACCTCGTTGAGCGCAACGCGTTGCAGCGCCCGGCCGCCCTTGTCGGGTTCGGACCGGACCGGTCGCGCATGCTGCACGGCCAGATTATCCCAAAGCAACAGATCGTAGAGGCGCCACTCGTGAACATAGATGTTCTGCGGCCGGTAGAGATGTTCGAACAGACGCGAGAGCGTCGCCTCGCTCATCTCGGGAGATAATTCGTTGATGCGCCGGGAATGACATTCAGTCACCAGCAGCACCGGCTTCATAATGCGCGGATGCTCGAAGCGCACCGGCTGGTCGGCGATGAACACCGGCAGATCCCCCGACACGAGCGAACTGTCGTGCACATGCCGCACCGTCATGGGAGAGAGCAGCTCTTGCAGGTCGCATGGCAGCGTCGCCCAGGCATGAACCCCGCTCAAGAAAGAGGTCGCCGTGCCGCCGCGGGGGACTTCTATGGCATGCAGGCTGATCGCTTTGATGGGTGAGTCCGTATACGTGAAATCGCTGTGAAATGGCAGGCGCGCCGATCCAGCGGCCTCATCATTGCGGAGCACGGACCACTGATTCTTGCCGTCATTTTTGGCTGGACGTCCAAACCAACTGGCGATCTCGACCTGCCTGTCGGGCGACATCTGCTTGGGGGAACGAACGAGAAGCAGCTGATGGTGGGCGAGCGCGGCGCGCAACTCGTCGATTTCAGCGCGAGACGTCGCTCCTGTGTCTGCCAGCAAGTCGAAGCCGCGAACTTCGGCGCCGAAGTTCTCATGCAGATTGCGAATGTCCATGCCGCTCACATTGCAGCTGTGTCTATGGTCGGTCTGATGAGCATTTGCGAGACATTGGCGCGAAGCGGCAACGTCAATACGAACATGATTGCGTCGGCAATGTCGGTGGCGGCCATCGCCCCTGGCTTCGAGACATGCGCGCGGATGGCCTCACGAGCCTTGGGGTTCGAGATGCTCTCGGCGATGTCGGTCGCGGTTGCGCCAGGTTCGATGATGCAGACGCGAATACCCGCCCCGCCCACTTCCTGGCGCAGGCTCTCGGTGAGGCCCGTCACGCCGAACTTGCTGGTCGCATAGGCCGCAAACGCAGCCACCGCGCGGCGCCCGGCGGTGGAAGAGATGTTGATGATGTCCCCGCTGCCTTGCGCTTTCATCGCCGGCACCGCCGCCTTGCAGCTATACAGCGTGCCCATCAGGTTGATGTCGATCACTTTCCGCCACAGATCGAGAGACAGCGATTCGATGCCGCCCGCCTCGTTGACGCCGGCTGAATTGATCAGGATGTCTATGCGGCCGAGTCGGGCGATCGTGTCCTTGACCGCCTGCGTGGCGTCGGCTTCGACCGAAACGTCGCCCGGTAGGGCCAGTCCCTTTGCACCGCTCTTCTCTATGCGCCGGACCAGCGCATCAAGCCTGTCTTTGCGACGTCCCGAGACCGCTACCGATGCTCCCGCCGCAGCCAGCGCCAGCGCCGCCGCCTCGCCAATCCCCGAGGAAGCGCCGGTGACCAGCGCGACCTTGCCTGCAACTCTCTCGGCCATTGCCTGCACCTCGTCCTAGTGAGCGCCGGGCTCGATGGTGTTGGCCCACTGTTCGGCCTCTTGCACTGCTTTGCGCATGGGGCCCAGCCCCAGTGCCAGGAATAGAGCGGCCAGCGGCAAACATACGGCAATCACGATGGCCATCGCCAGGCCAATGGCTTTTTCATCTTTGAAGATGTAATCCGATACGGCCGCAATCACCACCGGTCCGGCGCCCGCGCCCAAAGTGCCGGTGAGCAGCGCGAACAGGGCGATCCCGGTACCGCGAAGCTCGTTGGGTGTAACGATGTTGAGGGCGGCCATCGCCAGCGACGGCAAGGCGGCCATGGCCAGCAGGAGGAAATAAAGCAGTATGAGAAACACCCAGACATTGTGAGCGGTCATGGCCGCGATGCCGATGGGAGTCGCGGCGAGCAAGCAAAACACGAACCAGCGCAGCTGCGCATCCCGGTAACCGCGCTTGAAGAGTGCGTCGACCGCTGCGCTGCTCAGCAAGCTGCCGGTGATGCTGCCAAGACCCACGGCCAAACCGATGCCAAGGCCGACGTCGGCGGCGCCCCAGTGAAAGGTGCGTGCGAGATGAGGCGCATACCAGGCGCCGCCACCGACCAACACGACCATGGCAAAGCCGAAGCCGAGGTAATGAAATAGGAAGAACCGCCCGTGCGAGCGGATAAACTTCCCCAGTTCGCGGTAGGTGGCCATGCCGGAGCGGCGCAACACCTGGACATTGCGCACACCACGCCGTACGGGTTCAGGGAATGTGAATACGATCAATGACAAGAGCGCGCCCGGCACGCCGATGATGAAAAACACGGCCTGCCAGCTGCGCACCGCCCCGACCAGCGGCAGCGTGAAGTGGGGAGATCTGGATACCATTTCGACGATCTGGCCGCCCACGATGTAAGCCATGCCGGCGCCTATCATGGAGCCGAGGTTGTAGACGGCGAATGCGAAGGTGAGGCGCTCGCGCGGGAACAGGTCGGCCAGGATCGAGCTGGCGCAGGGGCCGAGCGCGGCTTCCCCCGCACCCACGCCGATCCGCGCCACCAGCAACTGCCAGAACACCTTGGCGAATCCGCAGGCAGCGGTGGCCAGCGACCAGACCGCGACGCCGCAGAAAATCAGCCAGCGTCGACTGCGGCTGTCGGCGAGGGCGCCAATTCCCAACCCCATCACGGCATAGGTGATCGTGAACACGAATCCGTTGAATATGCCGAATTGGACGTCGGTGATGCCCAAATCATGCTTGATGGGACCGACCAGCAAAGAAATGATGAATCGGTCCAGTACGGACAGCCAGATCAGGACTGCCAGTGTGCCAGTGGCGTACCACGCAATCCTGCGGGAAGGAAACGGCGGTGGCGAAGCGCCAGTGACGACGGCAACATCCTCTTTCAGAGCGCTATTGATATCGAAATCCTACCGCCAGCCTGCCGCATCACGGCCCCGCGTGCGAGCATACACCGGCCGGACGCGCCGCGGGATCAAGCGCCGCGGGATCAAGCGTTCAGTCCGCCGTTGACGCTGATGACCTGACCGGTGATGCAGCGCGCCCCCTCGCTGCAAAGGAATAGAACCAGGGGCGCGATGTCGGCCGGCGTGGGCAATCCGAGGCCCGCGCGGCGCCGCGCCTTGTCCAGCCGATCCGTGCTCGCCTGCTCGAGCCGCTGCGCGGTTTTGGTGGCCTCGACGAAGCTTGGGCTAATGCAGTGCACGCGCACGCCGTCGCGCGCGACCTCGGTGGCGAGATTGCGCACGAAACCCATGATGCCGGCGCGCGATGCACCGATCAGCGACTGGCGCGGCGCCGCGAAGCGCCCGGCGTCCGAGGCAAAGGCGATCACCGTGCCGCCGCCGCGCTTCAACCAGGGCAGGGCGGCGTGCGCTAGGTACTGCAGATTGACCACGGACAATGCCATGAACGCCGCATAACCTTCAGGTTCGGTGTCGGCGAACGCGCCGGAAATCCGATTCGCGGGGCCCGTGGAGACGCAGTCGATGACCGCGTCGATACGGCCTGCCCAGGCACCCACTGCCGCGACCAGATGTTCGATCGCGCCCGGCTGCTTGATGTCCGCAGGAAATCCTCGTCGCTGTTCCGCGGGCGCACTTGCCAACAGTCCCGCCAGGATCGCCGCGAGCGACTTCGTGGTGCTGCCGTGCAGTGCCACGCGCCAACCGGCCGCGAGCGCTTGCGCGGCGATCACACTGCCGATCGAGCCCGTGCCGCCGGACACCAACATGACGCGGCGCGCATCGTCAGCCTGCGGCGCGTCAGCCCGGGGCGCATCGCTGATCCTTGGGTTGGACATCAATCCCTCTTCAGCAGCAGCGCGCCGTAACCGAATCCGCCGTTGGACACGGCGCAGACCCTGGCATCCGCGACCTGCCGCTCGCCGCCGCGGCCCCACAATTGCAGACAAGCTTCGTACGTGTGGCCGTAGCCATGGAACCGCCCGGCAGACAGTTGCCCGCCGCTGGTGTTCAGAGGCAGTTCGCCTCCCAAGCCGATGCGCGCGCCGCCGGCCACGAACGCCGCGGCTTCGCCGCGTCCGCACAGCTTCAGGCTCTCCATCCACAGCAGCGTCAATATCGAAAAGCCGTCGTAGATCTGCGCGACGTCGACGTCGCTGGGCTTCAAGTCCGTGCGCGACCATAGCATGTTGCCGGCGAGATCCGAGGGCAGGCTGGTGAAGTCGCCGCGGTGCAGCCCGATGCCGATGCCGCCGAGCGACATGCCCATGGCCTCGATGGAAATCGGCGGCCGGGCCAGATCCTTGGCCGCGTCCCGGTGCGAGAAGAGCAGCGCCGTCGAGCCGTCGATGTGCGTGTCGCAATCGTAGAGCCGCAGCGGCGAGGAGATCACGCGGGATTCGAGATACTCATCGATCGTGAGCGGCGTGCGGTAGATGGCGTTCGGATTGAAGTACGCCATGCGGCGGCTGTTGACTGCGATGGCTCCGAGCTGCTCGGCTGTCGCATGATATTTGTGAAAATAGGCCTGCGCGTACAGGGCGTACAGGTTCACCGCAGACACCGCATTGAAGGGTATGGTCCATGCGTTGCCGCCGCGCGCGCGCTGGCCGGGTACCGCAGCGCCGCCCATCAAGGTGGAATCGCGCGCCACCGCGCGGGCGGTCGCCTGTGCCACGGTGCGAAACACCAGCACATGCCGGCAAAGGCCGCTGGCGATTGCCTGAATCGCGCTGAAGATCGCGCCCATGTGGGCGTGACCTTCCGTCGATGCGCCGATCCAGGTGGGCGTCAGTCCCAGCGCGAACATGGTTTCCGTCGCGCCCACGGGTGAGAATCCGCCGGCATCGCCCGAGGGTCCTGGAAACGTGGTAAGGCCGTCGATGTCCGCGATCTTGAGCCCCGCATCCGCAATGGCCTGAAGGCATGCGTCCACCGTCAGGCGCAGCGCGCTCTTGTCCGCAGGTCTACCGACGGCAGACTGGCCGACGCCTGAGATGCAGACCTGCTTCTCCGGATAGCGGTCGTCAGCCATCGCCTTTCCCGGGCTGGAACATCGGCAGAAACACATCATCGTGCCGTTCGAAGCAGACGCTGACCGGCATGCCGATGCGCACCTCGTCCACGGCGCAGCCGATGATATTGGTGAAGACGTACAGCTCGGACTGCTCCTCGAGCTCGACGGCGGCGAACACGAACGGAACCTCGAGGCCCGCCGTCCAGCGTTGGTGGTTGACCGTGAAGGTGGCTACCCGCCCGCGGCCCGATACCGGTGCCGGAGACACGGCGTCGCTTGCGCAACTGGGGCAGTGCGGCAGCGGGGGGTGTTGATAGCGCCCACACGCGCCGCAGCGGGATATGAGCAGACGTCCCTCGGCGCCAGCCTTCCAGAAGAAAGCAGTGTCCCGTTCCAACGCCGGCAGATTCCGCGTCGCGACCTCGACTATCTTGATTCCATCGAGAGGTCTGTTCATTGCCAGCCAGGAGTGGAAGAAATATTCTCTATTGTGACAAATATACTGAAATGGTGAATTATGGGTCAATGCCAACGCACCGATCTGATGCTCCGACGGTGGTAGGACCACCGTGGCTGCGTTGACGGCCTGTTTCAAACGTCCTAAGCTGACAAGATTCACAATGGCGAATAATTAGAAATGGCACGCTCCTCTCCTGGCGTTCTCCGCGTAGCTTCGATCCTGAATTTCATCGCTGATCACCCCGATCAGGCGTTCACCCTGACGGACTTGGTCAAAGCGCTCAAACTCAGCAGAGCGACCTGTCACGCCCTGCTCACAGGTTTAGTAGAGGTCGGATACCTCTATCGAGCCAGCGACAAAAACTACATTCTCGGACCGGCGCTGGCCGCGATCGGACGGGTGGCCGCGCAGCGCACCTCGCCGCTGCAGGTCGCGCAGCCGGAAATGCGTGCTCTGGCGGACGAGTTCGACACGATTTGCGCCTGCTTCTTTCGCGACGGCGACGACATCGTGGTGCGCGACCGGGCCGCGTCGGTCTCGCACGTGGGCTGGTCGGTGCCGGTCGGCACGCGGCTGAAACTCAGGCCGCCCTTTGCCGCGCTCTTTTATGCATGGTCGCCGCGGTCGGAGGCGGAAGCCTGGCTGGACGCCTACCAACCGCCGCCCACGGCGGAACATCGGGCGGAAATGTTCAATGGCATGGCGTTCACCCGACAACACGGATTCCAGGTGCAGATTCGCAATCCCAATGCAGTCGCGGACCGCGACATGTCGCCCGAGCAGACCTTCGGCGCGCAGAATCTGGAATTTCCGATCTCCGTTCTGGCCGAGCTCAAGGACGACCATGCTTATCGGGCGGTGGGCATCATCGCGCCGGTGTTCGACATCCGCGGTCAGATTGCCTTCGTCATGGGCCTGACGGGTTTCACGCAGAGTTTGCCGGGGGATAAGCTCAGACACGCCAGCCTGCGGCTGCGCCAGGCCTGCGATCGGGTAACGACTTTCATCACGGGGCGGCCGCCCGTATCGACTGCGGCAGCCTGATGTCGGATGTGATCGTTGCGCCGGAGACCCGGGATCTGGCCATCCTGGGTAATCAGCTGCGCGTCTGGTTGAGTGCGCGGATGCCGGGTGCGAGCAACCTTAGCGTCAGCAACCTGGCGTACCCTCGGGGTGCCGGGCAGTCGCATGAGTCGATTCTGTTCGATGCCGGCTGGTTCGCTGATGGTCGCCGGCAGTCCCGTGGATTTGTGGTGCGCATCAAGCCGATGCGGCACACCGTCTACCCCGACGATCTGTTCGAAGAGCAGTACCAGTTGATGTCGGTGCTGCACGCGCACGGCCGCGTGCGCGTGGCGCAACCGCTCATGATCGAGCGAGATCCGGCCATTCTCGGCGCGCCATTCTTTCTCATGGAAAAGAAGCAAGGCCGGGTGCCAGTCAGCGTGCCTTCTTACGCGGAGACAGGCTGGGTAGCCGAGGCGACGCCGGCGCAACGCGCGAAGCTGTGGGAGAACGGCGTGCGGCAACTGGCCGCCGTGCAAAGCGTGCCCCTGACCTTGCTGAACTTCTTGAGGGGCAAGAAGAACGGGGCGCAAGAGGGGCTGGAACAGGAATGGGATAAGTATGTTCGCTTCGCGGCGTGGGTTCAGCGCGATCGTCCCTGGCCCGTGCTCGATCGGGGGCTCGAGCGCCTTCGAGCCAATTGGCCGGCGAATCAACCGCCCGGATTGGTGTGGGGGGATTCGCGCCTGGGCAACATGATGTTCGACGACGATTTCCAGGTGGTCGCCGTCATGGATTGGGAACAGCCGTCGCTCGGGGGTGCGCTCCACGATCTGGCGTGGTGGCTGGTGCTCTCCGACGTGAGGCACGGTGCAGCGCCGGGTCGGCCGCACCTCGAGGGCATGGGCACACGCGAGGACACCATCGCGCTGTGGCATGAATTGACGGGCATCTCCACCGCGGACATCGGCTGGTACGAGGATTTCACCTCGTTCAAGCTCTCCTGCCTATCCATTCGCATGTTTGCCCTGAAAGGCGAGCCGCCTCCCGACGAGGCATGGCTGGCGAAGCGGCTCAAGGTGGAAGCGGGCGGCTAGCTCTTTTCCTCGCGCCGTGCCTGCCCGCTGCTCTCCTGCAGCCGAACATTGTGTCCTATATGCGACATAATATTCATCATTGCGAGCACTGGCGCGCAATGCATTTTCATCTCAAGAGCAACAAAGTTGCAATTTCCCAACGAACTGTTGACAGTGCGTTCGCTATTTCGCTACTTTGTCCCCGATTTAGAACGACTCGAGGCGGAATCCGTCTCTTGCTAGCTGGGAGTACGCCGGATGCAACCGGAGTTGGAAGCTGGGACACGGTCCCGCAAATCTGTCGTGCGTGCTAGTGCGATCTGTTGATATCACTGCACGGGACGTTGAGCGTAACGCTCTGAAGTTCGAAGTCAAGACGCCGGGTGTCACGACTGCGGCGATTCAGGAGCGCGTACGCCCGTACGCTTGGTTCGCACTGGCGGTGCTGACCCTGGCGAGCGTGTTCAATTTCGCCGACCGCCAAATCGTTTCCATACTGGCGCAGAGCATCAAGGCTGATCTCGGACTCACCGATGCTCAGCTGGGTTTTCTGCTGGGCACCGCCTTCGCCGTTTTCTACGCCGTCATCGGCATCGCCATGGGTCGCATTGCCGACGGCATGAACCGCACGTCGCTCATGGCCGCAGGCATGGCCGTCTGGTCCGCCACCACCGCATTGGGAGCGGCCGCCATGAATTTCGCCGGGTTGGGCGGCGCCCGAATTGGCGTCGGGGTGGGCGAGGCGGTGGCCAATCCGTGCACCCATTCGCTGCTGTGTGATTATTTTCCGGCGCGATTGCGCGCGACGGCGCTCGGCATTTATCTCACGAGTGCCTATCTTGGCGGCGCGACGGCGTTGCTGGTGGGCGGGATGACTCTGCAGCATTGGAGCGGCATGTGCACGGCGGTTCCCATCGCGGGTGCCTGCCATCTTGCCGCATGGAAAGCGGCACTGCTCATCGTCGGCCTGCCCGGTTTGCCGGTGGCGGCGCTGGTTTTCTCGCTGCGTGAACCAAACCTCGAGCAGAGGCCACACACCTCGCGTGTACGCCTCATCTTGCGGGAGCTTGGCGCGGCACTGCCGCCATGCACCTTCTTCAATCTCTACAAAGTGGGAGGCAGCCGCTTGCTCCTCAGCAATGTAGGCTTGGTCGCGGCGCTGCTCATCATGGCGGCAGCGCTGGTGCGTCTCACCGACGATCTTGCCCAATGGTCCGCGCTTGCCCTTGGTGTTTACTCCACCGTGACCTGGGGACAAATGCAGAAGCAGCGCGACACGCCTTTGTACCGGCTTACCTTCGGTTGTCCGACGTACTCGCTGGCGATGACGAGTGGCGCTCTTCTGGGTTGCATGTACGGCGCCATCAGCGCCTGGGCTGCCCCCTATGCGATGCGCGCCCTCGGCATGGCACCCGCGGCGGCGGGCGTCGCACTCGGTCTGACCTATGCCGCCGCGGCCGGCGTCGGCGTCGTGGCGGGCGGTTGGCTCACCGACCGCTGGAAGATGCGGGATGCGCGCGCGCCCATTTGGACGGCGCTGATCGGACTCATCATTGCCGTGCCCACCATCTTGATCATGGTCAATACCCGGCAAGCTTCCATGTATGTAGCTGCCTACGGCGTGTTCGGATTGTTCACATCGGCGTGGTCGGCTGCCTATGCAGCGTTGGTGCAGGACTTGGTGCTGTCGCGCATGCGCGGCGCGGCCGCCTCGGCATTCGCGTTGGTGTGCGTCGTCGTCGGCGCAGGTGCCGGACCTTACTGGGTCGGAAAATTAAGCGCGCTCACCGGCTCGTTGGCCTTGGGCCTCATGAGCATATTGCTGCTGGTGCCGGTCATATTGGCGGTGCTGATGCTGACGGCACGGCGCCTGCTGCACGAAACCGAACGCGGCAGGCGCGAGCGCGCCGAGGCGGCCGGCGAACCGGCGATGAGTTCTGTTCCATTTGTCATGCGGGCGTCGCAACGCTAGCGGTGCGATGCGAGAATGGTGTTAACACCGCATGAGACGGTCAATCTGGGTCAATAGGGAGTTGCGATGAAAGCTAAATCTGTATTCAAGGTCCTGCGCTTGCTGGGCGCGTGGATTCTCATTCAAGCCGCGCCGGCATTGACGTATGCCGCGGATGCGCCTGCAGCGGCGGCGGCGCCACAAGACGACTTGCTGTCCATCATCGTGACGGCACGGCGTTTCGAGGAACGTCTGCAGGACGTGCCGATCTCGATCAGCGTGTTCAATCAGCAGCAGCTCGACAATCGCAACATCGTCAATGCCAGCGACTTGGCGGCGTACACGCCCTCGCTGCAGGTCAATAATAATTTCGGCCCCGACAATTCGGCATTCTCCATCCGCGGCTTCGTGCAGGATATCGGCACCCAGCCTTCGGTGGGCGTGTTCTTCGCGGATGTCGTCTCGCCGCGCGGTGCGTCGAACAACCTGCCGATCGGCGACGGTGCCGGGCCGGGCGTCTTCTGGGACTTGCAGAATGTGCAGGTGCTCAAAGGGCCGCAGGGCACCTTGTTCGGCCGCAACACCACGGGCGGCGACATTCTCATCGTGCCGCAGAAGCCCACCTCGAAGCAGGAGGGTTATGCCGAGATCAGCTTCGGCAATTACGGCGAGAAGCGCATTCAGGCCGTCGAGAACCTGCCGATCAACGACAACATTCGGTTCCGTATCGGCGTCGATCACCAAAATCGCGACGGCTACGAGAATAATGATACCGGCATCTATCCTACGCGCTTGGGCGACGTGGACTACACCGACGTGCGCGCCAGCTTGGTTGTCGACGTCGCGCTCGATGTCGAGAACTACACCATCGCCTCCTATCTGGTGTCCGACACCCACGGCGACGTGCAGAAGGTGGTCTCGG
>Ga0182024_10011803_pt1 | contig 17439 bp, 17 predicted proteins | sample P32metaG_FD_120480 | JGI IMG/M metagenome (GOLD analysis project Ga0182024, IMG submission 120480) | Permafrost microbial communities from Stordalen Mire, Sweden - P3-2 metaG (Illumina Assembly) | ecosystem: Environmental > Terrestrial > Soil > Wetlands > Permafrost | place: Sweden: Stordalen... | reverse complement strand
TCCGGGTCCAACATTCATATTGTTCTCGTTTTACATGCCTGCGTTAAGTCCGCCGAAAGGGGACTGGATTTTGTTGCCTGTACTTACCGCTTTCTGGTGTAGTGCCTCGCGTCGCGCACATACATACAGCGTGCGTAAAAAAACCCAATGCGGCTGGAACTCACTGGTGAATGATCTTTGTCCGTTTGGCGCGCCTGGAGCCAGGGGGCGCGAAAGGCCTGCTAGAGAGCATGGCCGCTGGGAACACTTGAATGGTACCGCCCATAGCGGAGGAAACGCAAGTGCAAAGTCAAGATAGTTTTGCACAGAAGTAATGGGAGGGCGGCGATCGTTCGGGATGACCGGTTCCGAAAAACGGGGGTGGGGTGAAGCAACCTGCTTATTTCTTCGAGACCTCATCCACGGAGACGATAGGCCGCATCACGAAGCGGAACCGTGTACCGTCTCCGCCATACGGTCCCCCACTGGCATAGAAGACCGCTTCGAATACAACTCTTGCTATGCGACCGTGACGAAGTGTTCTTGAGAGTTTCTTTCCCAGCTTTGTCGAACTCCACCCAGCGGGAAATTCCATAGACGCACTTCGACTCTCTGTTTTGGTGGACATACACCTGGGATCGGAGGTCGGAATCACCGTGCGGCACGTTCGGCGCGAAGTTTAGCTACTGCACGGTGACGGAAACATTCAGCGTGCGGGTGATGATGCCGCTGACGGCTGTCACTCCTACGGTGTAGTTGCCCGCGGGAGTGCCGGGAACGATCGGGGGGGGAGTGCTGCTGCCGCCGCCACATCCGACGCCCGTCACCATGAATGCCAAGAGCACCATGCCAAACATGGCCGTGTATTTACGGCGGCGCGAGGGAACACCTATGACGAGGACACCGGCTAACATGCTTCCACCACTGGCCGCGAACCAGCCCATGCCGCCGGAGCGATTCGTGGCCGAGGACGTACCGAGGACGGCGTGCGGGGCCGTCGTATTAATTGTCAACGTAGTTGTGGTGCTGGAGCCACTGACCGTGACAGAAGCTGGAACCGAGCAGGTGATGAGGGCCGTTGTGGACGATGGTGGTGTGCAGGTGAGGTTCACCGTCCCGCTAAAGCCGTTTAGTGTGTCCACAGCGATGATCGACGTACCAGAGCCCCCGGGGGACGTGATGGTCACCTTGGTCCCGCCCAGCCCATAAGTGGGAGTAGTAGAAGATATCGGCCACTTCGTCACCAAATTGTAGGCATCGACAGAACCGAGGCCGCTGGCTTGGTCATAGCCGGTAGCGGCGCTGTAACCCATGGAGCCAGAGCTCGGACAACGCAGTGCGACCGGATCGGAGGTCGGAGTACCAGGCGTGCAGGGCACAATGTTGTTGCCGGATGAGACGTCGTTGAAAGAAGTGGATGCGCTCGTTGCCAGAGGATAAAGCTCTGCGTTCACGTTCCCCAGCCCTGTCTTATCAACAGCCTGATCGAGCAGCGCCACAATGCCGGCAAAGGTAGGCGCTCCCGCCGATGTGCCGCCTACGGCATCGAGGTTTTGGCCGCTGTCTCTGAACCCGCTGGTGCAGCTCGGCAAGTGATCCTGAGTGGTGGTTCCTGTGCAGAGCAGATAAGGATCGTGGGTGTTCGAGGCGTTCAGTGAGATATCGGGAACATTTCGACCGCCGGTCAAGAACCCGCTGCCGGTTTGCCAGCTGGGCGCATCAAAATAGATGCTTACGCCACCACCGCCGGCGTCCAATTGGCCCTCCAGCACGGTATCGTTCCAGACCTCTTCTGGAATGTACTTGATGGCCGAGCCGCCGCCGCTGTCATTGGTTCCATTCCAGTAGGCGGTGGTGCTGGTGCTGCTCGCATCTCCCATAAATTCCGTTCCACCCACGCCGGTAACTTCGGGGACCCCGGCAGGAAGATCAACGGCGAGTCCGTCAACCGCCGGATCCGTGGTATCACAGTCGGCTGCACCGGCATCGCCGGAAGCCGCGGTGATGGTTTGTCCCTGGGCGTTGGCCTGTTGCGCGAGTGCTTCGAGCTGGCCGGCGAAGCTGCTGCCAAGTCCGGATTCGCAAAATCCAAAACTGGTGCTGATGACCTGAGCGTTGACATCGCTGTTGGGATTATCAACTGCATATTGCAAAGCATCCCAAACACTGTAGTTAGCGTTGTTTCCCACATACACGTAGACAATACTCGCGTTCTTCGCGACTGCACCAGACCACTCCAGGTCCAGATAGGCCTCAACCTGTTCACCACTACTCGGGATGATTGGGGTTCCGCTGTTGGGGACCAAAACCTCCGTCGGATTATTCACCGATAATCCGGAGAGCGAACGGAAGGTCGCTATATTGCTCAGAGTGACCGAGCTGTCGCCCATTATGGCAATGGTTTGTCCGGTACCATCGATGCCCATGCCGTAGAGCGCGGTAACGTCGTAGATAGTGGAAAAGTCCTCGGGAACCAGGAAGTGATTGCCAGAGATAGCAGAAGTGTATTTCGGGGAAGCCGGCATGCGGAGATGCGGCTTGGGGTGGAAGTCGTCGAGACCGCGGAAGCCTAGAACTGAATTGGCCAAAGCCGCGGGCACGGAAAGCTCACTAGCGTTGGCAAAGTGCTTGTCGCCGTTCACCTCATATTGGTGGATCTCGCTGTGGAACGCGACCTCGATCTGGGCCACGGTTCCGGTAAATGAAATCTGGTTACGGCCGCGGGCGACGCTGTCCACAGTGAAGCCCTGCGACACCAGCCAAGCAGAAACTTTTGCGAGATCAGCTTGCGTCATGCCAAAACGGTCGGCGTATTGCTCTTGGGTCAGCCATTTGTGATAGTTGGGCGAGATGCGGTCCTGTTGTTCGGCGAGCAGGGTGTCCAAGGCCTGCTGCTGGGCGGGCGATGGTTTGAAGACCATCGAGACTCCGTGCAGCTGCATGTTCCCATCCACGCGGCCACGGTCATCCGCGGGCCGGGCCAAAGGATGCCCTGTGCCGTGAATTGGCGTGAACTGGGCATTATTGATGGCTTGCCCGATGCGGCTTTGCGGCGTGCTCTGGGCAAAAGAAACCAGCGCAACCAACAAAAGCAGGACAATGTCTACACCTTTAGGCAAACGAGCCACGGTACTCCTCCATCCAACGTCAATTATTAGAACGTAAAATTTCGCCCGATCGCGAGCGCAATTGTGGATCCGGTTGTCGAGTAAAAGTTGCGTATCCAACAATGGATTCAAAGTGTCTCCCGAAAGATGTATACCGGACACTTTTTACAAACTGCTTGCCTCAGAAATACTAGCCGTGGGCTGATTTTCCCTTCGGTTACGAAAGAAGGTGACCCGTCGGAATCGGATAGCAGAAGCTGAATTGGGCTTCCGCATCGTTACCCGCGATCGCAACCTTTACACGACCGGCGGTCTGCGGATCCGCTCACCAAAAGGGGTAAGCAGGGTTACCGGCAGGAAAACGATCCAAATGGGAAGAAAAAACAGCATCGCCAGGCAGCCCATTGGAATGGGTGGCACGCTGGCCTGGGGACGAATCAACTTGATCAGATACTCCATTAAAGCAGAATAACCTTCCGTGTGATATTCACACCAAACAAGATCGTGCGGCCTATTTGATGCTGAAAGAATGGTCCGCAGATCACTAAACCGTGCTTAGCCGCCGGCTTACGCCTCCAAAATGCTTATGATGCGGCGAAGATTTGTGACCCTGGCCATTCAAGTCATGCCGATTCTGCTGTTGCCCCCGGCGGGCTGGGGGTGGGATGACTGGCGAGGGTTTTTCAGCAATCCGGCACGCGCTGGATTGGGGCTTGTCGTATTCCTGGGAGCCGGGTTGGTTTTGCTGCTCCGGCTCGATCTGCAACCGCTTCGTCGAGGACTTTCGCCGCTCGGGAATCAGGCTCTGGTCTTGCTGCCTTGGCTCTGGCGTCGTTTTTTCTGATCTGGTTTCTGCCCTTTGCCGATCGGCGGCAGATTTTTACGCTCACTCGCAATCACTCCACACGCTATCTCGGTTTGGGGGGGGTGCTGCGCCGGGATCGTGGTTCGCCTGCTCGAACTGGCGAAACTCGGGCGGCATTTCAGCGCATTCGTGACTCTGCAGGATGAACACCAACTGGTGCAATCGGGAATTTATGAGAACATTCGACACCCGCGCTACCTCAGTCTCTTGCTGGCGGCGCCCGGATTTGCCCTGGTTTTCGCCAGCGCTTTGGTTGGGCCGATTCTCCTGGTGACTTTGGTCTTCGTGACTAAACGCATTCGCCAGGAAGAGAGTCTACTCGAATCTCGCTTTGCGCGGAATTCCGCGAATATCGACGGGCGCACCGGGGCACTCCTTCCGCGGATCGGTTGAAAAACGTTTTTGTTTGCGGAGTCGACCGCAGGTTCTTCGCAGCTGGTGTGCGCGGCACCTTTTTCAAGCCTATACTGCTCAGAAACCTAAGCGAACCGAACACTGCGCGGAGAGACCCATGAAATCCATCTGGCATTTGCTGCTGTCGATTTTCTTGTGCGCAGGCATATACGGACAACAACCGCAGGCGAATGATCACAGGCCCGCTACTTTCACCAACCCCCTGCTTCCGACGGGGCCTGATCCGTGGGTGGAATATAAAGACGGCTTCTATTACTACATGAACACAGTCGGTACGAATCTCGCACTCTGGAGGGCTCGCAGCATCGCTGATCTGGGGTCCGCGGAGAAGAAAGTGGTGTGGGCTCCTCCTGCGACCGGCCCCTATTGCCGCGACATCTGGGCGCCCGAAATTCACTTCCTCTCCGGCAAGTGGTACATCTATTTTGCGGCCGATGGCTTGAACAATCAATCCCATCGCATCTGGGTGGTGGAAAATTCTTCGTCTGACCCATTCCAGGGCGAGTGGACGTTGAAAGGAAAAGTTGCCGATGCGTCGGACAAATGGGCCATCGACGCTTCGGCATTCGAGGACCGGGGGCAGCTTTACCTGATCTGGTCGGGATGGGCAGACGACACAAATGGCACCCAGAGTATTTACATTGCGCGAATGAAGAATCCCTGGACCGTGGAAGGCCCGCGCGCCAGACTTTCCACGCCGGAATATCCCTGGGAGAAAGTCGGAGACGTCGATCAGAAGAAACAGCCGGGCGATCCGCCGCATATTGACGTCAACGAAGGGCCCGAGATCCTGAAACACGAAGACAAGATATTCCTGATTTATTCCGGCAGCGCGTGCTGGACGGACTATTACGCGCTTGGAATGTTGGAGGCCACTTCGGGAAGCGATCTGTTGAATCCTGCCTCGTGGAAGAAATCGCCGAAGCCTGTATTCCAGCAGTCGCCTGAGGCCGGAGTGTACGCGCCTGGCCACAACGGATTTTTCAAATCACCCGACGGAAAACAAGACTGGCTGATCTACCATGCCAATTCTCAATCGGGACAGGGGTGTGGATCTCATCGCGCGCCGCGGGCCCAGCCCTTTACGTGGAACACCGACGGCACGCCAAATTTCGGCGTACCCGTGGCGGCGGGAGTGGCGATTCCGCGGCCATCGGGGGAAAACTAAGAAGTAGCGCCCGGCAGAGAGCATCACCTTAACTGGAAATTCACGGTGATTTTGGTTTTTACCTCCACTGGCTCGTTGTTGAAAATATACGGCTTGTAGCGCCATTGCTCGACGGCCGCAACTGATGCAGCAAAAAGCACTGACGGGCCTGAAATCGGTGTAAGGTCAAGCACGCGCCCATCTTTACTGATCAAAGCTTGCAGAACGACTGTCCCCTCGATGTGATTCATTCGGGCCGACGCCGGTAGACCGGGTCCACTCTATGAATCAGCATTCCTCTTGAAACGCCCGTAAGCTGAACCGGTTTAGCGTCGTTGCTGGAATCCGGTGCGCGCGGAACGCTGGCGTCAATAATTTTGTCGCCAAAAGCAAAGTTCAGCGGGAATTTCGCGGAAACCTTCGCCGGATTCCCATTCTTGATGAATGGTTTGAACTTCCATTTCTTGACGGCATCTACGGCTGCCTGTGTCAGTGCCGGGTTGCCGCTGATCACTTCAACGCTCTCCACATCACCTGTTTCAGAAACCAATACCTTTACCATGACTTGTCCCTGAATTCCTTGTTGCCGAGCTGCCAGGGGATAAATTGGTTTCTGTGTCTCGATAGGTTCGAGCTTTGTAGAGTCACCAGCAGTCGAGCTGTCTATACTCGAGCTCGGGGGACTCGAAACAGATGCGGAAGACGCCGCGGGTCCAGAAGATGGCTGGGATGACGCCTGGCCTTTCTTTGGGTCAGGTTTCGGCTCGGACGATTGGGCCCAAGACGACCAAGACAAGTTCAATCCCAGGTAAATCAGGCATGTCACTCGCGCGAGACGGCCCATGGCTGTGAAGTATGGACGGTATGGCTACCGGCGCATCACGGTGCTGTTGCAGAGCGCGGGGTGGCAAGTGGGCAAGGATCGAGTGCAGCGGATCTGGCGACGAGAAGGCTGCGCATCCTGGTGCTGAGGCCGGAGTTCATTGCCGAGGAGTTGCGGAAGTGGCTGGGAAAGCTGGGCACGAAGACGTTGTACATCGAGCCTGGGAGTCCGTGGGAGAACGGGTACTGCGAGAGCTTCAACGGGAAGCTGCGCGATGAGTTCTTGAACGGCGAGATCTTTTACTCGCTGAAGGAGGCACAGATTCTGACCGAGAGGTGACGCGTGGAATACAACACGGAGCGGCCGCACTCGGCTCTAGGCTACAGGCCGCCGGCGCCGCAAGCAATCCTGCCGAAGCAACCGGGGCATGGGGATATGGAAAACGCTCCGCGTTTCCCACATCCTCACACCCCCGGCGACTACGACGGACAAATGTCTAACAAGGCGTTACACCAACACTCCACTTGGTACAAAAGATCGGTCCGGTCACTTGGGCAGATAAATAATGCCCAGTTAAGGCGTGCAGCCACCGGTATACGCGCAGCCGGTGTCATAGAAGAATAGGCCGTACTTCCCTTGCGCTGCTGGAATGGAGATGACTTGAGTATCAAAGTCATCCACCATATTGATGAGGTACGTTGACGTCGCCGTGCTTCCCGGATAGTACGTGATGGGTAGACCCCTGTTGTACTGCGTGAAATCTACAGCGTAGCTATTCGCCCAGAAGTCCTCCACATAGTTCGCCAGCGGATAGAGTCCCCCGCTGTATCCGGGCCGCTCGACGATGTACTCCGCACTGTTCCCAACGAGAGCGGGTCCAGTAATGTATGACAAGGTGTAGGTGCCATACGTCAGCGTAGTTTCATCCTCGATGAAGACGTAGCCGTTACTGTAACCTCCGGACGGATCATAGGTTTCGACGTAGAAATCGTCGCCCGGATTCACACCAAACTCACAGAGTATAGGGTAGCTTGGGTACCACTCCACCCATCCGCAATAGTACGTGTTGACGACACCTCCGCTGCAATGCTCTTGTGACGAGCTGCCACCTTGCAACACATCACCATTCGAAAAGCCGTCAATACCGTTCCAGCTTACCTCCCAGTCATATCCGCCGTCGCAGGTACCGAACGGCGGCTGAGCCACTGGGACGTTAAAGGATGAAATCACATAGTAAAACGAGGTGTTCTTGTTCCACTTTGTTAGCTTGTTGGTGTTTGCGATGCCGCTCCAGTTGGTATAGTACCTGGTTCCCGGCGCCGCAGAGGTCGCATCCGTTGCCGAAGCTGCTCCTTCTGGGGCCTTAGCCAGTTTGCCGGACATGCTATAGGCGCCCATGTCTCTCAGCGCCCCATTCCACCGCACTTTCGCGGCAGTCATTGCTCTTGCCCATTTCTCGTAATTTTTCGGATCAGCATCCTTGCTGGGACGCGGCGGGAAGCCATAGCTGGCTAGCTCCGAGTCCGACGCGTTCAGCGGATTGAAGCCTTGAGGCGGAGTATGGAACGTGCGTACCCCGACTATGTTGGTCTCGATCGTGGCGGATGCGTCATATACAGCGCCCATCGCGTCTCGGTCAATTTGTGCGGTTGCCAGTATTGTGAAGCTAAACAATAGTACGACCATCGCGGTTGCCATAACCATGGAACTAATTGAACGTCTCATAATGTGATATCTCCTTATCTCGTTTTCGCGTTGCAGGTTTTCTTGTTCAGTTCTTTCGCTTGTTAACCTTGGGGAGCGAGATGCCGTAGCAATGGGCACGTGCCCTCCCGAACCCATCCTTTAGGCCACGTGGCGCACGCTGAGCACTCGTTAAGAGCATCTCTCGAACTCGCTTCTACTAGGGAATATCGAAAACGGCGGAGGAAAGACGACAGAAAGGCAGGAAAAAAGGGCGGTGGATTATCGAGATTGCGAGTCAACTGCGCCGGCTGGGGACGCGTGTCAGGATGGTCAGATCCCAAAGTGTCCTGGAGTTGTGCTACGGCGAATTGAGCAGCGGCGCTTCATCGCGTTTGTCCTGGGCCATGAAAAGGGCTCCAAAACTGCCCGGTCTTGATGGCGAATTGATGGCGAGTTCTCTAACCTCTCCGACCTCGCCAACAAACACCGTTTCCCATCGTTGGTCTCATTGATTCCATGACAATGTCGGCTCCCCGGCCGGATTTCGACGCCAAACAATTGCATCAGCAAGCCGCTTGAGCGTCTCTGGTGAAGAGGCCTTTCCATCTCCGGTGATTCTCTCTGGTGGTGGTCGGTCGGGTTCTCGAAGAAAATATCTGAAAATGATATTCGCCAGAATGCTAGCTCTAGTACAATCCGCGCCGGCAGTCCCCGGAGCCAATGGAGGAAACTCAATGGCTAAATACTCCAGGGGATGGTTTCGCAGAAAAAAGGAAAAGTTGGTGTACTGCTGGAACGTGATCGACGCGGCGACCGGGGATCACAAGGAGCGATCCAAGGTCATAGGCGCGGCTATGTTGTCAGACGCGGATGGCTGGAAGAGGCTGGGCGAACTCGGGATCGACAAGAGGAACGTTGATCCTGAGAATGCTACCTTCGCCCAAATTGCAGCCTATTACTTCAGGCACAAGGAATGGAGGAAGAATTCAACTAAGTCCCTGCACGAGCAGATCGTCAACCAAATCCTTGCCCCTCGCTGGGGCAGTCGGATTGCAGCTGAAATCAAGCCAAGAGAGATCAAGGATTGGCTAAAGACGCTCGACGTGCAGGAGCCCACCCGTTACAAGTACAAGACAGTCATGGGTACCGTGTACTCATTCGCGCAAAGTGAAGATCAGCTTCCCATCACAGGGGGATCGAATCCAGTCTCGTTCGTGAAAGGAATTACCGCCTCCTCCGACTATGAGGCGATGGTTCTATCTCCGGACGAAACCCTGCGCGTTCTAGGGAATCTGGAGCAGCCAGAGTACACGCTGCTGCTCTTAGTCGCTTGTACTGGGCTTCGCATCTCCGAAGCCTTGGGCCTTAGATGGCAAGACTTGATTCATGACAGGAACGAGATCAGGCTCCGCCAGACCTATGTGTACGGAAACGTGCAGGCAGGAACGAAAACTAAGGCTTCAAGGGCAACTGTGCCGATGCACCCAGTTCTCGGCACGTGCTTAAAAGGGTGGAAATCGGAGACTCCGTATGCGGCAGCGACCGACTATATCTTTGCTTCCTTCAAACTCAGAGGGAGGAAGCCCCGCACGGGATCGATGATTGTCGAGAAATATCTTCGCCCCGCTGCGATCGCCGCCGAGGTTATCGCCGTAAACGATGACGGGAAGACGCTCAACAAAGACGGCACGGAAGTAACCCGGTTTGGGTTCCATTCGTTCCGGCACAGCCTAGCTTCAACTCTGATGGAGCGTGGTGAAGACCCCGCTTTAATTCAGGGACTTTTGCGCCATGCCAAGCTGGATATGACTCTCTATTACAGTCATGCCCAAAAAGCCCAGAAAGTGGCTGTTCAGGGTACATTGCTTGAACAATTAGTCCCCAAGCCTGAGGCGATTCAGTGATAACGGGAGCTACGACATGATGCCGGAATCGGGCAGTTTAACAAGTTCTCTAACATCAAGGAGTTAGATGGTGGGCGCTATAGGATTCGAACCTATGACTTCCACCGTGTGAAGGTGGCACTCTACCGCTGAGTTAAGCGCCCGTCGGGGATCAGCCGCTATATTATAGCAAATGAACAGTTTTCTGTGACCTTGGCGCGTGTTAGCCTAATGCCGGGTAGCTCCTCGGGGCGATTGCCGAAATAGCCTCGGGAGGCTTTCCAGAGAGGCCCGATGTCAGGGAATAGCAAACCCGCCAAAACGCCTGTACCTTCCTCTCCGGAAGGGACTTCGGAGCTCCAGCCGGAGCCGGATGAGGCGCAACTTCCAGCCTCGGGACGGGTTCATTCAAGTGTGAGCAGCATTGCCATGAATCGCGGGTTGCTCGGGATGGCGGGTGCGCCTCCGGAAACCGAGCTGGCACAGGCCAGCGTGTCGGGCGAAACCGTGAGCGATGCCGACATCATGCTGCGGGTGAAAACCGGCGATGACTCGGCGTTCGAGTATCTGGTGCAGAAGTATCGCCGGCCGATGGTGAGTTTTATGTTCCGCATGGCGCATAATTCTGCTGTGGCGGAAGATCTGGCGCAGGAAGTTTTTCTGCGGGTGTATCGTTCGCGTGAGAGTTATGAAGCCAGCGCGAAGTTTACGACGTGGTTGTATCGCATTGCGACTAACCTCGCGGTGAACCACGCGCGCGACACGCGGCATGAGCGTCCAGAGAACATGGTGAATCTGGATGAGCCGGATGCCGACACCGGGCAAACATTGGATTTAGCAGATGGTTCGTTGACGGCGGAAGAAGAGTTGGTGCGGCGGGAGCGGCTGGCCGCCATCCGCCAGAGGGTGCAGGCGCTGCCGGAGCGGCAGAGAATGGCAGTGGCCATGCACAAGTATCAGCAGATGGATTACAAGCAGATTGCCGAAGTTTTGAAACTGAGTGAGTCGGCCACCAAGTCGCTGCTGTTCCGCGCCTACGAGGCGTTGCGCGAGCAGCTCAAAGAGTTTGTGTAAGAAGGTTTGTGAAGAAGGAAACGGTTATGAATTGCAAAGACATTCGCGAACTGATGCCGGACCTGGCTGCCGGACTGAACGCGGCCACGCCCGAAATGAACGACCACATTCACTCCTGCACAGGGTGCACGGAGAAGTTGAAGGAGTTCCGCCAGACCATGGCGTTGCTCGACGAGTGGCAGGCCCCTGAGCCCTCCCCGTATTTTGATACGCGTCTGCATGCGCGTTTGCGGGAGGAAGCGACCAAGCAGCCGGTGGGCTGGCTGCAGTGGATTCGCCGGCCAGCGATGGCGGTGTCGCTCGCACTGGCGATGGTGGTGGGTATCACGTTGTTCCAGAACGATGCTGGCAGGCCCCCAATTGGTCCTCCCCCGGTGGCAGCGATCGGTACGGCTGTGGGGGACTTGCAGGCGCTCGACAAGAACCATGATTTGTATTCGGATTTTGATGTGCTCGATGATCTTCAAGTGCAGTCGGATGTGACAGCAAATCCGTAATCGGCAGTGAGGGTGATTGCGAACAGGCGGGGGAAATGTTCCGGGGAATACATAGGACGGCGTGGGGGGCGGTCAGCGCTCTTGCATTGACGCTGGCTAGCGCTGTTCCGTCCATGGCGCGAGAACAGCATCATCAAGCGGCCCCACCCCGGCAAAACCAAGCTGTCAACAGGCCACCTAACCATCCAGTCAATAGGCCGCCGAAGCAACCTGCCTATAGGGCACCGAACCAGCCTTACAGCCGGCCAGGGCCGCACTCCGGCCAGTGGCTACGGCAGTACAGAGGCGTGTCTCCCGAGCAGCAGCGTAGAGCGCTGGAGAACGATCCCCAGTTCCGTCGGCTTCCACCTGAGCGCCAGCAGCAACTCCAGCAACGCTTGCAGCGGTTCAACGCTCGCCCTCCGGAACAGCAGCAGCGGGAACTGAACCGCATGGAAACGTGGGAGCACCTCACGCCGCCACAACAAGATACGGCCCGGCATCTCTTTTCACAGTGGAAAGATCTGCCGCCAGACCGCCGCCAGGCCATGCAAAACGCGGTGCATGCTCTGCGCGGAATGCCACCGGATGCACGTCAACGGGAGATTGAATCGGGGCGCTTCAGTCAGTACTCGCCACCGGAACGAGACATGCTGCGGGGGATTTCGCAGCTTCCGCTGGCACCGCCCGAGCCGCCACAGAACAACGTGCCACGGCCGCCGCAGTAAGATTCCAGTTCAATACGATTCCAGTTCTATTGGAAGGACAGACGAGGGCGTCTGTCGCTACGTGAGGCTTGCCAGTATCGGGGTTTTAGCAGATGGCCTGACAGCTGAGAGCTGACGGCTTCTTACTTCCGCAGCAAATTTCTGGCTACGAACAATGCATTGGCGGGGCGCTCGGCCAGCCGGCGCATAAAGTACGGATACCACTCGGTACCAAAGGGGATGTACACGCGCATGCGCCAGCCGCCGCGTACCAGGCGTCGCTGCAGATCGCGGCGGATGCCGTAGAGCATCTGGAATTCGAAGGCGTCGTGAGGAATGTTTTCGCGCGTCGCGAATGCCTTGGCCTGGTTGATGATGTTTTCGTCATGCGTCGCCAAGCCATGGTAGACACCACTTTTCATCAGGATTTTCATCAGCTTGACGTAGTTGGCGTCAACTTCAGATTTCTTCTGGAAGGCAATGTCTTCCGTTTCTTTGTAGGCGCCTTTACACAGGCGGATTCGAATCCGTTCGGCCAGCAGCTTCTCAACATCTTCTTCAGAGCGGCGCATGTAGGACTGGATCACCGCGCCCACACAACCATGGTTCCCTGGCAGGCGGTGCAGCTCATGGACGAAATCGAGCGTGCGCTGGGTATAGGGCGAGCCTTCCATATCTACACGGGCGAAGTTGCGCGGTCTCATGGACGCGGCTTTCGCCACCAGCGCCGTGACCAGATCGCGGGCCAGTTTTTCGTCCACATCGAGGCCCATGTGGGTAAGTTTCAGGCTGACGTTGGCATCGAGCTGTCGGGTGGAGATTTCGTCTAACAATTGATGGTAAAGCTGGGCGCTCTCTCGGGCTTCCTCAGCATTGGTTACATTCTCGCCGAGGTTATCAATGGAAACGCTGGGGCCTGCCTGATTGACCGTCCGCGTTGCCCGAAGTGCGCCTTCCACCCCGGTGCCGGCCACAAAACGGCTGGAGATGCGGCGTCCCAGGGAGGAACGCTCGGCCATTGAGCGCAGGGAGCGGCTCTCGGAGAGAGAAATGAAGAGCGCCCTTAACACGTCATCCCTGCAAAACTGGGGTTATGAATGCCCGCCGCCCGCATGAAGATCACAGGAATTTGTATCACACCAGGCAAAATTCAAAGTGGGAGAAGCTTCATGACGGCGTCTCTCTCGAATATCACTTGCGAGCTCTGCCCCCGCGGTCCGCGATAAATCCTTACTGCAAGAATACCTCGTCTAGATAGCACCACTTCCAGTCTTCTCCAGGCTCGAAGGACTGCATGATGGGATGCTTCGTGTGATGAAAATGCTTGGTGGCGTGTTTGTTCTTGGAGGAATCGCAGCAGCCCACGTGACCGCAACTGAGGCATTCTCGAAGGTGGACCCAGTCATCGCCCATCTCCAGGCATTCCTTGCAGCCATCGCCGCTGGGAGTTACTTTGCGAATTTCTTTGACATGAGGACAAGTTGCTTGTGCTTGGGGCATGCGTCACCTCTGGGTTTTATGGTAACAAGTGACCCGAAAACTCACTCGGGATGATCTTCCAGAAATCTCTCCACTTCCAACGCAGCCATACATCCCGAACCGGCCGCGGTGATGGCCTGGCGGTAACGGCGATCCTGCACATCCCCACAGGCGTAGACGCCATGAACCCGCGTGAACACGTGATTGTGGGTCTTAAGATAGCCGTCTTTATCCTCTTCGAGTTGGCCTTCGAAGATTTTTGCGTTGGGTATGTGGCCGATGCCAAGAAACATGGCACTGGTGGGAAAATCCGAAATTTTGCCGGTTTTTGAATTGCGCAGCTTCAGGCTGGTGACTTCCTTCTTGGAAACGTCGTTAACCTCTTCGACCATGGTGTCGGTGAGAAGATGGATCTTCTCGTTGTGCTGAGCACGATTGAGCATGATTTTGGAAGCGCGGAACTGATCGCGGCGATGAATGAGCGTCACTTTCGTGGCAAAGCGCGTCAGGAAGATCGCTTCTTCCATGGCGGAATCGCCGCCGCCAACGACCGTGATTTCCTTGCCGGAGAAAAAAAAGCCGTCACAAGTGGCGCAGGAGGAAACGCCGTGTCCAATGAGCGCCTGCTCGCCCGGCACTCCCAACCAGCGGGCCGAGGCGCCGGTAGCGATGATGAGGGTGCGGGTGTGTACCACTTGATGGCCCACGTGCAGCTTGAAGGGGGGCTCGCTCAAGTCGGCGCTGGTCACATGCCCATGTTGGTATTCAGCGCCAAAGCGCGAGGCCTGCTTGCGCATGTTATCGATCAGCTCCGGCCCTTGAATGCCTTCGGGAAAGCCGGGGAAATTCTCCACCAGGGTAGTAATTGCGAGTTGTCCGCCGGGCTCATGGCCTTCGAGCACCAGCGGTTTGAGATTGGCGCGCGCGGTATAGAGAGCGGCAGTGTGTCCGGCACAACCGGAGCCTATGATGACGACGTTGTGAACGTTATCCATATGGTTCATGGGATTCAGAGAAATGCTATTCTAAACATTAGATTGCAGATGCCAGATTTGGTTGCAGTCGTCGAAATCGCCCCGGCAGAGATGATCGCTTTAGAGAGAATCATTTCAGAGACGATCATTATATTATTGCGCCGCCGCGACCGGTTTTTTCTCCGCCAGCTTCGGCGTTCCTGATAAATTGGTCCGCTTCAGCTCATCCGGTATGGTGTGACGCGCCCCCAGCAGATTGCGGTAGTTGGCCACAATCGCGGTGGCGGCCTGGAAAAGTGGCTCGTAAGGGCTCTGGTCCGGCGGGGCGCTGTTTTCAGAACTCTGGCAGCGGGCCAGCACCACTGACGACTTGCCGAAGCGCTCCAATTTGATGCGTCTCGCGGGTGTGTTCGTGCTCAACATGGCTGCGGGAGTAGTGACGGACGAAACAGTGTCTTCGATGGCAACTTCGAGAAACTCCTTGGGATCGCGCACACGAAAAACCAGGGTTTCGTCCATATTCTTGACATCCTCGCTGAAGGAATATTGCACGGTCGAGAACATGGCCTGCACGGAAAACTCGCGGCGGATGCGTACCCACGTGGCCGTGGCCGAGCCCGACGTGACCTGCGCGGTGTCTCCCTGCTGAAGAAATGTCGGTTTCTGGTCGAGGATGGAACGTCCGCGGTCAACCTCGAAATCCTGGGTGAACAGCGGCTGCTTGGGGATGCGGGCCAGCGCCGAAGCAATTTCCTGCTGCTCTTCGGGTGATGGCGAACAAACATTCAGCACGTTGACTTTCACCGGCGGCTGGGAGGGCGGCTGCGACGGCTGCTGCGCTTCAGCCAATAGCGAAAGACCGAGGGCGATCAGAACTGCCAAAGTTTTTCGGAGCACAGCGCATTTTAGCAGGCAGCCCAATGAGAATAGAATCTGTGCATGGCCAACCTGACACTAATCTATGGATTGCGGCTTTTACCCTCGGACGAAATCTCCGAAATCGGCGATGCGACGCTCAAGCTGAAAAACGGACGGGAGGCGCGCGTGACCATGCACGTGCTTGAAGGCAGCAAGGAAGAAATCGAAAAACAATTGAAGAGCAGCCTGGATGCGTTCTTTGATTTCTATCCGGAGATATGAGGGCGGGTCTTAGGTTTCGGGCGAAGCAGTACGCCTCCGTCTCGACCTGAGACCCGCGACCTCCTTCCCACAATCCAGACCATGCAGACCTGCTCTCTCCATCTATAATTCAGTTCTGACTCATGGCGCTGCCCTATCGCTATCTGCGTCTGCAACTGAGCGAGGCGGGCTTGCTGCCCACCAGCAAGCTGGCGTTCATTGCCTGGTATCTCCTGGGGCTCGACTTGCTTCTGTTTGGGCTGCAGCAAGCGTTTGCGTTCTTCAAACCTTCCTCCGGACAGGGCCTGGGCGGTTGGGTGAGCTTCCTGAGCTTCGTGGTCGCGATTCTTTTCCTGATCCTGGCCATCCGCTGGGTCAAGGCCAAGATGCTCTGGCGGCTACGCAACCGGTTGATCGTCACCTACGTGTTTTTCGGTTTGATCCCACTTGTTCTGCTGGTAGCGCTCGCAGTGGTTTCTTTCTATCTGTTCGCAGGACAGTTTGCAGCGTTTGTGGTGACCGCGGGGTTAAATTCAGAGCTGCAGGCTCTGGACGCGGCCAACTCCGCCTTGGCCCACGGAATTGGAGTCCGGATGGAGCATGGTAGTAACCCCGAGGCTGCTGTGATCGACGGCCTGCGGCGCAGCGAAAAAGCTTGGGCGGCACGCCATGTTCATATATGGCTGGACGGCAAAGTCGTTCTGAACAGTTCTCCCCCCGGGGTCCCGTCCTCGCCGCCTATTTGGGCCGTCTATTTGCAGGAATCGTTCAGCGGAGTGATGCGCGACGAAGACAAACTCTTCCTGCGGGCAGCGAAAACTGTCCCAGTGAATGGCGGAAAACTGACCGTAATCTCGAGCGAACCTCTCGATCAGCGCTTGTTGCAGGACCTGGCCGACAACCTTGGGGAAGTCACTCTCTATAAAGGGCTCGCCCCTACTTATAGTGCGGGAGCGGTGCCCCCTGCCATTAACAGCTTAGACCTGGAAGTGAAGTTTGCTACCTCGGTGAAAGTAGTGGATTGGGAGAACGGGGGCGCATCGATTCCGGAGACGATCTCCGTTCGCACTCGTGTCTCCAAACTGCGCGAGCGTTTATTTGAGGCGACGGGCGACTTTGCCTCCACCGTGGAGTTCGTGCTGTTGGGCATGGCCATCTTTTTTGCTGTGATTGAGATCGTTGCACTCTGGATTGGCACGCGTCTTACGCGGACCGTAACCGGCGCCGTCGCCCAGCTATATGAAGCCACCACGCACATCAATCGCGGCGATTTCAGCCACCGCATTCCCGTTAGATCAACCGATCAGTTGTCGACTCTGGCGAACTCGTTCAATTCGATGACGGCATCGCTGGAAAAACTGATCGAGGAGCAGAAAGATAAACAGCGGCTGGAAAATGAACTGATCATTGCGCAGGAAGTGCAGGAACAGCTCTACCCGCGGCACATTTCGCAACTGGCATCGCTCGAAGTACACGGTTTCTGCCGGCCGGCGCGCACGGTGAGCGGGGACTACTATGATTTTCTCAAGGTGGATGCCGAGAAATTGCTCCTTGCCGTGGGTGACATCAGCGGCAAAGGAATTTCGGCGGCACTGCTGATGGCGACCATCCACTCCGCGGTGCGCGCTTACAGTCTGGAGGGAATTCCCATCCTGCAGGAAGCGGTCGCGGTGGGCGCTGGCTTGGGCTCCGGCACCATGCTGGGT
>Ga0182024_10011802_pt1 | contig 17441 bp, 12 predicted proteins | sample P32metaG_FD_120480 | JGI IMG/M metagenome (GOLD analysis project Ga0182024, IMG submission 120480) | Permafrost microbial communities from Stordalen Mire, Sweden - P3-2 metaG (Illumina Assembly) | ecosystem: Environmental > Terrestrial > Soil > Wetlands > Permafrost | place: Sweden: Stordalen... | reverse complement strand
ATTTTGTCTTTTCTGCTGGCAGGGGCCGTCGCGGCACACACGGATCGTCTTTCTGGCAAGCTCTAACTAGAGCCCGCACCCGAGTGTAAACACACAACTGGCATGGCCAGTCCTAGTTTTAATTACGCTGAAAACGTACGGAGGACTTAAGAGGCGGGGTTATCTCGAATCAATCTCTAACCAGAGGAACCACACCAAACAACCGATGTATTAAGCGCAAACGAAGTGTACCACACTTGTTGTCAGAATGAAGGAAAATATTTTCGCGTCCTGGAAACTCATGTTTCCAGGACGCGAAAATTGACTTCCAAAAAATAAACCCTCCTCACTCTATCGAACTTCCAGCGGTTCCACTAATTTGAAGCGCAGCCTGGTTTCTGGCGGGATCGTAATGTCGCGCGCCCCGGTCAATGCCGTTCCCGCTGTGCCCGCTCCGGCACCTGCGCCGGCTCCTATGGCCGCGCCTTTGCCCCCGCCGGCTAGCGCGCCGACTAACGCTCCTACAACTGCGCCACCGCCAGCGCCTTCGGCTGTACGTTTCCCTCGGCCCTTGCCGGCCTCCGTAACCTCCGAAGATCGGACCTTGTACACGTTCCCATGTATGGTGACCGAGCTGAGCGTTACACTGATGGCCGCGTTTCCCTTAAATCGTCCGGCAGACTTGGCATCCGTAACGGTGCCCCTAGCCCTGGCTCCCTTTGGAATGACCACCTTGTCGCCAACAACTACAGGCTCGGCCAGGGATGCGTCGAAATGATCCCCAGAATTGTTGTCCTTCGAACTGACTGCTTGATCGACGGTAACCTCCATGCTTGTCCCTGCACGGATCACGATGGGCTTGGGTTCGAACAAATTGCCGTGGCCAGATTCTGAACCATTTTGTGCGCTGGAGCTGTCCGTTCCGCCAGGAGTGTTGGCTGCATTCCCTGTTGCACCATTTGGGGGCGCATTGGAATCAATCGACGGAGCCGATTTGCCGCAACCTGAGAAAACCATGGCAGCTGCGAGAAAGAATGTGTAACCAAAACCTTTCCTACTCATATGCATCCTCCGATCCAATTAGGGCGGTTGCAAAAATGTTATCAGGGCCCGCCTCCTGATGACATTCAATTTTCCTGGAGAGTGTGTCTTGTTCTTAAATTTTCTTGGCTGACTTGCAGATCACGAACGTCCGTGGCAGGCTAGTGTTTAGAGCCTCAAAATTGCAACATTGGGCATCCAAGTGTGCTGACGGCTAGTTTCAGGAGCTACTCCATGGAAACCGAAAAGACCATAACCCTGACGCCGACGACGGTGACCACTGAGGCTGCCTCACCTCCCACACCCGCAAAGCGCCACTCCAATTTACAAATGGCCTTGGCTTTCGGCGTGGCCGGAGTTTCCGATATCCTCTCCTGGGTAGCGTTAGTTCCTCCTTTCGATTGGGTGCTCGATGCGGTCACCGCGTTCGCTCTTTTCATGATTCTCGGCAAGCGATGGGCTCTTTTGCCAGGGCTCGCGGCCGAAGCCATCCCAGGCATGGGCATTTTCCCCGTCTGGGTTCTGGTTGTGGCTTCTATCCTCGTCTACGACGGCATCAAGAAGCCGGCCAGAGTCTAGCAAATTTGCTAAAGATATATTTTTCCTGAAAATATATTTTGTCATTCTGAGCGGAGCGAAGAATCTCTCTTTCTTTTCTTTGCCCTAAGCCGCAGAGAGATTCTTCGCTCCGCTCAGAATGACAAAAGTTGGGGGCTCTCACGCTTCGCAAACAATTGGGCGCTCGCATGCCTCATCAAAACTTGGTTGCCCGCTGAGATTGAAACCAGTATGCTTCCCGAAGAATTGTGGAGAATCCCATGAGCAACTTTTCGAAATCATTTTCGCGGCGAAATTTTCTTGCGGGCGCATCGTCGCTCGGAGCGCTGTATGCCGCCTCCGGATTCGCGCTGCCGTTGCCCGCGCTGGCCGCGCCCTTGCTCGACGATCCGCGCATCGCTGCGCAGCCCATTGCCGACAAGGGTTTTGCCTCCGTTCGAAAAATCGGCAAAGGCTTGTACGCCACGATCGCCGACCGTTCGAAAGGCTTGCAGGCGCGCTGCAACGGCGGCATTCTGATCGGCCGCGACGCGGCCATCATGCTCGAGGGATTTCAGACCACGCTCGGCTCGTCATTTCAATTGGAAACGCTGCGCTCGCTCACGCAGCTGCCCATCCGCGCGGCCATTAACACGCACTGGCACTTCGACCACACGCTGGGCAATTCGGTCTACGGCGGCGCGGGAATTCCCATCTGGGCGCATGCCGATGTGCCGGCGCGCATGACGGCGTATTACACCAAGTGGCAGGCGCAAGACTTGGCAACCTACCTCGAACCGTGGGAGAAGCGCGTGCGCGACGCCAAGACCGATAGCCAGCGCGAACACGCCAAGAGCGACATCGAAGGAATTACGGGGATGTTTAAGCCGGTGAGCGAAACTGTTCTGGCGCTGCCCAATCACTCGCTCGACCCCGCCAAAATGCCCATTCAGATCGACCTCGGCGGCCTCACGGTGGCGGTCGAGCACTACATCGGCCACACTGACACCGACCTGATCTTCCGCGTCCCCGAGCAAAACGTAATCTACACCGGAGATTTGCTCACCGGCGGCCAATACCCGGTCAACATCAATGGCTACCCGACAAAATGGCGCGCCACGGTGGCCAAGTTCGCCACCTTCGACAAGAACACGCTCTTCGTCCCCGGCCACGGCCAGGTCATGGGCCAGGAAGGCGTCGCGGAGATGCTCTCCTGCTTCGACGATGTCTCCGTGCACGCAGAGAAATCCTACAAAGCAGGCGTACCAGTGCAAGATGCCATCGAGCAATACGTCGTCCCCGACAAATTCAAAAACTACCGCATGTTTTCCTGGGGTTTCACAATCGGCCGCACCTACGAACAGCTCTACGTGGAGTGGTCCGGCAAGCCAGTTCAAATTCTAAATTACTCATAAAAATGAATCGCGCTTTTCCTGTTTAAACGCAAAACGCCCGTCTACAATGCAACGCTTGGTCGCTTCTTGCCGAAGCCGGAGGCCTGTTCGAAGGCGTGGGCCAATTGCAGGACGCTGAAATCTTCCTTGTTGCGGCCGACGATTTGGATGCCTACCGGAAGGCCCTCGGGAGTGAAGCCAGCGGGGACTGAGGCGGCGGGATTGCCTGTGGTAGAGATGTACCAGCAGGACTTCATCCAGTCGATGTAGTTCGTGAATTTTACGCTGGCGATTTCCGTGGGGTAGGGCGTGTCCACGTCGAAGGGCGGCAGCTGCGTGGTGGGCAAAATAAAATATTCGTACTTTTCCAGAAATGCCTGAAAACCGCGCCAGAGCTGGCCGTGGGCGGACTCGGCGCGGGCCACGTCCATACCGCTCAAATGCAAACCCTCTTCGATCTCTCCTTTTAGCGTGTCCTTGAAGGCGTCGGGATGCGCCCGGTAGTCCGCTTCAGCGCTGTGCGCCGTGCCAAAAGCGCGCAGCACGCGGAAGGCGATTTCCGCGCTGGAAAAATCCGGCTCGGCTTGCTCGACGATGCAGCCCAGCGACTCGATTGTTTTTCTTTGGCCATCGATCACGGCGCGCACCCTCGGGTCGAAGGGCACGCCGCCCAGGTCTGCAAACCAGGCCACGCGCGCGCCTTTGAAATTGCGCTCCAGCGGGCGCGCGAAAAATTCTCCCGGCTCGTTGATGGAGAGCGGCGCGCGGGAATCCGGCCCGGCGATCGTGCTCAGCACGTACGCTAGATCGGCCACCGAGCGGCCCAGGCATCCTGAAGTGGTCAGAGTGGACCACGCAAAGGCCGCCTTCGGATTGGGCACGCGGCCCACGGAAGGCCGGAAGCCGACCACGTTGCAGAACGCGGCGGGGTTGCGCAGCGAGCCGCCGGTGTCGGAGCCGCTGCTCACAGGCGCGAATCCGCAGGCGAGCGAAACGGCAGCGCCGCCGGATGATCCGCCACACGTTTTCGTCAGGTCGTAGGGATTGCGCGTCGCGCCGAAAACTTTGTTGAACGTTTGCGAGCCCGCGCCGAATTCCGGCGTGTTGGTTTTCCCGATGATGATGGCGCCCGCGCGCCTCATGCGCTCAACCACGATGTCGTCTTCCGCTGGAATGTAATCCTTATAGAGCAGCGAACCGAACGTGGTGCGAATGCCGCGCGTTTCCAGCAGATCCTTGTGCGCCACGGGCAGGCCGTGCAGCGGGCCCAGTTTCTCGTGGTGCGCTTGCATTTCGTCGGCCTTCGCGGCGGCATCGGCGGCCATGTCCGCCACCAGCGTTACGATGGCGTTTACTTTCGGATTCACGCGCTCGATTTGTTTCAGGTGCGCGGCAAGAGCTTCGCGCGCGGAGAGTTTTTTCTCGCGGATCATGCGAGCCATTTCGATGGCGCTCATGAAACAGATGGAATTGTCGGCAGCCTGCGCTTCCGTCACGCCGCTTGCGAAAATTGCGGCCGCCGTCCCCATAAGGATATCGTCGCGTGTTGGTTGACTGTCGTTCATGCGCGGCAGTTTATCATGCGGCGGGTTTTAGTAGCGCGGGCTTCAGCCTGCGGGGGTTAGTCCTTGCTAGGACCAAAACCCGCAGGCTGAAGCCCGCGCTACTCGAGCTTGCGGCGCGCGAAGAAGAAGAGCGATGACGCCAGTAGCACGAACATGATCACACCTAGCCACGGGGACTGGCTTGCTTGCGGCATGAATTTTTCGCCAAAAGCAAAAATTTTCGAAGGCCAGGGCAGGAAAAACAGGCTGGTCAGCCAATGCGGAAGGCGCTTGCTCAGCTCGGGGTCCTGAAGCAGATTGAGAAAAATGGCCAGCAGGCCGAAGACGCCGCCCGCCGCGATCAGACCGCTGGAATAGAGCGAGCCTGGGCTGACTTCGCTATCCGCGCCGCTTTTTTGTTCGGTTCCGCGCTCGACGATCCAGCGCAAAAGCCCTCCGGCGAACATGGCCATGGTGGTGGCGATGGAAATGTAGGAACCCACAGCGAAAGGAAGTGAGCGAATGCCCAGCAATTCCACGGCGATCACCAGAAACACTCCGAGAAACACAAGCCGCCAGGGCAGGCGCTGATTCAGGATTCCACTGATGACCGTGGCCATCAGGCGCGCTTGGGGGGCCGCGGCCTGATCGCTGCCGATTCCCTGCACCCACTGCACTTCGATTTGATTCGTAGCCGGGTCGTAGAGATATTTTCCGTCGGGCACTTGCGCCGATCCGATGGCGTTCACTAGAACATAGGTTTTGCCTTCATGCTGGAAGGAATTGTCCTGGCGCTCGACGCCGGTTGGCAGGCTGTTGATGTCCAGCGGAATCTGCATGGGCTTGTATTGCGCGAGGCCGATGTTCATCAGGATGAGCGTGCCGCCGATGGCGAATGCGGAGACCGCGACGCCGATGATCAGGCCGATCTGTTGGCGGTAGGGCGTGGCGCCGACGAGATAACCTGTTTTCAAATCCTGCGAGGTCGCTCCTGCAATCGCCGCCGCGATGCACACCACCCCGCCAATGGTGAGTGCCAGCACGGCATAAGCGTTTGCCGTCCAGTGGACCACCAGGAAAACGGCGCAGGTAGCCATCAGCGTGGCAATGGTCATGCCGCTGATGGGATTGGAAGAATTACCAATCAGTCCACTAATGCGCGAGGCAACTGTCACAAACAGAAAACCGAAAACAATTACAAAAATTGCAGCAATCAAATTGGCGAAGGCACCAGTCTGAGCGCCGGGAATCGGCTTGAACCGAAGCAAGGCCCACATCATGGCGAGCAGGACAGTGGAACCAATCAAGACGAAGCGCATGGAAAGGTCGCGTTCGGTGCGGTCCGTTTCCGCAGCGCCTTCGCGGGTCTTTCGCATGTCATCGAGTCCCGCAGTCAGGGCCGAGAAAATGGTGGGCATGGTCTTGATCAGCGTGATCAATCCCGACGCGGCCACCGCGCCCGCTCCCATGGGGCGAATGTAGCTTGCCCAGAGTTGATCGGGCGTCATCAGCGGAATCGGCACGGTGCTGGGATACAGCGGCACAGTCGGAGAAAGCGAGCCGAAAAACTTGATGGCCGGCATGAGTACCAGCCACGAGATCACGCCGCCTGCAAACAAAGTTCCCGACACGCGTGGACCGATGATGTATCCCACGCCGAGATATTCCGAAGTGACCGCCGCGCGGAACGATGCTCCAGGAAGCCAATTGGGGCGATACTCCGGCTGGCCCGGCCACATACCCAAAGTGTTCATGCAGAATGTATAGACGCCGCCGAGCCCGAGGCCCCAGAAAACGCGCCCGGCAAACGAGCCGCCGCGCTCTCCTGCCACCAGCACGTCGGCGCACGCCGTACCCTCGGGAAATGTCAGGTTCCCATGCTCCTTCACAATGAGCTGGCGGCGCAGCGGGACCATCAGCAGCACTCCGAGCCACCCGCCGATCAAGGCCAGAAAAAAAACGCGCCAGTATTCGGTGTTCAGCGAAAAACCCAGGAAAATCAACGCAGGTAAAGTAAAGATGACGCCCGCTGCAACCGACTCGCCCGCCGAGCCGGTAGTCTGCACAATGTTGTTTTCTAGAATCGTTGATTTTCCGAACGCGCGCAGGATGGAAATGGACAAGACGGAAATGGGGATGGAGGCGGAGACCGTGAGTCCGGCGCGCAAGCCCACATATACGGAAACTGCGCCGAACAAAATGCCAAAAAGAGAACCCAGAATCACCGCGCGCCAGCTGAATTCTGTCAGCGCGCTGGAAGCTTCCACATAGGGATGAAAATCCGCGGGCGGCGCCGTCGAGCTCCAGGGTTTATTGGCCAAATAACACCTCTGCGGTCGTCCGGCATTATGGCCTAAAAAGTTTGGCGGGCGAGAAAATATTAGAAAAGGCGTTGCAGAAAGCTTATTAGGGTCCATGTTGCTAGGGCTTCAGCCTGCGGAAAAACTGGCAACATGTCATTCCGAAGGGCGGGGTTTGCCCGAGGAATCTGCTGTTTCTTGAAGGCCGGGAAGAAAAGCAGATCCCTCGCTTCGCTCGGGATGACAAAAAGTACTTTTTCCGCAGCCTGTTCAGCCTGCAGGGGCTAATTCTCACCGGGATTAAATTCCACAGGCTGAAGCCTATGCTACCTTCCTACCGCGAACAAACGAATAGGAGGCATGCGGCACTGGGCAACACACGCAACGCCGTGCGCAATTTTCCGGCAGCCAGATGATCCGCGGCTTCTTCAATCAGCAACATATTTTGTGCGTCGAGATCGAGACGATAGACGTCAGCCCGGCGCGAGTAGGAGTACTTATCATATGCAAGTTTCTCTTCCACCGCGATTTCCAGCAGGCGCTGCCAGAAACTCTCCCCGCGAAAAATCCGGCGTTTGGAGCCAGTTTTCACGTCCAGATCCAGCAGATGCCTGGGATTCGCGCCAGGCCCGTCAAAAACGGCATTGGTGCATTTTTCCGGGGCAAATGGGCGCGACGGTTCGGCATCCGGAAATTGCGCCAGCGCGGCGGCCAGTTCGTTTTCATTGGCATCAAACCCAGCCCAGGAATAGCGGAAGAAATGATAGACAACCGTCCCGCTGTGCAGGAGCTGGCGAACGCGCGCGACGTCTTTGCCCGCGACGCTGAGAATCATATCCAGAAGTTCCTGCAGCTGGAAGGTCTGCCGCACCAGAGGACGCACGGTCACGTAACCGGCTTCTTCCTCGGTATAGCGAACAGAAATTGTTTCAGGTAATGGCACCAAGGGAGGATACGCGGGAAGGGCCACTATGTCGATACGAGAGAGGCGGCTTCTGCCCAATTCCTTCGGCAGCGAAAGTCGGATCAAAGCCTCGGCTAGATAACCTAACTTTTAATATCTATAAGTGTATCAGGCCATCTTGGAGAGGCGCTCTTTCACTCGTTCGGAGAGCGTTTTGCCGTCCACCGTCTTGCCTTCGAGGCGTGCCTTGGCGGCCTTGATGACTGCGCCCATGGACTTCGGCGAGTTCGCGCCGGTCTCCACGATGGCGGCTTCAATCGCAGCGTTCATATCGGCGTCGGAAGCACCGGCGGGCATATAAGCTTCCAGAATGGCAATTTCCTTTGTTTCCTTGTCAGCCAGGTCCTGGCGGCCGCCCTTGGCAAATTGCTCGACCGACTCGCGCCGCTGCTTTAGAAGCGTCTGCAGCACCTGAAGCGCCTCGGCATCTTCCAGCTTGCGCACCTTCTCAATCTCTTTGTACTTGAGCGCGGACTTGACCATGCGCAACACGCTCAGGCGCAACTCGTCCTTGGACATCATCGCCGCGGTCAAATCTTTCTGAATCTGCTCCATCAATGCCATCTTGGTATGCGCGAACAGAAGTTCGCGTCTCTCCCGATTTTTGGAATTAGCCGTTCGGTACGGAGAATTGCCGCTTGGCGGTTTTTACTATAGCACAGCGCATGAAATGAGCTTGCGATCTTCAAACAGGAAGACAGGATTCCTTCAAATTGCTGCGGGGATTTGGATCTATTTCAGGCTGCCATTTCACGAATGCCATCCATTTAGCCCGCAGGGCTCTAGGATCAGGCCGGGAGCTATGCTATTCTGGGTATTCCATTCGGGCCGTTTTTTGGCGTGCCCGAGTGCGTGTCGTCGGGGCGTAGCGCAGCCTGGCTAGCGCGCCTGGTTCGGGACCAGGAGGCCGGAGGTTCAAATCCTCTCGCCCCGACCATTTTTTCAAGGCAATTTCAGCAATCATCTCCCCTGCTCTGATTTTAGAGGTTGCGGAAAAAAGTACCAAAATTTTCTGTCATTCCGAGCGAAGCGAGGAATCTCTCTTTCTTTTCATGGGCCTAAACCCAAGAGAGATTCCTCGCTCCGCTCGGAATGACAAAATAAAGTACTTTTTCCTCAACCTGTTTAGCCTGCCCCGGGAAACTAGCCGGGCGTTTCCTACAATTACCAGCTTTCCACTGAATTTCCACCCCGATCGGAAGGCCGCGACACGGAATCCCGCGTTCCCGTCGCGCTGCAGAGTCTGAGTGAGAACTCGGTCTTGGATCACGTAGCGCCCGCCTTCAGACGGGCATCTGCTTGATTCCAGAGTGCCCGCCTGAAGGCGGGCGCTACAAAAACGCGTCGATCTTGAGTTCTCACACAGACTCTGCACCCTATTAGTTGTTAACGCTTATAGCATCGCCTTCTACAATCCCCGGCCTTCTGGCCCCTCCCCGAATTATAGTTATTAGGCCTAGTTTCTTCCCCTGGAAGGGTTTTACGGCGGCCAGGGGGACCTCAGCGAACGCTCCATTCGCATGCTGGAACTATGGGAGGGCAAGTTGAGCACCGACAAGTCTTCAGTTGAGAAAACGCCAGAACCGGCGACTGGAAAGAAGCCATACAAGACGCCAACTTTGAGATTCGAGTCCGTTTTCGAGGTCTCAGCACTGGCATGCGGCAAACTTACCAGCACTCAAAGCGGTTGCAAATTCAGCAGAAAAGCCTCATAGCCGGCCGCCCAAAATGCTAGCGGACAGCCAGGGAAATGCTTCGATGGAATTGGCGTGCGGACTGACAGAAGAAGTCATCCGCAACTTTGGCGAAGTCCGTCTTCGCGTATTCGGCACCAGCATGGTGCCTTCCATCCTTCCCGGGGATTTGGTGTTGATCCAACGGGCAAATCTGAACGAAATTTCTCAAGGTGAAATTGTGCTGTTTCTGCGGGCAGGCAGGCTGTTTGTTCATCGTGTGATAAACCCAGCCGGCGCGGCCACTGCGGATGGATTCGCGGAACCATGCCTGATTACTCGCGGTGATCGACTGCGGCAGGACGACGGCCCCGTTTCTTCGAGTGAATTGCTGGGGCGCGTGGTCTCCGTCGAGCGCGACAATCGCAAGATTGATTTCAAATCCAATGGCTCGAATCGGCTGATGGTACGGCTGCTGCAGTCTTCCGATCGCGTCACCTCAATTTACTTGCGGCTGGCCTCTTACTGGCGGACCATTTTTCTGGGGAGGGCCAAGTGCCAGGTGTGACATCGATCGCGGAAAGTACCAGCGTGGTGGTCAAAATCGGCGGCCTGCCCATTCGCTTGCACTGCGACGATTTACAATTTGTGCGTCAGATTCGCGAGCGCTATACCGGTTACGTGAGCTCCTCCGGGGAGGCTGGATTCGATTTCGATATCGAGCTGGCCCCGCCGGGCACCGAATCCGGGGAAGAAGATCTGAGTGTCTCCTGGGATTCCGGGCGCTGGCTGATGGAGCGCGGGGATTTTCGCGCCGAGTGGAATCCCGCAACTTCACGCGGCCTGATTCAGCAGACCAGCAATCCTTATTCGCTCGATTCCGTGCTGCGCATCGTTCACACGCTTCTTTTAGCCCGCAAAGGCGGCTTTCTGGTACACGCATCCAGCGCTATCCGAAACGGCCGCGCTTTCTTGTTTTCCGGCGTTTCAGGCGCGGGCAAAACCACCATGGCGAGGCTGGCCCCTCCGGACGCAGCGCTACTGACCGACGAGATTTCCTATGTAACCAAGCAGAATGGCCGGTACATGGCTGTCGGGACTCCATTTTTCGGCGAGCTTGCGCGGGTGGGAGAAAATATTGAAGCGCCCATCGAAGCCGTGTACCTGCTTGCCAAAGGCCCTCGGAATAAAATTGAGTCCATTGAAGGCGCGGGCGCAGTGCGCGGTTTAATGGAGAATGTTCTGTTTTTTGCGCGCGATCCTGAGTTTGTGAAACTGGTATTCGATGCGGCCTGCGATTTCGTGGCGCACGTGCCTGTCAAACGGCTGACCTTTAAGCCTGACACTTCGGTCTGGGAGCTGATCCGATGAAATCCTATCGCTACGTGGCCCGTAGCAAGGCCATCGCCGCGCGCGTTCTGGGCGATGAAACCATGGTCATGTCGGCCACCAATTCGACGCTGTTTACGCTGGACGAAGTCGCCTCTCTCATCTGGGAAGCGGTGGACGGCGTGACTCCCCTCGACGAAATTATCGCCAGCAAAATCTGCACGCAATATGACGTCGATGAGGAAGTGGCTCTGATGGATGCGGCAGCACTTGTCGAGACTTTGGCGGAGCATGGAATCCTGCTGCTTTCCGACCAGCCGATTGCCGTGCCATGCGCGCCAAAGATGGAGGCAGTATGAGCGGGTTAGTCGTGGAAATAGCCGCCAAGGCGCTCAAATTGAATATTCCCCTGAGCGTGCAGCTGGATTTGACCTATCGTTGCAACGAGCGCTGCATCCACTGCTATCTCGACCATGACGATCACGGCGAGATGACCACCGCCGAAATCAAGAACCTGCTGGACCAGATGGCCGAGGCCGGAGTGTTTTATCTGACCATCAGCGGCGGCGAGATCATGATGCGCCGGGATTTTTTTGAAATTCTGGAGCACGCGCGCCTGCGTACCTTCTGCATCAAGCTCAAGACCAACGGAGTGCTGATTCGAGAGAAGGAGGCGCAACGCCTGCGCGAGCTCGGCGTGGAATCCGTGCAGATCAGCATTTATTCGCATCGCGCCGAAGTGCATGACGAAATTACAAAGATGCCCGGTTCGTTCCGGCAGTCGATTGACGCGGTGCGCTTTCTGCGGCAGCAGGGCTTGCTGGTCACCATGGCCAATGTTCTGATGACCCAGAATGCCGCCGATTACAAGAGCGTGCGATTGCTGGCCGCCGAGCTCGATGCCAAGTTCATTATTGACCCAACGATTACTCCCATGATGGATGGCGACCGCTCCATTCTCAACTTGAATGTGGACAAGGCCGCGCTTGCGGAAGTATTCCGGAATGGGGATCTGGTCGGAAATGTGGAGGAGTTTTGCGCCCCGCCGACGAGCGTCGACGCGGATGCCCTGGATTCGCTGCCCTGCAGCGCCGGCCACACGGCCTGCTACGTTTCACCCTACGGCGACGTTTATCCCTGCGTGCAATTTCCCATGCCCTCCGGAAATGTGCGCACCACAAAGTTCGTGGACATCTGGCGCGATTCCCCGCAGCTGAAGGAAGTTCGTGGCATCACGCTGCGCGACATGCCCACCTGCTCGAAATGCACGCATGGCGCGACCTGCACGCGCTGCCCGGGATTGGCTTACCTCGAGGGAAATATGCGCGGGCCTTCCTACCAGGACTGCGAAAAATCCTTTGCGCGCACAGGAATTCCCAGCGAAAACCTGAAGGCCAGAAACGCCGCCAAATCTTCTCAAACTTTGGATTTAGTTCAGATTAAGGGATTGCAGCCTGCAGGCAAGAATTTTGTCGCCCACGTAACAGAAGAAAACGCGGTGGGCGCCTAGCTTAATTTCCCGCGCCCATTCCTTTCCTCTCCCAACACCCCGCAACGTCGTCCCTTACTTCAACGCCTCTTCTGTTTGATTGGAATGTTCCGTCGCCTTCGCAGTAGCCGCCCGATCGATTTGTTCCTTGAGTCTTTGCGCCAAGGTTTGCACATACGGTTCGAGGAATATGCCGCCCGGGTCGGATGGCAATTCAACAACTTCCAGCCCGCCGGCGGCGATTTCGCCCCAGCCATTCAGCGGATCGCGCAGGAAAGAGTAATTTCTCCTGGGTTTGCAGATGGTCATCTTGCCTGGATACACGCTGGGTTTGTAGGCGAGGAACGCGCGATCGTTGATGTCCTCGATAAATTCCTCGGTGGGCCCCGAGACGTCCCTATGCATATTTAATTTAAAGAGATGGTCGATCTTGATGCGCAATCGTTCCATCTCTCTGCGGATAGCGACTTTCGATTTTTCCGATAAATAGGCGATCTGTCCTTTGACGCCGAGATGCATGACATTCCAGGAGTGAAATTTGATTTTCTGGCCAATCTGGCCCACTTTTTCCGAGAGGGTCAGTTGCACGGGCACTCCATTGAAGTTGTGCGTATCGATCACGAATAGCAGCTTCACTTCCTGGCCATCGCGCACCAGTCTCTGCGCCATCTCGACGGCCACTTGCCCGCCCATGCAGAATCCACCGATGTAGTAGGGCCCTTCCGGCTGCAGCTCGCGTAGCTCGCGCAGATAGCTCTCGGCCATGGCTTCGGTGGTGGTGAGGTATTCCTTGCTGCCATCCACGCCGCGGGCCTGCAGGCCATAGAACGGATAGTCCTTGCCGAGATGCCGCGACAGGTCGCGATAAATAAGGACGTTGCCGCCCCCTCCATGCACACAGAAAAAGGTGGGCTTCGTTCCCTGCGCCTGAATGGGCACGAGCGAAGTCCACTGGGGCCTCCAGCCGCCCTGGCGAATCATGTCTGCCAGCTTTTCCACCGTGGGCGCCTGGAACAGGACCGACAACGGAAAACTGCGGCCAAACATTTTTCGCATCTCGGAGAAAAGGCGCACGGCGCCCAGCGAATTTCCGCCCAGATCGAAGAAATTTTCCCGCAGCCCGACGGGCTGCACATTGAGTACCTTTTCCCACAGCTTGATCAGTTGCAGATCCAGCAAATCCCGCGTTACGGCGGAGGACGCGCCAAACTCAATGGTCGAGCGGGCAGGCGCAGGAAGAGCCTTGCGATCTACTTTTCCGTTGGGCGTCAGCGGGAAGCGCTCCAGCGTGACGATCGCCGCGGGGACCATGTATTCCGGCAGCTTGGCGCGGAGATACTCTCGCACTTCAGCTGCATCGATGGATGTTCCCGGCCTGGGCACCACGTACCCGACCAGACGCTTTTCCCCCGGCGTGTCCTCACGGACAGTCACGATGCACAAATCGACGCTGTCGTGCTCCTGCAGCCGGGCTTCGATCTCTCCAAGCTCGATGCGGTAGCCCTGCACTTTGACTTGGAAATCCTCGCGGCCCAGAAATTCGATGTTGCCATCGGGCAGGAAGCGCCCGAGGTCTCCGGTTCGATACAATCGCTGGCCGTCCACGGGATTTACAATAAAGCTGGAGTTGGTCTTTTGTTCGTCGTGCAGATATCCTTTGGCCAGGCCAATCCCGCCAATGTACAGCTGTCCCGGCACCCACGTGGGACAAGGCGCGAGATCGCGATTCAGCACGTGAAAACTTTGGTTGAGCATGGCCTTGCCGTAGGGAATGCTCTTCCAGTTGGAATCTACTTTTCCGATTGGATAGAGAATCGACCAGATGGAGGCCTCTGTGGCTCCGCCCAGACTGACCACGTTTGCCTTGGGCAGAACGCGGCGAACCTGGTCCGGCAATCCCAGCGGAATCCAGTCGCCGCTCATCATGACGAGGCGCAAGGAATCGCCGATCAATTCCGGCTTCCCTGCCTGATCCACGAGCAATTGCAGCAGGGCCGGCACGGTATCCCAAATAGTAATCTTTTCCGCGAGGATTAATTCGGCCCAGTGATTGGCGTCATAGGCCAGATCCGGCGCGGGCATGACGATGGCTCCGCCCGCCGCCAGCAATCCAAATATATCGTAAACCGATAGATCGAAGCTGAGCCGGGAAACGGCCAGTACGCGGTCCCGCGGTCCCACGCCAAATCTTTGGTTGATATCCAGCACCGTATTCAGCGCGCCGCGGTGGTCGATCATGACGCCTTTGGGAACTCCCGTGGAACCCGACGTGTAAATCACGTAAGCGAGATCTTCCGGCTTTTGGCGGCGCCGGTCTTGCGGCGCGCTCGGCCCCGCATCGGCCGGCTTCAGTTGATCGACCTCGAACACTTCGACGGATTCCGGCACGCTGAGGCGGCTTCGCACAGCGGATTGCGTCAGTGCAACTTTGGCGTGCGCATGCTCGAGCAGGAAACGCTGGCGCTCCGCCGGCAACTCGGGATCGACGGGCATGTAGGCTCCGCCCGCCAGGTGAATCCCAATCACGGCCGCGATTTGTTCCCAGCCCTTCTGCATCATCACGGCGACCAGATCGTTCGGCTTTACCTGGCAGCGCAGCAATTCGTGTTCAATGCGGCTGGCGTAGCCGTAGACCTCGCTGTAAGTGAGACGCCGGCTGGGAGTAATGACCGCCAGCTGATCGGGACGCTCCGCAACCTGCTTGAGGAAATGAGTATGCAGCAAATCGCCCGTGATGGGCGCGGTGGTGTCGTTCGCGGCTTCACGCAGGGCCGTTTGCTTTGCAGGAATCAGTTTACGCGCATTTTCTGCGAGCGTTCGTTGCCAGGCGGAATCGTCGGCAGCCAAATCCAGCAACAAACTCCGGTAGGCATCGAACAAATCGTGCAGAAGTCCGGCGGGAAATAATTCTTCCACGGCATCCCAATTGATGACCAGATCGCCTTTTTCTTCGTACACCATGAAGTCCAAATAAACTTGCGGCGTTTGCGTAATCGAATAGACGTGCGTGCCCAGGCGGCTCGACCACGTGGCTCCATCGCTTTGATCGCCGAGGTTCAGCAAGCTGGTGAAAACCACGGGCATGATTGCCGTTGGGCCGACGCGCTGAAAACGGGCCAACTCGCGCATCACCTGAATGCCGCTGAAGTAGCGATGGTCCAGATCCTGCCAGAGCCGTTCCTGCTGCTGTTGTGCGCGCGCGGTAAAAGGCGCCTGCGTGGAATTATCCACCTCCAGCAAATTCACCGAGGTGAAGTCTCCGATGATGGAGTTGGATTGCGGGTGCAATGGAAGTCGATTGAACAAAGTAAGGTTGATCGTAAAGTGCGGGTTCTTGCTCCAGATTGCCAGCACTTCGCCGAAGGCAGCAATCAGTGTGCCCACGGGCGTTGAATGATACCGCGCGGATTTCTCCTTCAAAGCTTTCCAGATTTCCGGCCCCATGCGTGCGGCGTGCCGCTTGGAGACCGGGCGGGAAATTGTAGAGGGATTTTTTTCCAGCGGCAGTTCCGGCGAGGCCGGCAACGTGGGGACGCGAGCCATCCAATATTCCCGCGAGTCGCGAAACGTGTCTGTTTTCTCGAGTTCGGCGAGGGCTGATAGATAATCCCGGAACGAAAGCTCGATCGCGGGGAGACTGGTCTCGGGATGCTGGTAAAGCTGCATCAGTTCCTGAAACACAATTTCAAAGCTGCGCCCGTCGGCAATCAGCAAATCAAGACTGATGTGCAGTCGGCTAATTTTTGAGTCCAGCAGGCACACGTGAAACTCAAACAAGGGCCATTTGTCCGACTGGTGAATCTGATGGGACATGCGCGAGCGAATTGCCTGCAAGCGCGCCGAAGCCTCCGGCGCTTTCAGCTTGCGCAAATCGTCCACTTCCATTTTGTAGCGCTGCGGGGAAGGAAGAATCTGCTGGCGACCCTCGGGCAAAACGATGCAGCGGAGCATTTCGTGCCGGTCGATTAATTTTTGCAACGCCGACTGGAAACGTTCCCGGTCCAAATTTTCCATGTCCACTTCGGCATAGCAATGGCAGGAAGTATTTCCCAGCTCAATGCCTTCCGATCTTCCGATCAGATAGGCTTGCTGCAGATCGGTGAGTGCGAATGGTTGCTGGCGATTCGCCAAGTCGGGCTGAACCTCGACCAGGCGCTTGTCCTTCTTCGCGGCGGATTCCCGCTTGGCCGCGGAAAGGCGCAGCGCGAGCCTGGTTCGCTCTGCCGGAGAAAGGCTGTCGAGTTTAGTCGGACGGCTCATTCAGTTCATTAACCCCGATCCGAAATCGGATCGAAGCATCCATCCTTGGCAACCTCGCTCTTAGTTGGGTTCCCTGTTTTTTACCACTTCGGCCAGCATTTCTTCCAGCATGCCGGCATCGGCCTGTTCCAGAACCATTTCTTCCAGTCTTTTTGCCTGCTCGCTCAGCACGGGATATTGAACAAACATTTGCAGCGGAAATTCCACCCCGAATTCCTGCTGGCTCTTGAAAGCGATTTTCAGGGCTGCAAGGGAATGGCCGCCCAGATGGAAGAAATTATCCTGGCGGTTGATGCGTTGCGAGCCTAACGCTTCGGCCCAGGCCCTTGCCAGAACTTCTTCAAACTCACCTTGTGGATCGTCGCCCGCCTGGTTTGAATTTTCGGCATCCATCGAAATGGGCGGCAGCGCGTTTCGATCAATTTTTCCGTTGGCAGTGAGCGGCAGACTCTCCAACTGGATGAAGTGAGACGGGACCATGTGCGGGGGAAGCGCCGCTTCCAGTGATCTGCGCACCGTGCCGGCATCCACCGATTTTCCTGCCTGGGCGACAAAGAACGCGGCCAGAAATTTGTTTCCGTGCTGGTCTTCTCGCGCTACGACCACAGATTGCTCGACGCCCGCGTTCTCTTCGATGGCCGCCTCGATTTCGCCCAGCTCGATTCGGAACCCGCGCATCTTGACTTGAAAGTCCGCGCGGCCCATGAACTCCAAATTCCCGTCGGCGCGGAATCGCGCCAAATCTCCCGTGCGATACAGCCGGCCCTGCGGGCGAAACGGATCCTTCACGAATCGCTCGGCCGTCAACTCCGGCCGGTTCAGGTATCCGCGAACCACGCCGTCTCCGCCGATCAGCAAATTGCCGATCGCGCCGGGAGGAACAAGGCGAAGCTGCGAATCTAGAACATAGACTTGCGTATTGGCAATGGGT
>Ga0182024_10011801_pt1 | contig 17442 bp, 23 predicted proteins | sample P32metaG_FD_120480 | JGI IMG/M metagenome (GOLD analysis project Ga0182024, IMG submission 120480) | Permafrost microbial communities from Stordalen Mire, Sweden - P3-2 metaG (Illumina Assembly) | ecosystem: Environmental > Terrestrial > Soil > Wetlands > Permafrost | place: Sweden: Stordalen... | reverse complement strand
GGGAGAGCCGATGATGTTATTCGGCGGGTCAATTCAAAACTGGAAAGTGATCGCGTCGTCGGCGGTGGCTGAGCATGGCGCGGCGACAGTGGCGGCTGCGGTTGAGACTCATGCGGCAACGCTCGCGGCCGCGGTCACAGCCAGCAAGTGACTACTACGGTGGGGCGCAAACTGGATGACCAAGATTTTGGCTGGATGGCAAATAGCCCGACGCCGCTTACGACACACAAGGGAGAGCCGATGATGTTATTCGGCGGGTCAATTCAAAACTGGAAAGTGATCGCGTCGCCGGCGGTGGCTGAGCATGGCGCGGCGACAGTCGCGGCCGCGGTCACAGCCAGCAAGTGACTACTAGGGTGGGCCGCAGACCGGATGACCAAGATTTTGGCTGGATGGCAAATAGCCCGACGCCGCTCACGACATACGAGGAAGAGCCGATGATGTTATTCGGCGGATCAATTCAAAACTGGAAAGTGATCGCGTCGCCGGCGGTGGCTGAGCATGGCGCGGGGACGGGCGCAGCAGCAGCAGTCCAGGCTCATGCGGCGACAGACGCGCCAGCAGTCGAGGCTCATACGGTTACCGTCGCCGGGGCAGCCGAGGTTCATACGGCCATCGTGGCAGTGGTCGAGGCTCATGCGAGCGGGGAAGGCTCATGACGTTCCAAACAGCGCGTTTCGCCGCGATCGAAAAGCGGCTGTCCGCGGTCGAGAGTTCGATAACCAAGTTAACCGCACAAGGAGCAACACTCATGTCAGCACTCACCGATCTTCAGTCCGTGGTCTCGAGTATCCAAGCCGACGAAACCGCGTTGGGAACGGCCATCACGAACGTCCAGATCGCGTTTGCAAACTTCCAGGCCGGCAGCGTCGCTGCCACGGATGTCGAAAATGCAGTAGCGGCGCTCACCACGCGCATACGGCGTTTCAGGGGAACGTCAGCGCGTTGAGCGCGATCGCGCCTGCGGCCCCGGTGGCTCCCACAGCACCGGCGACGCCCGCTCCTTCAGCGTCATGACCGACCCGGGCGGCTCGATTTTCTCGCCGATGTACCCGACGTCGCTCGGGCTGCCCGCCCCCGTCAGTGCGATCGTCGCGCTCACGCCGGCGATGCTTGCCGAGCTGGGCCTGACGGGCTTCGGAAACTCCTGCGTGATGCCGGGTTTCACGCTGTCCGCGGTCTATCCGCTCGGCCAGTCGCCGGCGTGGGCGGTGGCGGCCGCGGCCGCGCCGCCCGCCTATGCCAATCCGCAGGCGCTGTACTGGGTCAATCCCGCGAACATCGCCGATATCGTCGGCGGTCCCGGGGACGTCAACGTGGTCGGCTGATACCAGGGAGCAAGAGCGGAAGCGAGCGAAAGAGTCCGCGACCTGCGAGCGTAATGAACGGGCAGGGCTAGGGTCCATCGGCGGGTACGACTTGTGAGCGACGGGCGCGAGGGAAAACTGACGATGCTATTCGGCGCGTTGATGCACAATTGGAAAGCGATCGGGTTGGCGGTAATCGCTGCGACGGCGCTGGAATATGGCGGCGTACTGGTCGATCAGAGGGACAGCGCCAGGGCGCAGGTGACGGCGATGAGCGAGGCGGCCGCGGCGCTGCGGGTGAAGGACGCATCGATGGTATCGGCAGTAGCGCGTCAGAACGCGGCGATCGGTGCGTTGCAGGACAAGATGAAACTTGCCCGGCGCGACTCGACGCGGCGTGAGGCGCGGTACGCGGCGAGCGCGACACAGGCGATGAGCCGGGAACTCGAACGAGCAAACGCGGTCCGCATCGCGGCGGTGCCGGCGGGCTGCCAGGGTGCGATCGATTGGGGAAACGCGCAGGGACCGGAGCAGGGACGATGGTGAAGCGCCTCCTCCCGCTGATCCTTGTTCTGCTGGCCGGCTGCGCGTTCTCCCCGCCATTTCCGGCGGGGCCGGCGGGACCGATGGTGGTTAACGTGCCGGTGATCGAACCAGTGTATTGCCAGGCGCCGCAGCTGGTTGCGCCGGCGCTGCCGATCGCAAGCCTGACGGCGGCGTCAGCGCCCGCCGACACGATGCGCGCGTACGTAGCGACGGTAATCCTGCTCAAAGGGTTGGTGCACGAGCGCGACGCATTGCTGGCGGGCTGCGAGGAGCCCTCAAGCGCTCCGCCAGAGGCCCCGCAGCGCGACCCGGCCGGTGAAAGAGTGCAACTGACTGAAACGGGTCGATAGGCAAGTAACTAATCGTTAGCCGCATGCACTATGTACACGAATCGGCAGGAAATGGACTGCCCTCATCCGGCTGGCGCCGAACGGCGCGCGGCGCCAGCCGGGCTCTCGCGGGACGAAAAGACCGGTTGAGGATCGCAAAACTATTATTTCTTGGGAGAACCGAAACCTTACTGAGGTTTCAGGTCCCCTTTGTAAATGAGAAAAGAGCGACTCGCGGAGGCCTTAGCCGACGCAGCCGTAACACTCGCAGAGCAACCCTTGGTCAAAGAGTGATGCTCGCGCCGATCGGGTAGGCGCTTAAGTCATGGAAAGCACAAGCAGTTGTCGCCTTCGTAACTATGGCTAAGGTTTCCTAGTGAAGAAGTATCTCAGAGCGAACGAGCTGCACCTAGGTTCGGGCAAACAGTGGGGCGAGACGGCTGGAGAGCACTAGCGAGCGATGACCCATGCAACAGAGCGCGGGCCGCGCGGGTGGAACACGATAATGACCAAGCATAAGCACGGCGGCGAGCGCAGCCGCAGAAATCCGATGGCGGATGCGCCGACGGTTTACAGAGATAACCAGAGCGACGAGTTGTACGGTGAGACAGGAGGGGTGGCGAATTGACTATGAAGTGGATACAGGACGCGCTGACCGGCAACGATAACCTGACGTACGATGCGGCGCGGATCGTCGGCGTGCTTGGAGCGGTTGCATATGTCGGGTTTTGGGGCGCGGCGGTATTCAATCTTGGACATTTCAGTGCAACCGACGCGGCAGCCTACGGGGCAGGCCTGGCGACGGTGCTGCTCGCGATGTCGGCGGCAGTGAGACTGAAAGAATCGGCGGAGCCGCAGGAGCGGCCGCATAGCTAGTGGCCTGCAGCAATGCTTTTATTTCGCGCCATGCAGGCAGGCCCGACCGGTAGCGCCGGCCGTTGGGTGGGAGGAAAGACGGCGGCTGAGGAACGCAGAAGTTATAGTTTCCGGACACTGAAACCTCGAGAGGTTTCAAGCGGCCCAACAGTCTTGACCTGACTTTTAGGACTGAACTTCCCTTTGGAATGGATTGGTTCCAAACGCGCGGCGGAGAACGCCACTAATAGGTTGGTGAGGGAGACCATGAAGAACCGCATGAGACCGCACGCCATTATGCCAGCGGACATCCTTTGAGCGCCTGACCTGCCAGTTCACAAGGACCTTAGGTTAGAGAGCGCCGCTTTACCGTATTTCGCAGATAAGGAAGCATTCGCGACGGTAATTTCGTTGAAGCTCAGAGTCAGGTCCCCAGAGTGTAATGCGGATAGTCAACTTACAATTGAAGCCACGGACTAATGCAGAAAGGAGCAATAGCTAATGGCCTGGGAAGCAGTCGCGACCTTTGCACTTTCGTTCGTAACACTGGTGGGGCTCAACCTGGGAGCAATTCGGTGGCTGCTCACGCGCAACGAGGCGGAGCTGGGCAAACGAATCATCGATATCAAGCGCGAGGGCAGCGATTTCTCACACATGATCGAACGCGAGCTAATGCAACTGAAGGCGACGATGCCGGTGGAATATGTACGGCGCGAAGACTGGATTCGCTTCAGTAATACGCTCGAGGCGAAGATCGATGCGATGCGAGCGGAGGTGCGTGCGGAGATTGCAGACCTGCGCGCCCGAATGTATCAGCGGGGCATCCGGATAATACCGGCAGCAGAGGCGACTCCATGAGTAATGGCACGATGGATCTGGAACAAAAGCAGCGCGAAGAAGCTCGGTGGCGGATCCTGCGGGTGCTGGACGCGGGGCGGCCGATAGCGGTGTCGGAAAATATCGTATGGCGTGTGCTGCACGATATCCGGTTGCCGATGTCGGTCAGCAGTGTGCGGCGCGAGATAGATTACCTGAGAGACCTGGGCCTGGTCGAGATCGAGGGTGAAAATAGCGAAAGCTGGTACGCGAAGCTGACCGCGATGGGAGTGGACGTGGTCGAATACACAGTCGTCGCGCCGGCGGGCGTCGCGCGGCCGCGGAAGTATTGGTGAGCGGCATGGACAAAGTGCAGAGGCGCAAACGGTCGTCCGCACCGCACCGAATCCGCAGCCTACCGGTGGATGTGCGCAAGGAGCTGGACGAAAGGATCGCCAAGCGGGAGTTCAAGAATTATCGCGAACTGAAAGTCTGGTTGCTGCAGCATGGATGCCAGCTTGCGACGGTAACGGTGAAGCATCATGCGGTCAAGCTCGAAGCACGACTCGAGGCGGTGCGATTGGCAACGGCGCAGGCGCGCGCGGTGGTGGAAGCCACCGGGAGCGATGAAGGGGATATTAACCACGCGCTAATGCGGCTGGTGCAACAGCATCTGTTTACCGTACTGGTCGAGCTAAACGGCGCGGACCTGAGTGAGGTCAACCTGGCGGCGCTGGCGCGCAGCGTGGCGACGCTGGCCCATGCGTCGGTGGCGCAACAGAAATTCGCCGAGGAGATGAGGACGCATATTCTCGCGGCGCAGCGCACGGTGGCGGACGCGGAAGCGCGGGGTCTGACGGAGGTGGGGGTGGCGCAGATTAAACGTGTGCTGATGGAGATCACAGGGTAACGACTTTCGGAGCAAATGAGTAATGAAGACCACACCCAAAGAGCAATCGCGCGAACCTGCAGACGTACTATTGCCGTATCAGATCCGGTGGCTGGCGGATGAGTCGCCGGTAAAGGTGGCGGAGAAGTCGCGGCGGATCGGACTGACCTGGACGGAAGCGGCGGCGAGTGCGCTGAAGGCGTCGGCCAGCAAGGGCATGGACACCTGGTACCTAGGCTATAACCGCGACATGGCGCTGGAGTTCGTCGAGACCGCGGGGGCGTGGGCGCGGCAATTCAACAAGGCGGCGCGGGGGATCGAGGAGATCGCGATCGACGATGAACGGCGCGACATCCTGGCCTACCGCATCCGCTTTAGCTCGGGTCACAAGATTGTCGCGTTATCGTCGCGGCCGTCGAACCTGCGCGGCAAGCAAGGCCGGGCGGTGATCGACGAGGCGGCGTTTCACGACGACTTGAAAGGCCTGCTGAAGGCGGCGCTGGCATTTACGATGTGGGGTGGGTGCGTGCGCGTAATGTCGACCCATAATGGGGCGAATAGTGCTTTCAATGAACTAGTCAATGAGATCCGCGCGGGACGGCGGCCATACTCACTTCATCGAGTGACGCTGGACGAGGCGATCAGCGACGGCTTGTACCATCGGATCTGCATGAAACTGGGACTCAAGTGGTCGAGTATCGGGGAGGCCGAGTGGCGGGCGCGGATATTCGAGGAATATGGCGAAGAGGCGGACGAGGAATTGGGGTGCATCCCACGGGCCAGCGGCGGCGCTTTCCTGTCCTCGGTGCTGATCGAGGGACGCATGCGCGAGGGCGTGCCGGTGATTCGCTGGGAGATGCCGGCGGAGTTCGCCGGGCGGCCCGAGAGCGAGCGGATGCGGGTGGCGGCGGATTTTTGCGAGGAACGAATCGCCCCGCAGCTGGCGCGGCTCGATCGGACGGCGATGTCGTTTATGGGTGAAGACTTTGGGCGATCGGGCGATCTGACGGTGATCTGGCCGCTGCAATTGAAAGGCAACACAACGCGGCGGACGCCATTCGTAATCGAGTTGCGCAACATTCCATTTCGGCAACAGGAGCAGGTGCTGTTTTACGTCGCGGACCGGTTGCCGCACCTGATCGCGGGCGCGATGGACGCGCGCGGAAATGGACAATACCTGGCTGAGACGGCGATGCAGCGCTACGGCTCGCGGATCCGGCAAGTGATGCTTTCGACTGAGTGGTATCGGGAAAACATGCCGCGCTATAAGGCGGCATTCGAAGACGGAATGATCGAACTGCCGCAGGACGCGGAAATTCTCGCGGACCATCGCGCGCTGGTGATGGAAGGGGGCGTGGCACGGGTCCCGGAACGGCGGACGGGCACGGCGGAAGGCAAGCGACGGCATGGCGATGCCGCGATTGCGGGCGCGCTCGCATACTTTGCGAGTCAGACGGAAGTTACAGAAATCGCATACCAGGCGGCCCCGCGGGCTCGCCCATTTGAGGAAACCAATCTGAATACGATGCGCCTCAGGCCCGCAAACGAGCCGGATGCGCCGGCTGGGCAGCGTAGACGCTTCGGAATCCAAGCGGGCATCTGGTGACGGTTCGACCCTCGCAACATACTATACAAGAATCCCAGTTGAGTAGTACGCGCCCGGTTACATGCTATCGCAGGAATCAGCTGCGGAACCGCCGCATATCATAGCCACTCGTAACGAATAAGTAATCTGGAGTAAATCAATGGCACTCTACGATGCCTATGGTCGCGAGGTCGATACGGCGCGTCTCCGGCAAGAACAGGCGGCGGCCACCATGACGGGCGTACGCAATATCTACTCGGTAATGCATCCGTCTGCGGGACTGACACCGGAGAAGCTCTCGGCGATATTGCGGCAAGCAGAGTTCGGCGATCCGTTCTTGTACTTGGAATTGGCTGAGGAGATGGAGGAAAAAGATCTGCATTACCAGGCGGTCCTGGGCACGCGCAAGGAAACCGCCGGGGGATTAGAAATCGTCGTCGCCGCGGCTTCGGGGGAAAAGGAAGACGTACGCATCGCCGACATGGTGCGAGATCTTCTGCTAGGCGGGCAGCTCAATCTGGCGGACGCACTATTCGATGTGCTTGACGCGATCGGCAAGGGCTTTTCGGCGACTGAGATCATCTGGGATACGTCGGGACGCGAATGGGTGCCGGTCCGGCTTTTGTGGCGGGACCCGCGGTGGTTCTTGTTCGACTGGATCAGCGGCGAACAATTACTGGTGCGAACGTTGACAGACGAGGGATCGCCAGCACGGCTCCAGGAGCAGCCGGGAGACTCGCACTTCGAGTCGCGACTCGCAGGAGGAAGTCGTGGGGTACGGGGCGCTAAGGGATGGAACGGGTTGCAGCCAATGACGGCGCCGCTAGAGCCGTTCAAATTCATCGTACACTTTTCGAGAGCGAAGTCAGGACTGCCGATCCGAGGCGGTATAGCGCGGGCAGCGGGGTGGTCATACCTATTCAAGAACTATGTATTGAAGGACTGGGTAACGTTCGCGGAGGTATTCGGGCAGCCATTGCGGCTCGGTAAGTATGGTGCGGGAGCCACGGATGCCGACAAACAATCATTGCTTAACGCGGTAGCGAATATCGGGACGGACGCGGCGGCGATAATTCCGGATTCGATGCTAATCGAATTCACCGAGGCGCGGCAGACGGGCAGCGCGGAACTATATGAACGGTTCTGCGAATACCTCGATCGGCAAGTGAGCAAGGCGGTACTGGGGCAGACCCTGACAACCGAACTACCGCGCGGGGCGGGTTCGCGGGCGGCGGCGCAAGTACATAACGAAGTGAGGCGCGACATTCTCACAGCGGACGCACGGCGGCTCAGCGCAACGCTCACTCGCGACCTGGTGAAACCGATCGTCGACCTGAACGCAGGACCACAAAGGCGCTATCCGCGACTTGACCTGGTACTGCCGACCGACCAAGACGACGTGCAATTCGCGGGGGTCGTTGCGGAGCTTGTGGATCGGGGACTTCGGATCGGGCAGCGGACCGTGCTGGATCGGCTAGGCCTGCCGATAGCGAGTCAGGACGAGGCGGTACTAACGCCGGCCGTAGTACGTTGAAAACCGGCCGACCTGCGACCAGCATCAATGACCAGCCAAGTGCATGCGTGAGCTCAAATTCCCGCTTTTCCAAAACCTCACTCTCCTTGATTGACTATCCACACTTTGTGAAGCATTTCACCCTAATGGAAGGCGACTGACCATGTCACAATTATCCACGATGAAGGATGTCGGAAATAAGAACGGAGTAAATCGCGACTGCGGAAACGAGGTCGGTGTGAGCGGAACGTTGCTCGGCAATCATAATAGCGCACCGAAGTGGATCGAGTTGTTGCCGGCGGGCGATTTCGCTGGACGTGACGGGCGCGGGCCATTTCGACTGTCGAATCCGGAGGCGGTGATCGCCGCCACTGGTGGACTGCGCATGGACGCGGGGCTGCCGATCGATTACGACCACGCGACAGATTTCGCAGCACCGGTGGGACGACCGGCACCAGCCGCGGGATGGATTCGTGCAATCGAAGTGCGCAACGGCGCGCTGTGGGGGCAGGTGGAGTGGACCCGCCATGGTGCAGCAGCGGTTTTGACACATGAATACCGATACATTTCGCCTGTGTTTGAATACTCACAAGATGGTGAAGTACAACGGCTGCTGCGAGCAGCACTTACTAATAATCCGAATTTGTATTTGACGGCGATTTCGGCGCAAGCAGACGCCAGCGAATCCGGTCAGTTGAGGCAGTTCACGCGGGAGCGTGCGGATGCCGAGCAGGAGCGCGAGCACAAAGGGGATATCGTAATGGATGACATAGCGGCGGAGCTACGCAAGCTGTTCGGACTCGGCGACGAGGCGACGCCGGAAGAGCTACTAGCCGAGGTGCGCCGTTTGTTGAACGAGAGCGGCGCCGAGCATTCGGACGAGGCGTCGGCGATGCAAGGCAGAATAACGCAGTCGATGGATAGCGGCAGCGTCGCGGATCCGGCGCGTTACGTGCCGATTGCACAATTCGAGGGCGTGTTAACGGAGCTAAACCGGCTGCGCACGGCGAGTGCGCGTGAACGTGCTGGATTCCGCGTGGACGCGGCGATGCAGGCCGGCAAGATCGTCCCGGCGCAGCGTGAGTGGGCGATCGCATACTGCCAGGCGAATTTGCGGGGGTTCGAGGATTTCGTGGCGCGTCAACCGGCGGTGGTTATAGGAATCGCGGGAGGCTTCGAGGGCGCGCCCGCAGGACACATCAGCTTCAACGATCGCCAGGAAACGACTGTGGGCGGCGGCCGTGCGGGGACCATACTGACGCGCACGGAGCTAACGGTTTGCGCCCGACTCGGCCTTCGACCTCAGGATTATTTGAAGCGGCGGAGCGCGCGCGGCGATTTGTTGACGGTCAACCCGGAATAGTCATTCGAGAACTTCCATCAAGCAGCGGCGACTAGTCACTTTGGCTTAGCCAAACCTCGGCGAGCGGAGAGCACAAGGGAAAACGATGGCAGCATTAACCACTTCACGAAATACTCCGGAACTGGCCGACGATGGACGGATGCTGGTTTACCCGATCGAAGCAAACACGACGGTGTATCTTGGCAGCATCGTCGCGCTCAATGCCAATGGCAATGCGAGGCCGGCAGCGAGCGTAGCGGGGCTGAAGATTTTAGGACGTGCGGAAATGGTGAACAACGGAATTCCGGGGCAAGACGGGGTAAACAACCCCGGAGCGGCGGGAGCGATCTCTATTGTGGCCCGGCGCGGAGTGTTCATGTACGCGGTCAACGACGGATCGATTGGCGCGGCCCAAGTCGGCCTAGTCGCATTCGCGGTCGATGACAACTCGGTTTCGGCGAGCGACGGCGGCGCGGCGGTCGCGGTAGTGGCACAATCGACGACCTTTCCTGCGGCGACATCGGCGCAAATTGTGAGCCTCAGCCATGAGAACATCGCGAAGGTCAAGGTGCACAGCACGTCGGGCGGTGGAACCGTTTACGTCGAGGGGACCGACTACGTGGTCAACTACCAGGCGGGGCTGTTGATGCTCGTCAGCGGCGGGGCGATCGCCGCCGCGGCGACAGTATTCAGCGATTACAACTGGGGCGCGCCGACTCGCAGTGCCGCGGGTCGAATAGCCGCTCTCGATCCGAACGGCCAAGTGTGGATCGACTTTTGGAATCAGGCAGCCGCGGCCGTTTGAGCATTTGCAGAGGCGACGCGAGTGGGCCATTGACCACAGCTATCCAACGATCCCGCGGGCACTTAATCGCACGCGAACCCATTTCATCCTCCGTAAAACGAGTGGTCCAAGGACCACGGTAGGAACCAATGGAAATAACCACTGCAAATCTGACCGCACTATTTACGGGATTCGACGTGATTTTTCAGCGCGGCTTCGACAAGCCACCATCATACTATGAGAAGATCGCGACGGTAGTACGATCGGCCTCGCGTCAAACGACATATCCGTGGCTCGGGCGCACGACGAAGTTCCGGGAATGGCTCGGTGCGCGAGTGATTCAAGCGCTTGAGGCACATAGCTACACGATCGTGAACAAGGATTTCGAGGACACGATCAGTATCAGCCGCAACGATATCGAAGACGATACCTACGGCGTGTATGAACCGGTAATCGAGCAACTGGGCTGGGATACGAAGGTGCATCCCGACTCGCTGCTGTTTTCAATGATCAAGAACGCGGTGACGACGCCGTCGAGCGTGATCGGCTTCGATGGGCAGCCATTTTTCTCGGCAGCTCATCCGGTCGGACCAATGGGTGCGGCGGGCGACGTACGTGACTCGGTGGCATCAAATGTGAATTCCTCAGGGACAGGGCCGTACTGGTTTCTGCTGGACGCGTCACGGGCAGTGCGGCCGTTCATCTTTCAGCTTCGGCGCGAATACGCGATGACGCGGATGAACACACTTACCGACGAGTCGGTCTTCACCCGGCGCGAGTTCCGCTTCGGAGTGGACGGGCGGGCAAACACGGGTGTGGGTTTGTGGCAACTCGCATATGCGAGCAATACGGACCTGAGCGTGCCAGCGAATTACGGCAGCGCGCGCGCGGCAATGCGATCGATCAAGACGGACGGCGGCATGCCGTTTGGGGCGTTGACGAGTCCGAATGACGTTTACCTGGTGGTACCGCCCGCGCTCGAAGAGCTAGGAGCGCAACTGCTCAATTCGGACTTCATGGCAGGCACCGGCGGAAGTAGTAGCGTAACGACCAGCAATATATGGAAGAGCACCGCAACGCTTATCGTGAGTGAGTATCTGTCCTAGAACTTCGACCGATAACCAGGTGACGGCGGCTCGCATCGGAACGAGTGGGTCGCAATGTCACCGTCCGCGACGACCCGGAAGAGGGTAGCGGACTCATATCGTAGCGGGATAAACCAACCGTGTCTTACGCATCACCCAACGACCTGATCGCTAGATACCCGAATCGCGACCTAGTGGAACTGAGCAATGAGGATCCGACGCAGACGACGGTAAATACGACGACGCTGCAGCAGGCGTTAGACGACGCATCGGCGGAAATCGACGGGTACCTGGAGAGCCGCTTTGCACTGCCACTAAACGATCCGCCAGCGGTTCTACCGCGGCTGACGTGCGACATCGCGATGTATCGGATGCAATCCCTAAGGCCGATTCACGACCTGGCGGACGCACGCAAGCGTTACGATGATGCGGTCGAGTTGCTAGTGCGAGTGGCACGCGGCGAGGTGACGTTGGGCTTGGCGGCAGACAACACCGAACCGGCACAGGCTGTGGGATCGGTAGTGACACAAGCGGGTAGCGATGCGAGCGGAGCGTTACAGCAACGGATATTCGATCGCGGCTCTCTCAAGGGTTATTAACTCGGGAACGCGGATAGTTTTCCGCGCCATCAGGAGACATCGATGCGAGTGAAATTTATATGCATGCAAGCGGAGAAGACGGACAACTGGCATCCCGGACGTGTGATCCATCGCGCACGGCTGGTGCCGGTAATCGACGCTTCATCGGAAGCCCGAGAGTATTTCGCCGGGCCGCCGGCGGGAGCGATCGAGCTGGATGCGCTGGCCTCGGAGCATTTCAAGGTCGGCCGCACTTACTCGGTCTACTTCGAAGAGCTGGTGGCTGAGTAACACTCGGAGTTTCGCAAGCAGTGCAAGCCAGATTGAACTGAGAGAAGCTAATGGCAGCAGTAGTACTAGACAGTCCGTGGTCAGGACAGAGCTTTACGCCGCCGACGGCGCTGGATATCGAGACGATCGAAACGACGGTCGTGAACCGATTGAGCGCGCAAATCACGGGCATTGAGGTCGCGCATTTCCCGGACCAGCCTGAAGCCTATCGAATGACGCACCGGGTTGGCGCCGCATTAGTACGTTATGAAGGGGCGGAGTATGGAAAACTAATCGACACTGCGGCGATTGTGCAGGAACGCACGTTAAAGTTTGAAGTCACAGTACTAATGCGTGACCTTGGCTGGAGCTTCGGAGGACCTCCGAGTGGCGGCACACCAGGCGCATACGCGTTGATCGAGGCAGTGCGCGCAGCGTTGACGGGCTTTCGAGTACCGGGGTGCGAGAAGACCTATCCACTGCGAGAACGCTTCCTCAAGCGCGACAAGCAAGGAGGCGTGTGGATCTACACAATCACATTCGCCCTGCGAACAATCGCGGTCGAACCATCGACGCTGGACGGCTATCCATTGCTCGCGCTCGCGCGAGCTCAAGAACAGGGCGGCATCACCGCGGTTAGCGTCGCGCCGATGCTCTATACGTTCGACGTCAGCGGACATATCCAGCTTCCGCAGGGCAACGTATCGGTGGTACTGGTAACGAATCCGGCGAATGGTGCGGTCTACACTGCCGGAATTGACTATACGCTGGACGCGACGGACGCCATAGTCACACAGTTGCCAGCCGGGACGATCGCGGCTGGTGCCACGGTCGCAATCGGATACGTTTACGCTGACGTCGTAACGGCGATCGCGAATGGGGGCAGCGCGCCAACCGCACCAAGCAACTGAGTATCGGGCACGATGTCCATTAACCGACTGAAGCGCGGCTCGCATTAGAGCCGCTCCCCGCACAAAGTAACCGAGCGAGTAATCTTTTTATTTCCAGTGAAGCTCCGGTAGGGAACTCCGAACAATTGTCTGGCGCCGTGGTAGCGATCTAAGAGGGGCGCGCGAATCCCACTGAGGTGAAATATATGACCGCATCCTTCCTGCACGGAGTCGAAGTAATAGAAGTCGAAACCGGTCCGGTTCCTATCACGGTGGTGAAGTCATCGGTGATCGGCCTTATAGGCACAGCGCCGTATTGGGCGGTATCGTCACCCGCTGTTCTACCCGGCATAAACACGCCGACCCTGGTGGGCTCCGCACAGGCCGCCGTTCAATTCGGTCCAGCGGTGCAGGGGTACACGATTCCATACGCACTCAATGCAATTCTGGGGCAGGGTGCCGGTCAGGCAATCGTGGTGAACGTTTTCGACAACGCCAAACATACCAGCGATATCGTGATGTCGCAGACATTCAGCGGAGCCGGGGCAGTTAACCTCGAGCACATGGGTGTCACGAACCTGACTGTGATGCCGACAACGACGACGCCGGTGATCGGCGAATCGCACACATTTGGCGGAACGCCGGGCAGCATCCAACTGGTGCGCGGAAACGTGCAGGCATCGTCAATAGCGTTAACAAGCAATCCCGTGGGTATTACCTACATACAAGGCACCGACTATCTACTGGACGCTCGAACCGGTCTGGTAACGCGCGTGACTGGTGGCGGAATCGGCGCGACAGCAGCGGTGCTTGCAAGTTACAGTTACTATTCGGGGGCTGCCTACAGCGCACTGACTGATTATAAGACCGATCCGATCAATGGGATGCTAATACGGGCGGGGAGCAGCACTATCGCAGCGGGAGCGACTGTGGTCGTGTCGTTCAGTTATGCCGATCCAAGCAAGGTTCAGGACTCGGATATTATCGGGACAGTCAGCAATGCGAGTTACACGGGTCTGCAGGCATTATTGACAACCTATGGCACGATGGGCTTTTTCTCGAAGATTCTCATCGCGCCTGGGTACTCACAGAATGCCGACGTAGCGACGGCGATGGTGTCAACTGCCGGCAGCCTGCGTGGGATGGCGTTAATTGACTCGCCGGCGAATACTCCGCCTGCGGCCGCAATCGCCAACCGGGGAGTGGCGGGAAATGCTTTCGACACCAGTTCGACTCGTGCGATTCTCTGTTATCCTCAAGAGACATTCTTCGACACGGGAATAGTGCCCAGCGGGATTACATTGAACGGAACGAGTCCACTACAATTAGTGGCCAATAGCATTGCGACAGGGCCGTATTCGCAGTGGGTGGCCGGAGCAATAGCAGCGAAGGATCTGTCGAATGGCTATTGGTGGTCGCCTTCGAATACTCAGGCGAATGGGATACTCGGGCCCGACGTTACGCTTTATGCGTCGATCCTGGACGCGGCGTCGGACGTAAACAACCTCAATGCGGCGGGCATCCTAACAGTGTTTAACGCGTTCGGGACGGGACTCCGCCTTTGGGGCAACCGGTCGGCTGGCTATCCGACGATAACGACACCCGACAACTTCATCTGCGTTCGGCGTACAATGGACACTATCGAGGAATCGGTAGAACTATCGATGCTTCAGTTCATCGACCAGCCAATCAGCAATGCTTTGATCACGGCGATCCTGGCAAGCATAAACGCCTTCATTCGCACATTAATTCAGCGCGGCGCGCTAGTGGCGGGTTCCGCGAGCTACAATCCCGCTGAGAATCCTTCCAACCAGATTGCGGCGGGACAACTGGTATTCGATATCGATGTTATGCCACCGCCGCCAGCCGCGCGCCTAACCTTCAATGTTTATATCGATACGACACTTCTGAGCCAGCTTGGGAGCTCAAGCGCATCGACCAGTACTGCGCAAACCGCCTGATCGCCCGCATAACCCGCATGGACTTTCCGCAGGAGGCGCCGTTCGCGACGCAGCAAGGACAAAGCGATGGACATATCGGTAAATCGAATAACAAACGCAAATATTTACATGGATGGGACCGGGCTGTTGGGACGGGCGGAAGAGATTCAGGTCGCACAGCCGCACCATCGGATGGTCGATCACAAGGCGCTCGGGATGGCTGGCACCGCGGAATTCTGGGCGGGTGTCGAAAAGCTCGAGGCCAAAATCAAGTGGGCATCGCTTTATCCAGAAGTTCTGTCAGCCGCGGGAAGTCCGTTCGTTTCCCACTTCTTCCAGGTGCGTGGCAGTTTAGATCAATACACGAGCCAGGGTCGTAGTGCTCAACTACCCGCGGTGTATCTAGTGACGGGTATTTTCAAGGACGCTGGCGCCTTCACCTTCAAACAACACGAGAATGTAGATTCGACCTCGACACTCACCGTTTATCATACTGAGTTATATGTAGCTGGTGAACAGATGCACCTATATGATGTGTTGGCAAACATTTATGTTGTGAACGGCGTAGACCAGCTTGCATTATTTCGGAGCAATCTCGGCGGTTAAGGTTATTTGCTAAGGTATTGTGAGCGCCTATCGGCTCCGCTCGTTTGAAGGTGGTTGAACAAGGCCGAGGCGCCGAGCTGACATACTGCATAAGACGCCCAGGAAGGGAGCGCGGTAGTGGTTTTCGATAGTCGAAGGCCCGGGTAAGTCATCCGCAAGTTTGTATTTACCACTACGCCTCTCTGTCCTGGGTATTGTAGGTTCCTTTGAGATCGTAAGAACAAGTGGAGTAGTTTTGATGATTGACGAGAGACGAGTGATAACGTTGCCATCCGGAAAAGCGGCGGAAGTACGCAAAGGGAAAGGGCGAGATCTGGTGCGTGCTCATCGCGCCGTAGCGGGTAATTCCGAACCAATGTCAGTATCCTTCGCACTAATTGCCGAGCTAGCAACAATCGATGGGAAACCGCTTGTGTTCGAGGATATTCTGGAGATGGATCTCGACGACGTACTGGCACTTGAGGAGGAAGTATCGGGGGCGGGCGAGAACCAGCTAAATTTTCCGGTCACCGCGGTGCAGCAGAAGGGACCAACGGACCTCTCTCAGCGGCGGCAATCGTCGGACTTATCAGTTTTGGCTTCTCCCTTACAGAGTTGCGAGTGATGGAGGTGACGGAGATTGCCTATTGGACAGGAGTCGCCGCCGAATATCTATTCGGGGCTGACGACAGACGACACGGGTAGAGCAACGAACTAAGCGGATAGAGACGGAGCAGAGTTATGAGTCGGCGCCTTTACGTGGGAAACTTGAACTTCGAAATGTCCGACACCGTGTTGCGGGAGATGTTTGCGCGGGTGGGCGGTGTCGAACGCGCGGAAGTGATTAAGGACCATTGGACAGGGATATCCCGGGGTTTTGGTTTCGTGGAAATGATGACCGCAGAGGACGCGGAGACGGCAATTAGTGAGCTTGATGGCTTCGCCACGATGGGCAGAGCGCTTCGCGTAGCATTGGCGAAGCCACGAGGAGCCGAACGCGTTAGCGGCGGACCGGTTCAAGAGTAGCTAGCGCGCATGGTTCTGAAAGTCAGACAACGGTTAGGTCTCGGGAGCGGACGCGAAGTGCACGCCTCAGGAGCGAGTAATGTGGAGCGGCGACGGTTCGACAGCATCGTAGCGTCCGCTCGAAGGCTAAGCGCAACTACGAAGTGGATGGCATCAGTTGCAAGTCGGCAATTGTTTCGCGGTAACCTCGACCTACTAAACGTCAACAGCGGAGTTGAAGCGAACAGACACTCAGTCGACGACAGCAGCCGACTCCGCCCGATGACGATTGACTCGTCTTCCGTCGGGTCGGGCATTCCAGACGGCTATCCGGACGGATTTCAAACGATTCTAAAGTGGCATTCGGATTTAGCCAGGCAATTGAAAGGAATTGGTCTACCTTACAGACTTCCACAGACGAATTCAAAGTTAACGGGTAGAGGTTTACTTTCGCAGGAACGCATCACCGGCGATTCGATGGAGAAGGCCAAGCCGCCAACGGTGCACAGAGCGCTAGCGCACGACTCCAGGATGAAATCGAGACTCCGGGCAGTTTGGTTGGGACAGCTAACGCAATTATCCCGGAGAATTGTCAGTGTGGTGCCAGATTACGTGCGCCATTCGATAACCGCTCGGTCGGAGTCGCGCGATTCCAGCATAGGGACGGCGCCTAAATTCGAGATCGATGGTACATTGAGCCACTCAGTTAGTCGAGTGGAAAGACGTTTGTACAGTTTAGTAGTCGCCCGAAGCCGTTCAACAAGCGCTCAAGCCAGGTACTTGGGTTCGGTCTCGCGCTATTCGAGTGCATCGCCACGCCAGCGATTTTCCTCGAGCCTCGAAAAACGGCTGTTGCACTTCCCGGAATTAAGGCTGGCGTCCGGTCGCGACACGTGGATCGATGATCGCGGAACCGATTCTAGCACAACTCGGCCTCGATCGGGGGCCGATCAACCGAATTTGATACGTTTTGGAGCGCAAGCCAATAGAGCACCAACAACGAAATCTGACGGCGGCATCGCCGCACGGTTGCGCACCCAACGATCAGTATTTGCATCATCGGGACCAACGGAAAGCGCTGCCGTCGTGAGCGATACTGCGAAATCCAGAGCGTCAAGCTTAG